>OFEK01001143.1_pt1 | contig 19555 bp, 17 predicted proteins | sample 1521131 | NCBI WGS metagenome assembly OFEK01 (sample SAMN05720209, study PRJEB24109) | activated sludge metagenome | isolation source: Anaerobic digester | place: China | collected 2015-12-16
GCATTGGTTTCAGGAATATGGAACCGGCAATTGCCATCAATTCCCAATTGCCAAAGTGGGCAACGATAGAGAGGCTGCCTTTACCCCTGGCGTTGGCTTTCCGATAATTTTCCAGACCTTCAACCTCCACCCATTTATCTATGTTTTGCTTGTTGATGTAAGGCAGGTCAAAAAATTCCGCCGCTACAATGGCGAAATTTCGGTATACACCTTTGGTAATGCGAATAAGTTCATCCATCTCTTTTTCGGGAAAAGAGCAGCGGAGATTGTGCAGAGCTATCAGGCGATTCTTAGGAACCAGATGGTAAAAAAGGGCGAATAGCAGCAGAAAGAAACCTTTTCGTACTGTCCGGGGAATGCATCTGAAGACAAACAGTAAAATACTTGTAGTTTTTCTCTTCTCAACAGGCATGTAAATCGATCAATAATTAAATATTTATTTTCTCCGCTGATCTACAGAAGAATGGATTATGTTCATGTAGAAATAAACGGTATATTGTTCAGCATATGATTTTTATTGCAGCGCTTTATAGTATTTTTTTCTTGACTTTGTCAAGTTATTTGCACTATAGGCAAGCTCGTAAAGGATAAATAATTATGTTTGAAAAATTTGGTCGTCATCAGGCAGCGTTTTTTACTTTTTTTAGCTTTAGCTTTAGCTTTAAGAAGGTCTGCCTGACGAGGTCATGACCATTTCCAAGGGAAATGAACCGTGGGCAGATGAATATCAGCCCACGGTTTTTTTTTGCCGTCAGTTCAGAATTATAAAAAGGGGGAGGGGAAAGATGAAAAAGTTGCATATTTGTTTGGTAGCAATAATGGCTGTTTTGTTGTTGATTGCTTGCGAAGCGGCTAAACCGACAAAGACAATCAAAGTCGGAGCGGCCATCAACATGACTGGTCCGGCGTCCAGTTGGGGAAAGTTTCACGCCAAGGGGCAGCAGGATTATTTCCGTTATGTCAACGAAGTTAAAGGTGGAGTCGCCGGCAGTAAAATCGAAATGATTTTAGTGGATACAGCTTACAAGGTGCCGGAAGCCGTTGCCGCGGTGCAAAAATTTGCTCAACAGGATAAAGTAGATATGATCGCCACCTGGGGTGCTGGTGAAGGACTGGCGGCCAAACCGATTGTCCAGAGATATAAAATACCGACAATCAATTATTCAACCAGTTGGGAAATCCTGGAGAAGCCCATCGGCTATATGTATCTGCCCTTCGGCAGCTACAAGATGGATTGTCAGGCCGTTCTCGAATACGTCAAGGCAATTCACAAAGGTAAGGATGCCCCCAAAGTCGGCTTGCTCACCTATAATAATGCCTACGGCCGGTCGATTCATGAACCCAGCAAGGAATATGCAAAAAAACTGAATATTAATATCGTAGCTATCGAAGAGTTCCCTCCGAAGACTGTTGATCTTAATACGGAATTGCTTCGTTTGCAAAAAGCAGGCGCGGAATATATTTTCATCCAGATGCTGCCTTCTGCAATTATTACTGCGTTCAAGAGCGCCGACCGGATTAATTACCAGCCTTTGTTTTTGGGAACATGGACATCAACTGATCCTGATTTCTTTAAAATGAGCAAGGGACTGATTCGCGACCGTCTTGTCATTCAATTCCCCGGAGGTCTGCCGACGGATGAAAATGAAGGCATGAAGATAATGAAGGAACTCTGGACGAGATACAAAACAGTGGAAGCATTCGATGCCGCTTACTGGGAAGGCGTTGCGGTAGGCATGATTATGGAGCGGGCCTTTATCCGTGCCCATGAAAAGTCAAAAGTCATTAATCCGGAAACGATTAATGCCGCCATGGAATCATTTAAAGACGAAGATTTCGGCGGTTTAATACCCAAAGTTACCTATACCGCGGATGATCATGGCGCATCATTTACCGCCCGCATGGTTAAAGTTACGGAAGAAGGTTCTTTTGTGCCCTTGACCAATTTTTATGTACCGGGGAAGGACAAGATTAAATTGCTCAACAAATAGAGATATTTTTAAAAGTTCCCAAAGGATTTTCATGAAAGCTTTTCGCGGCCGGCTGTCGATAGTGAATGGCCGGCAAGAAGAAGATAAAAAAGCCGAATTGGCGATTAAAGACCTGCGGTTGACCTTTGGCGGCGTTATCGCCGTCAAAGATGTCAATCTTAATGTCCATACAGGCGAATTGATGTCCATCATCGGTCCCAACGGAGCCGGTAAGACAAGTTTACTCAACTGCATTACCGGCTTCTACCATCCTCAAAAAGGGCAGATAATCTTCAATGGTCGGGATATTACCAGTCTGCATACCCATGAACTCGTTTCCGTGGGTATTGGCAGGACATTCCAAAACATTGAGCTCTTTCCCGGAATGACGGTGCTTGCCAACATGACTCTGGCGCGGCACATTCATTGCGACTACAGTTTTCTGAAATCCTGCCTCTTTTCACCGTCGGTGAAGAAAGAAGAAATACGCCATCGTCAAATTCTGGAGGAAATAATCGATTTTCTGGAGATGCAGCCCATCCGCAAAAAAACCGTCGGTTCTCTGCCCTATGGTATGATGAAAAGGGTGGAATTAGGTAGGGCGCTCGCTCTGGAGCCCCGACTGTTGATTTTGGATGAACCCTTTGCCGGAATGAATCTGGAGGAAAAGGAAGATATGGTCCGCTTCCTTCTGGAATTAAATCAAACCTGGGGACTCACGATGATTTTGGTTGAACACGACATGTCCATCGTTATGAGTATATCCAAACGCGTGATGGTGTTAAATTTCGGTGAAAAACTGGGCGAAGGATCGCCTGAAGAAATAAGCAATCATCCGGAAGTTATCAAGGCTTATCTGGGTGATGTTGATACTTTGTAAAAAATAGAAGGCAACAGGCACAATAGTTTGGATTTTATGATGCAAAAAAATCTGCATAGCAATAGTACACTACCGCAAATTCTGGCTGCAAATTCGTCGCAATACGGCGACAAAAAAACTGCCGTCCGGGACAAAGCCTTTGGTATCTGGCAGAAATACACCTGGGCCGACTATTACCGTTACATGGAAAAGACTGCCGCCGGATTCGCCGCCCTGGGGCTGAGACGCGGCGATACCCTTTGCATGGTTGTGGAGAATCATCCGGAATGGTTGTTTTCCGCCTCTGCGGCGCACACTTTGGGGGCAATGACGCTGAATTTATTTACATCATCCATTGCCGAAGAATTAAATACTTCGATCAGCCGCATTGACTCACCGATCGTGGTGGTGCAGGATCAGGAACAAACAGATAAGCTTCTGGAAATTAAAGAAAAACTGCCCTTTATCAAGAAAGTGATTTACATAGATCCCACCGGCATGACCTCCTATGAAGACGATCCGTGGCTGATCAGCTACGCCCGGCTTCTGGAAACCGGTGAAAAATATCTTCAGGAAAACAGAAACTTCATTACAGAGGAAATTGACAAAAACCGGCCTGATGATATTGCCGTTATGATTCAGACTTCGGGAACCACCGGCATTCCCAAGCTGGCCATGCTTTCCCATCGTAATCTGCTTTCCATCGCTCTGCAGTGGACGGAGGCCAACGACATTAAACCCGGAGAAAACTGGATATCCATATCGCCGCCGGCCTGGATAGTAGATCAAATGTGGTGCTTCGGCGTTGCCCTGCACAGTGCGATGACGATAAATTTCCCGGAAACAGCGGAAACGGTGTTGGATGATTTCCGCGACATCGGCCCGTCTTTAATCATCACCTCGTCGCGCTTTTGGGAGGACATGGCCTCCAGCATCCGTGTAAAGGTATCCGATGCCGGTTGGCTGAAGAGAAATTTGTTCTACCTGGGCGAGTCGGTGGGCAAAGAAATTGTTGAGAAAACATCAAAGAAACAGAATATACCCTTAAAATTGAGAATTTTATATAAATTAATGTCTATGCTGGTTTACCGCCCGCTGCTCGACCGCATAGGCTGCTCCCACTTCCGCGGTGCTTTCACCGGCGGTCATCCCATCAGTCCGGATGTAATTCATTTCTTCCGCGCCGTCGGTTTAAATCTCAAACAATGTTACGGATTAACCGAAGCGGGAGGAATCTTCCAGCTGCAGCCGGATAATGAAGTGAAGCTGGAAACGGTCGGCAAGCCGCTGCCTTTGACGGAAGTAAAGATCGCTGAAGATCAGGAAGTTCTGGTGAAAAGCAAGGCTGTTTTTTCCGGCTACTATAAAGATTACGAAACAACGCAAAATGCCTTTATGGACGGCTGGCTGAAGACGGGTGATGCGGGCTACATCGATGCCGATGGTCATTTGTTGATAATTGGCCGTAAAGAAGACATCATCCGCAACAAAAGCGGCGAAGCCTTTTCCCCCGATTTTATTGAAACCCGCCTGAAGTTCAGCCCCTACATAAAGGAAGCGGTAATTTTCGGTGAAAACCGCCCCTTCATAACGGCAATGATCAACATTGACCTGGGAAATGTCGGCAACTGGGCGGAAGAACGGATGATTCCCTACACGACTTACATGGATCTTTCTCAGCAGCCTGCCGTCGAAGAATTAATTTTGCAGGAAGTGCGGAAAGTCAACGAGCAGCTTCCCGATTTAATGAAAATTAAAGTATTTATACTGCTTTACAAATTACTGGATGCCGATGAAGAGGAGCTCACCCGTACAGGAAAAGTAAGGCGGCGCTTCGTTTACGGTCTATATATAAAAATTATCGAAGCAATGTACCGGAACGAAAAAAGCGTCAGTGTCCTCGGCAAGGTTCGCTACCGTGACGGCCGGATCGGTGAAATTGAAACAACAGTAAAAATAAATAAGGTGGAATAAAAAGGATTTTATAATGGATTTTTTTCTTCAGCTCCTGGTTAACGGTGTTTGCATCGGCCTTCTTTACGGAATATCAGCCATGGGCTTTGTCATGATTTTTAAATCGTCCAGTGTGTTGAACTTTGCCCACGGCGAACTGCTGGCCCTGGGAGCGTTTTTCTTTCTGGCCTTGATCACTTGGGCGAATCTTCCTATTTTGGTCGCCTTTGTCCTGACGCTGATCGGCTGTTTCCTTTTGGGGTTTCTGATTGAAAGATTTTTCCTGCGGCCGTTGATCGGCGAAAAACTGATTTTTGTGATCATGCTGACGGTCGGCCTGGCAGCCATGTTCAAAGGAATGATTCTGTTTGTCTGGGGCGGGGATCTGCATACTTATCCGAAATTTTTACCGGCGTTTCTGGCTTTGCGCTGGGGTTCCATCTACATTGCCCCTGTCTACACGGCCACGCTGATGATCAGTATTGTTTTTCTGGTATTATTCGGCTTGTTCTTCAAAAAATCGTCGCAGGGCATCTATATGCGCTCGGTCGCGGATAATCAGAAAGCTGCGCTCTCCCTTGGTGTTCATGTGCGGCGCGTATTTGCCCTCTCCTGGGCGATTGCCGCTCTTGTGGCGAGTATGAGCGGAATTGTTCTGGGAATTATCAACGGCGTTAACGTCCACGATTTGAGCTCGATTGGATTAAAAGTTTTTCCGGTCGTTATCCTGGGAGGACTCGACAGCATCAGCGGCGCGATCATCGGCGGCATAATCATCGGCCTGCTGGAAACATTTACCGGCGGCTATTTATCGCCGTCGCTGCGCGATGTCGTTCCTTACATTGTGCTGGTCTTTATTTTATTAGTGAAACCTTACGGACTGTTCGGTCTGGTGGAAATAGAGAGGGTTTAAATGAGGAGATTTTCGTTTCATCCCTGCGGTAATTATCGCGAAAACTATGCTCAGGAACTGACGATATTTGAGACGGACTACGGGCGGATATCCATGTGTGTTTTCCTGCTGCTGCTCTTCTTCGCCACACCTTTTGTCGTCAGTTCTTACATGCTGTACGTCATCAATACAATTGGAATCGCCGCCATCGCCGCCATCGGTTTGAATATTCTCGTCGGCTATACCGGGCAAATATCACTGGGGCACGGCGCCTTTTTCGGAGTCGGCGCTTATGCGGCGGCCGTATTAGCCACGCGTTTCGGCGTTGGTTTTTATCTGGCGATTCCGGCGGCCGGCGTACTTACCGCCCTTGTCGGCATGATTTTCGGAATTCCTTCGGGGCGATTGAAAGGGCTTTATTTGACCATCGCCACACTGGCCGGTCAGTTTATTATTGAATACGTTCTGGTTCATTGGGACAGCGTGACGCAGGGAACAATGGGGATTACGCTGCCTTCGCCGAGAATTTTGCAGTGGGAGGTGGTCGGCGACCGGCCGTTTTTCTTTATGATCTTCGTCAGTCTTGTTCTGATGACCTGGTTTGCCGTAAACATCATGCGCAGCAAGTACGGCCGCGCGTTTATCGCTATTCGGGACAACGACCGGGCCGCGGAAGGAATGGGTATTCCCATTTTCAAATATAAACTTCTATCCTTCGCCATCAGTTCTTTTTATGCCGGATTTGCCGGAGCGCTCTGGGCTTATTACATGGTCAGTGTGACGGCGGAACCGTTTAATTTAGGCCTTTCCGTGGAATACATTGCCATGGTGATTATCGGCGGCATGGGCAATATTCCCGGAGCCATTTTCGGGGCGACCTTTATCACGCTGCTGAACGAACTTTTGCGCTACATCACGGGATTACTTATGAACCTGGGATTTATAACCAGTTCCGGATTAAACATGGCGCCCCTGCGGGAATTTGTTTTCGGGCTGGCGATTGTTTTATTTATTTTATTTGAACCGCGCGGCATTGCCGAATTGTGGAGAATAGTGCGCTCCAGCTTCCGGCTCTGGCCGTTTTCCTATTAAGGCAGATTATGGGCGATATTTTATTGCAGATAAACAATATATCAGTTGTATATTCAGATGTTATCCAGGTATTAAAAGGTGTATCTTTAAGTGTGGAAAAAGGACACATCGTCTCTCTTTTGGGTAGCAACGGCGCCGGAAAAACAACAACTTTAAAAGCGATATCCGGCCTGCTCAAACCGGAAAACGGTGAAGTAACGGACGGCGAAATCATTTATGAAAATAAGAATATCCAGAATCAGGCGCCGGAATATATCACGCGCCAGGGAATAATTCAGGTGCTCGAGGGAAGACAGCCTTTTAAATATCTGACCATTGAGGAAAACCTGCGCGTCGGCACGGCCACAAGGGCAGGGCAGCCTTACAAGCAGGATCTCGAAATGGTTTACGACTATTTCCCCGCCTTGGTGAAAAGAAAAAAATCGCTGGCCGGTTATTGCAGCGGCGGCGAACTGCAGATGCTGGTGATCGGTCGGGCTTTAATGGCGCATCCGCAACTGCTGATGCTCGATGAACCTTCTCTGGGGCTCGCTCCGCTGGTTGTCAAAGAAATATTCAATATTATCAAAAAGATCAACGAAGAGCACGGCACGACCATTATCCTGGTGGAGCAAAACGCCAACATGGCCCTGCAGGTCGCCCATTACGGCTATGTCATGGAAAACGGCAAGATCATGATGGAAGGGACGGCCCAAGATCTCTCCGAAAATCCCGATGTCAAAGAGTTTTATCTGGGCATGGCCGCCACCGGCATCGCCAAATCCTACAAAGACGTGAAAGCCTACAAACGCCGCAAACGCTGGCTGTGATGCTCTTCACAGGAAATGATATGCGAGCGCACTATTTTCAGCATGTTCCCTTTGAAGGGCTGGGAAGTATCGAACCCTGGCTGCTTTCCAACGGGTACGAGCTGTCCAGTACACGGTTTTTTGAATCAGCGGATTTGCCGGATCCCGCAGCTGTCGATTTCCTTGTGGTCATGGGCGGTCCGATGAGCGTGAATGACGAAGATAGATTCCCCTGACTGGTCCTGGAAAAGCAGTTTATTCGTGAAATCATCGCGTCCGGGAAACCCGTCCTGGGCATATGTCTCGGCGCTCAACTTATAGCAAATGCAATGGGGGCGAAAATATTTCCCAACTCCGTAAAGGAAATCGGCTGGTTTCCAATCCAGTCAGTTGCCTCCGGCAACGGCTCGGTCTTCAATTTTCCGCCATCGGCAATAGTCTTTCATTGGCACGGCGAGACATTTGATTTGCCTGCGGGAGCGATACAGGTCGCCAAGAGTGCAGGTTGTGAGAATCAGGCTTTTCAACTCGGAAAGCGGGTAATCGGCCTGCAGTTCCACCTCGAAACAACACCGCACCTGGCCAGAGAAATTGTCGCCAATTGCCGTGATGAACTGGTGCCGGCAAAATATATTCAAACAGCGGAAGAAATCCTGGCGGAAAACCCAGATCGTTATAAAGCGATAAATGATCTGATGAGCAGCATTCTATATTTTCTTCAGCGAACCGACGACTGGAAAAACCGTACCAACAAAAATAGAACTTGATTTAGAAACGGCATTAACGCTACATCTCGCGTCCACTATTTCATTGACAAGCAGGGACGCTGGTCTTATAAATTCCAACAGGAAAAAGGAAGTTCTTATAAAAATACGTGCCAATGAAAATATCCGATCTCTTCGCGCAAGCTGTCCACCATCATCAAGCCGGCCGACTGGCGGAAGCTGAAAAGCTTTATCGTCAAATTCTATCGCTTGATGCCCGTCACACCGAGGCTCTTCATCTGCTGGGCGTTATCGCCTATCAGACAGGGAATCTGGATGAGGCCGTTACACGTTATGAACAGGCACTGGCCATCAAACCGGATTTTCCGAAAGCCCTCTACAACCTTGGTGTCGCACTGCAGGCCCAGGGTAAACTGGATGAGGCCATAGTTCGCTACGAACAGGCCCTAATCATTAAACCAAAAAATGCGGATGCTCTCTCCAACCTCGGTATCGCCCTGCAAGACCGGGGTAAGCTGGACGAAGCCGTCGCCCGTTACGAACAAGCACTGGCCGTTAAACCGGACTTTCCGAAAGCTCTCTCCAACCTTGGTGTCGCCCTCCAGGCCCAGGGCCGACTGGACGAGGCCATCACCCGTTACGAACAGGCTCTGGCCGTCAAGCCGGACTATGTGGAAGCTCTTTCCAATCTCGGTGTCGCCCTCCAAGACCAGGGCAGGCTGGATGAGGCTATTGCCCGTTACCAACAGGCGCTGGCCGTCAAACCGGACTATGCGGATGCCCTTTCCAACTTCGGCAACGCACTGCAGGCCCGGGGTAAGCTGGACGAGGCCATCGCCCGTTACAAACAAGCTCTGGCCATCAAACCGGACTTCCCCAAAGCTCTCTACAACCTCGGGTGCGTACTGCAGGACCAGGGTAAGCTGGACGATGCTATCGCCCGTTACGAACAGGCGCTGGCCATCAAGCCGGACTATGCGGATGCTCTCTATAACCTCGGGTGCTCACTCCAGTCCCAGGGCAAGCTGGATGAGGCGGCGCAAAGATATCGCCAAACAATAAATCTGGATCCGAAAAACAAAAGTGCCGAACACTTGCTTGCATCTATTACCGCCGGCACCACCCAACGTGCTCCCAGCCAATATATTGAAAAACTGTTTGACGGCTATGCCCATAAGTTTGATACGCATCTTGTTCATGACCTCAAATATAAAACACCGACAGAATTGATTTCTCTTCTCCGGCAGGCCGTAGAATTTCCTGTTGGGAAATGGGATGTGCTGGATCTGGGATGCGGCACCGGATTAGCCGGATTGGAAATTTTCCCCTATGCCCGGCAACTGGTGGGCGTCGATCTTTCTTCCAAAATGCTGGAAAGAGCTCATGCGCGCAATATATACCATCGGCTTGAGCATGCTGATTTGCTGCTCATGATGCAAGGCGAGGAATCGTCGAGCTATGACGTGGTTATCGCCGCTGATGTCTTCGTCTATTTAGGTGTACTTGATGACATCGTATCTGAAGTTAAGCGCTTACTTCGTACGGACGGTTTCTTCATTTTCACGGTAGAGGCCCTGGAAGCACTGTCCAGTGATGTAATCAGCTTGGAAAACAAATCCGATTACAAGCTGAATCAATCGGGACGTTATGCCCATTCTGCAAACTATTTAGAAAAGCTCTCCTCCACAAATGGTTTTAGTTCAATCAGCTTGACCTCTATCCCGGTGCGCTTCGAAAAAGGATTGCCGGTTATGGCCTGGGCCGTAGTTTGGAAAAGCTGTGCGTTTCCGCAGTAGTCTTTCCGCTTGCAGTGTTTATATGTGTTCTGTAATAATCAGTTGATTTCCAAAATAAATTAGCGTAGATAAACATATATTCCCATTACAGTTCACCATAATATAATCAAAAAGAACAGAGAGGAGATACAGAATGACAACTGCTTTGTCGCTGGATAAAATGTCAATTGAAGAGAAAATTCAGACCATGGAAAATATCTGGGATGACTTATGTAAAAAAGCGGACGGCATATTATCTCCTCAATGGCACGAAAGAGTATTGCAAGAGAGAGAAAGCGGAATTAATGATGGGAAAGAAGTATTCATCGATTGGAAGGATGCGAAGAAAAAAATAGAAAACTCGCTGAAATGAAAATAAAAATTCTTACATCCGCAAGCCAGGATTTAATTGATGGTTATCGGTTTTATGAAAAGCAGGCAGAAGGTCTCGGTTCATATTTTTTAGATTCACTTTATTCAGATATTGATTCATTAACAATCAATGGTGGAATCCATCCAATTTATTTCAATAAGTATAACCGTGCATTATCGAAACGGTTTCCCTTTGCCATTTACTATCGTGTTGAAGATAATATTGTTCTTGTTTATGCGGTTCTAGATTGCCGTCGGAGTCCAGCATGGATAAGAAAAAGAATCGAATAAATTATATCAAGATCAACAAACGGCTCGAAACGACAGGCTGGCGCTTTTTAGCGGAAGGTGCCGCGCCGGCGAATATCCGTCTTGAGTCCAGTGTGACAATAAAATCATGAGATATGGAAGCACTTCGCGAGAATTTCGAGAAGACGAGCAAAAGCTTCATCGACTTCTCGCTGCCGGACACCAAAAATATTCCACTTATACTGCCTAACAAATTACGTTTTTTGCGATGGTAAAATCATGATGGAAGGGCCGGCAAAATATCTCTCCGAAAACCCTGATTTCAAAGAATTTTACCTGGGCATGGCCGCCACCGGCATCGCCAAATCATACAAAGTTAAAATTTAAAGAAACAACTTGGACGTTTGGCCAATTGCTGATTACGGGGTGAAAAATGCACTGACTAATCCGATATTTACCGGTTATTTTAATCTACGAAAAACGTCCTGAAAATGCTTAAGATGAATTTCTGCTCATCAGGCGAAAAGTTGAGGTGCATATAAAAACAAGATTATTTCATCGAATTTATTATTTTTTTAAAAATTTATCTTTTCTCTTGACAGGAATATTATAGGATGTCCCTATTGTTCCCCTATCTAAACTTATCTAACGCTGACTGAACGCGTTAATTTTTAGGCGGTTCCGGACAACTGGTGTTACATGGCTTAAAAAGGTGAATTCTATGATTAAAAAATATTTATGCAATAATATACTTATTACCGACGGCGCCATGGGGACATATTATGCCGAGATAACAGGCAACTATAATGCTTTTCCAGAATTCGCCAATATAAACGAACCGGAGATTATCGCAAAAATTCATAGCGAATATATTAATGCCGGCGCGAAGCTTATAAAAACAAATACTTTTTCCGCCAATAGCCTTATATTGAATATTTCCCGGCAGGAAACGGAAAAGATTGTCGACGCGGCTGTAAGGATCGCTCGCAGTGCGGTTCAGGATAAGAATGTGTTCGTCGCGGCAAGCATCGGCCCTGTACCGGAGAGCGGCGAAACTAAAGATTTAACCCGCGAGAGCATAAGTGAAGAATATAAATTTATTATCGATCTATTTCTTGCCAGACAAATAAATATTTTTATTTTTGAAACATTCAGTGATGTCACATTTCCTAAAGAAGTAGCCAAATATATAAAAGAAAAAGATTCAACCGCATTTATCATGACCGAGTTCGCTTCAACTGCCGACGGGTTTACCAGAAAAGGACTGAGTGCCGAACATATTGCGGCTGAAGTCAAAAAGAGCGCTGACATTGACGCGTACGGCTTTAATTGCGGGGTAGGTCCTTCCCATATTTTAAACACTCTGCGGAAAATCGATATTGACGGTGATATCGTCGGCGCCGCGCCTAACGCCGGTTATCCGGAGATAATGCATGAAAGAACGGTTTATATTCAAAACAAAGAGTATTTTGCAGAAAGGATGCAGGAAATTAGCGCGCTTGGAGTAAAGATTCTCGGCGGCTGCTGCGGAACGACACCGGCCCACATCGAACAGATGGTAAAACTTATAAAGCCTGGGACGGCACCTGCCGTACCCAGACGGGAAATTGCCGTAAAGATTGTTAAGCCGGTTGAAAAGTTAAGGCAAACCGAAGGCTTTTTTGCCAAAATGAAGAAAGGCAAGTTTGTCATTGCTGTTGAGCTTGACCCGCCTTTTAACGCCGATTGCGATGTAGTAATGAAAAATGCCCTGATTTGCAAGGAGCACGGGGTGGATTTAGTAACTATCGCTGATTCCCCAATGGGCAAGGTGAGGGTTGACTCTATCATTTTGGCGGCTAAGATTCAGAGGGAAGCCGGCATGGAAACTATGCCCCACGTTTGCTGCCGCGATAAGAATATCAACGCCCTCAAATCATCTTTACTGGCCGCTCATATTGAGGGTATCAGGGATATACTGGCGGTTACGGGCGATCCTGTTGCCGCCGGGGATAAAAATGACGTTAAAGGTGTCTTTAACCTCAACTCTTTCAGGTTGATTGAACTGATTTCAATAATGAACAGTGAGGTATTTGCCCGCAGGCCGTTAAATATCGGCGGGGCTCTTAATCTGAACGCTCATAATCCCGATGGGGAGGTGGCCAGAATGCGTAAAAAGGTTAACGCCGGCGCCGAATTCTTCCTCACTCAGCCCATATATGAAGACAGAATTCTGACTAATATATTGCCGCAACTGGGCAGACGCGAAAATGTCAAGATTTTGGGCGGCATCATGCCTCTTGTAAGTTATCGAAACGCCCAGTTCCTGAATAACGAACTCTCGGGAATAAAAATTCCTTCTGACATTATCAAGCTTTTTGATCCTGGTATGAGCAGGGAAGATGCTGAAGATCTGGGTGTCGGAATTGCTGTCCAAATCGCCGGAAAGATGAAGGACAGTGTTGACGGCTTCTATTTTATCACACCGTTCAACAGAGTAGAAATGATCATGAAAATAATCAAGAAACTATAGCCAAGTTTGGAAGATTGGATGTGCTGTTTTATTTCACTAAAACGCTGGCTTTGGGATGCGTAGCAGACAAGATAGCTGTGAACTGCGTATGCCCCGGCGACATAGCGACGCCGATGTTTAAGCAGCAACTGGCGATTAGGATGATCAACGGTGAAATCGGGGGGGGTAGGAATCGTTGTTAAGTATATATATAACGTAGTTGAACTGTAATCTTCCATCTTTATTGTCTCCTTTCCGGAAAAGAATCTTATGAAAACGCTGCCCGGTTAAATTTCATTTGTCGGCGATCCTGAGTAACCATACGAAGTACTATTGATTTACTCATTGCTCAAACAGCAATAGAAAACGATTTATTTCTTCTTCATAACGACAGCGACTTTACAAACATGGCAAAAGCGATTAAGGAATTAAAAATATACGAGAATATCAGATAGCTTTTTATATACATAAGCACTCAATGTCATTGACTTAAGCACTATACAGCCCCCTCTTTTCTAAAGAGGGGTGAGGGGAGATTTTACAAAGTGCAATAAAAATAACCCTGTATTCCCCTTTACGAAAGGGGGATTTGGAAGGACCATATGTTCCGGGATAAAATTAAGTCAGAAATACTTTCCCAATTGGCGGATTACTTTAGAATAAAACCAGGAGTCCAACTGGTATTTCTCTTTGGCTCCGCGGCCAGCGGTAAAATGACGGATGAGAGTGACATAGATATTGGAATCCTTTTTGAAAGTGAGCCGGATATTTTTGAGATTAATGAACTGAAAAGCGAATTGAACGGGATACTGAAGAGAGAAATTGATATTGCCGTCTTAAATTCCGCTGCACCGGTTTTAAAAATGCAGGTTTTAAAAAAAGGTATTCCGGTTTTTACGAAAGAAAAAAAATATTATAATCAATTTTTTGTGGATACAATCAATCAATACGATGACTTAAAGCAGACGCGGAAGATATGTGAAGATAATATTCTGAAAGGAAGAATTTATGCCGGATAAGGATGTTGTTTTAGCGAAAACTGCATCAATTCAAAAGTGCCTTCGACGCATTAAAGAGGTAACAGGATTGAATCCTGAATCCCTGGATGAAATTAACAAACAGGATATTTTTGTATTGAACCTCCAAAGGGCTGTGCAATCTACAATTGACCTTGCCGCCCATGTTATTGCTTCTGAAGGATTAGGAGTTCCGGATACGATCAGGGATAATTTTTTACGTCTGGAGCAGGCAGGAATCATTGGCAGGGATTTAGCGAAAAGAATGCAGGCGATGGTCGGTTTCAGAAATATTGCCATCCATGACTACCAGGCGATAAATATAGATATTTTAAAGACTATTCTTGGCAAACATCTTAAAGATCTGGAAGAATTTTATACAGTTATTCTGTTACATTTTAATTTCAGCTAAGAATTGAAAAATTAAAAAAAATACGAGAATACCGGATTTAATTCCATTTCCAAATCAATGGTGCTAACGTGGCGGCAACCACCCTCTACCCCCGCCGACGGGGGACAGAGACGACGAGTGTGGTTCGACAAGCTCACCATGAAGACGATGAATTATAAGCCGGTCCTGAGCCTGTTGATGGACCAACAAAGGAAGCGCTTGATTGGGAAATGGTATAAGGATTGAATTTATGTCGTGGTTTGATAATTTGTCGCTTTATTTTTCCTCTGCGGTTAAAATCCGGGGCAATCGATATTATTCGGCGGGTAAGGTGAGAATCGTAGCGGCAAATGAATATTCCGTCGAAGCTGAAGTTTATGGTTCCGATATTTACGAGCTTGAGGTCAGACTCAGGCAGAACATTCTACAGGTCGCCTGCACTTGTCCTTACGCTCGACACACCTATTGCAAACATATTTATGCCCTGCTGCAGAGTATTAATAGGATGGGCTATCTTCCGGCGTTGAAATCATTGCGGAGCGTTGAAATTGAGCTGCTGGATTTCTACGGCATGGATGAGGAAGACCCGCTGAAAATTATCGTTACGCCCGACCATTTGCCGCAAATCGGTAAACCGCAGCGGCCTGCCTTGGCCTGGAAACAATATCTCTATCAGATTAATCAGCATTACGCCTCGCCGCAGGGAATACCGCCGGTGTTGTCCCGGTCGGAGCAGGAGATCATTTATGTTATCGACTTACCGTCTATTCTTTCTTCCGGCGAATTCACTCTTAATATCAAATGCCGTGAACGTAAAAAAAACGGGGAATGGGGCAAGTTGAAGTCATTCCGGATGAGCGGTGGCAATATAGAATCGCTGACGGGTATTGATCAGCAGATCGGCTCAATTCTTCGGGGGGCAAAAAATGAATATAATTATTATAGTTTTTATTATAACAATTATGGAGAAAACACCTTCAAGATTCCGGTAACGCTGGCCAAAACTTTACTGCCGCTTTTGTCGGATTCGGGACGTCTCTTTCTGGAAACTCAAGGCGGCGGGGACGTTAAAGGGCCTCTGGAATGGCATGCGGAAGAAATCTGGGATTTTTGTCTGGCGGCGCAAAATGATGCGGGCGGAAATCATTATCAAGTAACCGGCCGCCTGCGCTGCGGCGATCAACAGATACCTCTTCGTGAACCGCAATTGCTGATGCAGCAAGGATTGATGATCAGAGACGATTATGTTTGCGTGTTGGATCATCATGGAGCTTATCCGTGGATTTCCCTGTTGCGTCAGAAAAATGATTTTAATATCCCTGCCTCTCAAATCAGTGATTTTCTCGAAAGCCTTTACAAAATGCCCGCTGTCCCGTCGCTGATATTTCCGGAGGAGATAAGCATTAAGGGAGTGTCGTTGATTCCCCGGCCGCATTTAATTGTGCGTCAGGCGAAGCGCAATTCAGCTTATGGAAACAAACTGCAGGCCGAGCTGAAATTCGATTATGATGCTGAAATCATTCCCGCTTTGCCCCTCAGCCGCGGATTTTATCAGTCCGGGGAAAAACGTTATGTAATACGCGACCATCAGGAAGAACAGCAGGCGATGATGGATCTGCAGCAATTCAATTTTCGCAGACAGGCTGATAACGGGATTAATACCGCTTTGCTCTACGAAATCACCCCTAAAAATTTTACCCACAGTGTTTCCCGTTTAGTGGCTCAGGGATGGCATGTCGAGGCTGAAGGCAAGCTCTACAGGAATGCGGGCTCATTTTCCCTGTGTGTTACCTCCGGTATTGACTGGTTTGAGTTAAGCGGCAAGGTGGATTATGACGGCGTTGCCGCATCTTTGCCCGCTTTGCTGGCCGCGCTGAAGCGGAAAGAAAATATAATTCAATTGGACGACGGCACTTTCGGCTTGCTTCCGGAAGAATGGTTAAAAAAATACGGCATTTTTGCCGGCATGGGCGAGGTGGAAGGCGAACATTTAAAATTTAAGAAATGCCAGGCCGGCGTACTTGACGCTTTGCTTATGTCCCAGCCGGAAATCACTTGTGATGAGCTTTTCCAGCAGACACGCAGGCAATTGCAGTGCTTTGACGGCATATTGCCGCAAGATGCTCCACCGGAATTTCAAGGTGTGCTCAGAGGTTATCAAAAAGAAGGATTAGGCTGGTTCGATTTTCTGGATAAGTTTGGCTTTGGCGGTTGCCTCGCCGACGATATGGGATTGGGAAAAACCGTGCAGGTTCTCGCCCTGCTGGAAAAGCGCCGCCTGCGGCCACAAGATAACCTGATTGCCGGACCGTCACTGGTTGTGGCGCCTAAATCGGTCATCTTTAACTGGAAGCAGGAAGCAGCAAAATTTACACCCCGATTACAGATACTGGATCACACCGGTGCGGGAAGAATCGCCAAACAGGAACATTTTGAAAACTATGATTTGATTTTAACTACATATGGAACGCTGCGTCAGGATGCCGTCGATTTTCAGAACATCGAATTCGATTATGTGATTCTGGATGAAGCCCAGGCGATAAAAAATGCCGGCACCATTTCAGCCAAGGCGGCAAGACTCTTGCGGGCGCGGCATCGCCTTGCTCTCAGCGGGACACCCATTGAGAATCACATAGGCGAACTCTGGAGCCTCTTCGAATTTTTAAATCCCGGCCTGCTTGGTCATGCCGGAGTTTTCAGCATGACCGGCTCCGATGCATACAATCATTCCGAAGATACAAGAGCGCTCCTTTCCCGTGCGCTCCGGCCTTTCATTTTACGCCGAACGAAAGCAGTAGTCGCACCGGAACTGCCGGACAAAACAGAACAGACAATGTACTGCGAAATGGACAAGACCCAGTCCAAACTTTACAATGACTTACGCGATCATTACCGGCTCGCCCTGTTAAAACATCTGGATAAAGAGGGCATGCAAAAATCCAAGATTCAGATTCTGGAGGCCCTGCTGCGTTTACGCCAGGCAGCCTGCCATCCGGGGCTGATTGATCAAAAGTGGGCTAATAAAATCAGCGCCAAGATGGAATTCCTCTTGCCTCAACTGGAAGAAATTATAGATGAAGGACATAAGGTGCTCGTTTTTTCTCAATTTACCAGTTTCCTGTCTATTGTCCGAAAAGAACTCGAAACCAGGGGAATTACATATCTCTATCTGGACGGCAAAACCAAAGATCGTGAGCGGATGGTTAATGCTTTTCAGAAGGAGAATGACAATAAAATATTTCTGATAAGTTTGAAGGCAGGCGGCTTGGGCCTGAATCTGACTGCGGCTGAATACGTCTTTCTGCTTGATCCCTGGTGGAATCCGGCAGTCGAAGCGCAGGCCATCGATCGTACGCATCGGATAGGACAGACGCAGCAGATCTTTGCCTATCGTTTAATCACCCGGAATACCGTTGAAGAACGCGTCCTGGAGTTGCAAAAAAATAAGCGTGATCTGGTTAACGCCATTATCAGGGAAGATTCCGGTTTAATCCGCAATCTCCGCCGTGAAGATCTGGAGTTGCTGCTTTCATAAAGTAAAGTCAAGCGGACAGTATGTGAAGATAATATTCTGAAAGGAAGAATTTATGATTGAATTGTTTGATGAAAAGGAATCTTGGACGAGGGAAGAAAGAAAATTAAAACAGGATGAGAAATTGGCCGGGATGGTGAGACTGGGTTACGAGAAGTCGGCCCGGATCAGGCAAATATTCGATGCGCAGAAAATCGATCCGTTGCAGATAAAATCGAGAGAGGATTTGGAGATATTGCCGGTTACATCCCGGGAAAAACTGGTGGAGATGGAACTGGCGGAGCCGCCGTACGCCGGGCTGCATAATCCTGATATCAAAATTGACCGGATTTTTACTTCACCCGGCCCGGTTTATGAGCCGCATCTTTCCGAGACTGATTATTTATGGGCGCGGGCCTATCACGCTGCAGGAATCGGCCCCGATGATACCGCTCTTTGTGCTTTTTCCTACCACCTGGTTGCAGCCGGTTTGACTTTTCACAACGGTTTGCGCAAAGTCGGGGCGACGGTCGTGCCTTCCGGAGCATCATCATCCCAAATCCAGGTGCAGCTGATTAAAGATTTGAAGGTAACCGCATATACGGGCACCCCCAGTTTTTTAATGTCGATCATCAACAAGGCCGAAGAGATGGGCTTTGATTTCAGGAAAGACTTTGGCTTGAGGAAAGCCTGCTTTGGCGCCGAACCGCTGCCTCCGGATTTACGCCAGAGATTTGAAAAAGAATATGTTATTGATACTTATCAGATGTACGGCGCAACGGAAGTAGGTGACATCGCCTATGAATGCAGTGCAAAAACCGGCTGGCATATCTGTGAAGAAACAATCGTGGAAATAATTGACCCGGAAACCGGCAGAAAAGTTCCCGACGGCGAATTGGGAGAAGTTGTCGTCACCAGGCTCAACGATATTTTCTTTTTACTGCGCTTTGGAACCGGCGATTTATCGCGCATAGTCGCCGAGCCTTGCTCCTGCGGACGGACATCGTACCGGTTGGCGGGAATTGCGGGCAGGGTGGGTGATGCTGCCAAAGTGCGGGGCATGTTTTTAGCGCCCAGCCAGTTAAAGGCATTGCAGGCGAAGTACAACAACCTGCCGCTGCAGGCAATAGTAACGAGAGACGGCCACGCCGATAATTTAAAATTGCGGGTGGAGAAGGTTTCTCCGGAAACAGGTGACGCCAAATGGGAAGCCGATTTTAAGAATTATTTTAAACAGACGTGTACGGTGAAGGTTGATCAGATTGAATATGTAGAAGCCGGAACAATCAAACCGGAAGAGAAACTGATTGTTGATCTGCGGAAGTGGTAGGTTCTTTAGAACAAGGGGTTGTAACCCCTTGTTCTATTTTGTTTCTGTCGGCGCACAGTTTATGGGCAGCTCTTTTTTACCCAGCTGATAGGCGTCTATTATGGAAAATATCCACAAAAGAATAATAAACAATAAGATCAA
>OFEK01001144.1_pt1 | contig 19546 bp, 13 predicted proteins | sample 1521131 | NCBI WGS metagenome assembly OFEK01 (sample SAMN05720209, study PRJEB24109) | activated sludge metagenome | isolation source: Anaerobic digester | place: China | collected 2015-12-16
AAGCCTTTGGCCAAGTGTGGGAATAAACTTCACGCCCTCGGGCATCAAGTAAAACCATAAATAACTTGCTGTATTCTGGTTTGTTAACGCAAATAACCAGGTTTAGCTGATCGCTGGCCTGTCCTATAACAGAACTACATAATAAATTAAATATTAATGTAATAAGGATATTGCTTTTCAATTTAGGTACCTTAACGGTGTATATAGAATTGATTCTCTAAATATACGTGTTTCTCTACTAGATTTCAAGCATTATCTTGAAAAGAAGTACATAAATACCTTCCCGTTACCTGTAAGAACTGTACGAAGTCAATGCCTTAATAATGTTGGCCTTATGCTTCAACAGCTTGCTGATCGCAGACAGATCACAGTCTAAAGCGCCGGTATGAAATATGCTGCTCCGGTGAGTAAAGTCCAGCTCAACAAGAAAATGGTGACACTTCTGGATGGAGGCAGCCGTGTTGTTTAGAAAACAACGACTTTCATGCGCAAAGGTTCTGCGCCCTGGATCCGGATGACGTAGATGCCCGTGGGGAAAGTGGCCGGTATCCACACCACCCCCTGTGATGATGTGTCAAGTGATCCCTGCCAGTGGATGCGGCCATCCATGCCGGTCAGGTAAGCATAAAAGGGTGGCGTAGGTCGATTTGATCGCAGGCCAAGTGTCCCGTTGCCGCCTGTGATTGCAGTAATATGAGAAAAATTAGCCTGACCTGCATCTATGCCGGTGGCATCCTGAGTGACCAGCTTCAGCATCACCGGAAGATGGTCTGAAACCTCCTCCAGCGCAAATGCGATGCTGTCAGGAACCTGCAGGTTGGCGGGATTGGTGACGGATTCATTTAAGCGGATACCATCCTGTCCAATGGTGAGGTAACTGTCAGAAACATACATCAGGCCGCTGGTTCCCTGCATCAGGTTACTGTTCAGGAGAATTACATCGAATCGGTCATCCAGCCCTCCTCCGGAACCACAACCGCTTGTGCTCGTGCGACTGCTCTGGCTGTGCAACATGCGGTAGGACCAATTATCGGACCACTGTCCGCTAGCATCAGGAGGGTCAAACAAACGGACGGAGGCTTCAGGATACTGGGTGAAGTTATACCATGCCTGCTCATAGGAGCTTTTCATGTTAAAATCACCGGAGAGAATCAGGTTGCCACGGTAATTATGGTTGCTCAGCCAGGCCATGATATCGGCGCTCTGCACTGAGCGCGACTGCTGATCCGAAGCGGTACTTCCTGCTTTCAGATGGGTCACGACATGCATCAGAAATATTGTATCCGTGTCTTCCGTGACGGGTTTCAGGTAAAACAGGTAAGCGTCGGCATCCCTTACAGCACTGTAGATCCCATACCGGTCTTTCAGAACCAGTTTGCTGTGGTCATAATACAGGTCATTTACAAGGTCAGAAGCATTGATGTTGCTGAATCCAGCCCTGAGGTATCTCCCCGGCCAGGCAATATCAAGCGAATTCGCAAGCAGAAAATCATGATGGTATTCCTGGGGACCCATTTCATTCACGGCAATGATATCCGGACTTGCATATTGTATGATCTTACTCATGGCAGCGTTCTTAACCGCCATGGAATTGTTGATAGACGTGCAAAAGGAAGAATTCACGCCGTAGTAAAGCATATTATACTGGAATATGCGTAAGGTGTCCTGCGCATTCAGCCTGGCAGCAGATGCGATCAGGATCAGGAAGGATACGGAAATGATGTAGCCGGAATTCAGGCTATTTGTGAACCTTTTGTATAAAGGCTTCCACCTCCGGGACACCGCCCTGGTAGACGAGGTAGCCATTATAGGGTTCTCTTTCCGTGATTTCATCATTAACAGGTGTAAGCATAAGTTTCTTTACTTCTTCGGGGTCATGGGTTTGACCCAGGGCCCATCCCAGCTTAATAAACGCAACTTCGGGCAACATGTTTCCGGTGGGGATGATTCCTTTCGCCATCATATCCCTACCCGTATCATACACAAACATATGCACATAGCCCCAGATGGTCTGCAGCGTCATGTACATATGTACGCCTTCCTTCTGCGCCCGTTCAATGGCCGGATAAAGCTCCTTGTTCACATGACCCAGGCCGGTTCCAACAAACACAATGCCTTTATAACCCAGATCAATGATGGAATGAAGAATATCGGGATTCATGCGGGGATAATAATACAGCATGGTCACCCTTTCGTCGAAATAGGGCAGGATGTTGACTTTCCTGTCTTTACGCCTGTGGTTGTACTGCTTTTGCAGCGGTGTCACCGAATTACGTGTGACCATGGCCAGGGGAATATCGCCGATGGTGCGGAAAGTGCTACGGTAACTCGAATGCATCTTCCGGACCCGTGTTCCCTTGTGAAGCAGGCCATACTCATCAGAAGTAGGGCCGAACATGCAAACCATCACTTCCGCAATATCTGAATGTCCAGCCGTATGCATGGCATGCATCAGGTTGAGGGCTGCATCCGAGCTGGGACGGTCACTGGAACGCTGAGATCCCACCAAAACAATGGGAACCGGCGAGTTCTGCACCATGAAGGTCAGGGCTGCCCCTGTATGATGCAGTGTATCGGTACCATGTCCGATGACAATGCCATCTACCCCGTTCTCTATCTCCTTGCCAATGGCAATGGCCAGTTTCTTGTATTGCTCAGGCCCCATGTTCTCGCTGAACACAGCAAAAAGCTTTTCTGTTTCCAGATTACAGATGTCGGCCAGTTCAGGAACGGCGCCATACAGCTCCCCCGGAGAGAAAGCAGGGATAACGGCTCCAGTGCGGTAGTCAAGCCGGGAAGCAATGGTGCCGCCGGTTCCGAACAACTTGACGCTGGGAAGACCCTTTGTCACGGGAAACTGCTTTTCAGGGATCTTGTAATTCGCCTTCTTATAGCCTGTCTCCACCATCTGGGTGATGGTTTTAATGTCCAGCCCAATATTGTAACCCGTGGGGATCTTCAATACAATATGCTGGTCGTCATCATTCTCCGCCCTGGGCAGGATAGTACCGATGAAGACACCCCTGCTTGTTTCCACACGGGTCTGGCCCCACACCCTGACATTGAATTTCTTCAGCACTTCCAGCGCTTCGCCCTTATATCCCTGGAAAAGATCTTCGTTCATGGTTTATTTCCGCTTATCATTCATGAGTGTTGATTCGTGTCGGCATTTTCTGCAATAGCAACCCTTAGCTTTTCAAGGGGCATATTGCCGGTGGCCAACAGGCTGAGCTGTCCCATAATCCACCTGGCCTCCGCTTCAGCATTGTCTGAAATCCGGATCTGTCTGAATTTCTCGCGAAGGAAGGGGATCCTGGATGCCAGGTCGCTCTCGCTCATCCGCTTGAATTTCAGGCTTGTAAGAACAGAGGCAAAGTCCATCTTCGGGTATTGATAAAGAACAGGCAACATGCGTCTTGCCAGCTCTGGCTCCAAACCCTGTGTCTTCAGGAACCGGAAGAGCGCGATCAGGATGTCATAACTGAAACCGGGTTGTTCTTTGTAATGCCCTTCAACCCATTTGAGCCGATGCCCAAGGAAGGTGCCTGTGAAAACAGGATCCATTTCCAGTTCTACGATGATCCGCTGTGCAACAGGGAACAGGTTTCGACGGAATATATAAGTATAGGTATCCTCCGGTATGCCCCAGGATTTCAGTTGTTGGTAACGGTGGAACACCTCATGCGGCAGGTCCTGACCAAGGTTATCTATATGACTGTTTTCCAGCGGAATGGGAGGACTGTCCGTATCCGGATACATGCGGTCAGCGCCCGGAAGTACGCGCTCAAAAATGGTTGTGCCATCTTCAAACGACTTCCTGGTCTCATTCGGTACGCCTTCGAATGCCATTTTACAACGTTCTTCAACCGTCTCGAGGGCAGTGGCCATATCGGCTTCAGGACCCCAAAGGATAATCTGGGCATCATCCGCTGCACTGCAAAGCAACTCACGGACATGATCCCAATGTGCATCCTCCAGTCCTTCATGCAGGTCTTCGGAACATACCATATTGGGGCGCTCCAGGCAGGCGATGACTTTCAGCCGGTCACGAATTTCATCGGCAAAACAGTACCCGGGCTGCGTGAAGTGGGCCATCATGCCCTTAAAACCAGGCAGGTTGATGGCCATCACCCTGAACTTATTCTTTTTTGCTTCCTTCAAGGGGGTATAGGAAGTGCCATTGAAGAAATGGTAAGGCAGGTATTCATGACTTACCCCCCAGGAAGGAATATCTTCAATCTTATCGCGCAAGCGGGAACGGAGATGCAGGAGTGCCCATTGCCGGAAGGCTTCAATATGGGTCAGTGCCGGTATCCATTTCGTATGAGCTACACCCTTGATCTCCACACGTGTACCTCCCTTACAACTCACATTAACATCCTGTCGGCCCGCCCCCGATCCGGTCCGTACCAAACCGGTGGAGCGATTCAGAAAACGGATCACATCACAGGCCTCCCTGACTTCCTCAGGGTTAACCATATCAGGGTAGGTAACAGTCTCGATCAGCGGCATACCCAGTCTGTCGGTCTTATAAATCCGTGTGTGACCAACGTCTGAGATCTCCCGGCAGCTGTCTTCTTCCAGACTTAACTGGATCAGCCTGACCTTTTTATTCTTCAATGATATCTCTCCCTCGACCCCAATAATGGCAGTACGTTGAAAACCGGTTGGAATACTGCCATCGAGGTATTGCTTGCGGGTAATATGGACCTCACCGACAATATTGAGTTTGGAGAGCAGGGAGATTCTGATGGCGATATCAAGGGCTTCATGATCCACCGTAAATGGAGGCGTATCATCCACCTCATACGTACAGGCCGTCTCATTCTTGATTCTATAGATGATCTCTTTCTTCGTCCTGAACTCCATCAAAGCCGTCCCATCATATTCGCCCAACTCACTGAGTGTGGGGCGCATATGCCGGATGATCTCCGCGTCATAATCATCACTGGCGTGGTAGAGGCCGGCCGGGCAGCGGCAGAATAGCTTGCGCCGCGTTAATAGCTGCTGGTGTACTTCCAGACCAGACATAAAACCTATCCGGTCATAATCAGCCTGGGTGGCATTTTTCAGACTGACATAGCCAATGGCTTCGCGGCTTTGTTCATATATGGCATTGGCTTCGTGTTGTCGACGGGGGGATGCTGCTGGCGTATCCTTGGAAGTTGTTGAATTGTTGCGGCCCATAACAGTCTTGCGTTCTGATGCAATTTGAAACGCCAAACTTACATAATTCCCCTGACTGTATAGATAAAACAACAGGAGTGCTGCATCCGGCATGTAAAAGCCTGGTAAGCAACACTCCTGTCATATACATAGCCTCGCAAGCGGGCTATTCCTTCCCTTATTTACCTCACGACAACCATCTTGCGTGTTTGTTCGAAGCGCTTGCCCGCTGTCTCAGCCAGGAGGCGGTAATGATAGATACCGGGAGACAGCCGGGCCGCATTGAGATGAGATACATGCTCACCGGCAGGCTGTTGGCCATTAAAGACTTCCAACACCTCTTCCCCGAGCAGGTTCAGGACAGTGAGTCTGACCTTTGCATCGGCAGGGAGGACATAAGGAATACTGGTTTCTCCCCGGAAGGGATTGGGATAGTTTTCCCCCAGCGCAAAGCCATGCTCCCCGGGGATCAATTCCGGGAAGTAGAGCATTACGCGTGTGAGTGGCTGCCCGCTGGCATCGGCCAGGCTGCTGCCATCTCCGACCCGCCAGTTGGCTTTGGAGAGGTAATCATACCTGACGTTGATGAGCAGAACGGCGCTGCCGGCGCTCAGTTGTAAAGGTTCCAACGAGAACCAGGCCACTTTTAGCAGCTCTCCTTCACGGTTGAAAACCAGATCACCCTTCCAACCGTTGGGAAGACGGACCGATTGAACTTCTACGCCGGCCGGAATGTGAAACACCAGGGACATGGCCCCCAGTGTGAGGGATTCTTCAGTGTACAGGGGCAGCTCAATGGTTCCTTCTGTGGGGACTGCCAGCTTACCATGGCGTGACAGCTGGACACCTGGCGCACTTTTTGCCGGGCTGTAAGAGGCATCCACATCACCGAATAGAATCCCCCGGATCTCATGGCTCTGGAAGCCGGAAGGATTCGAATAGACCCACAGGTTCTGGAAATACCAGTCTCCGCTGGGGAAAGAATCGATCAGGCCGACAAAACGCTTCATGCATTGTAAGGCATCTATAGCGTTGATATAGCCGGACGCATTCACATCGGCGGCAGTCAGCTTCAGTCCATGAAGTGTGACAGAATCCACGAAATGCTTGGCTATCAGAAGGGCATCGGTAGCATTGACGGCTTCCCAGGCCTGCATGGTGGAGGCGGTAAGGTCGTAATACCCGGCGGGCACTTCGGCAAACTGGTAGCTTCCATCCAAAGCGGTTAGGGTATCGAATACCACATCCTGCCCTTGTTTCATCATCACAAGCGCATTGGCCAATGGGCTTGAGGCCGCATTGTCATAGCGAACATGGCCCGAGAAAGTTGTGCCATTCGGGTTGCCAACATAGATGGTCAGCCCATCGGTGGCAGAGCATCCGAAGGTATCGCTGACTGTGACACTCACACCCAGGGTACTGCCTGGCCAGGCCGTTGGACTCTGCAGGGTATAGTTGTCAAAAACCCACCAGGGACTCCAGTAATAACTGTAAGGTGGGTTACCACCTGATGGAATGGCCATCAGAACAGCAGAATCTCCCCAGGGGATGTACTGATCAGGACCAGCATCCACAACAGGATGTGGCCGCATGGTGATGTTCAGATAAGAAGCAGGACCGTAGCCACAGTGATTCACCCCGCGCACACTTACCTGCCCGGAGCTGGCGCCCGGAGGGAAGTCGACATAGATGTAGGCATAGTTCCAATAATATCCTGAACTGGTGATCACTGCACCTGCCGGAACGGTCCATTCATAGGACTGTGCGTTCCCGATATAGTAGACGGAAAAGCCCACAGTGGTGCTGCCCTCACAGATATCCCGGGGTCCGTTGATTTCTCCGGCCGCAACTGGAAGCGGAAAAACCTGATATTCAATAGGAATGCCGGTATACAAACCGGTGTAGTACACATCCTGAACCATCAGGACCTGGGCCGTGAAAAAGCCCGATGAATCAGGAACGACAGGAATGAAATGTGGTGTTACGGTGATATTGGTGATCGTATCCACCCGAAAACCATTGTTGAAAGCGATCGTCCATGGGCCTGTTCCTGTGAGCGTCACCTCGAAATAGCCGGTATCGTGGATGCATACGCCGGTCGGACCGCTCAAACTGGCAGTTGGCAAGGAATCCAGGTAATAGAAGATCTCCTTGCGGTTGGTCAGACTCCAGGTTCCAAATTCATCCTTAGCGCGGATAAACAGGTTGTGTTGGCCGAAATTGATTCCGCTCAGGTTTAAACTCCAGGCCAGGAATGGAACATTGGCCTGGGGGGTAAGCGGAACGGATATACCATTTCCCGCCCCTGGATCAGTGTCGTAGAAGTACTCAACGGCAACGATCTTACCAAGGGTATCCCTGAAGATCTGCTTGTAAAAGGGCTGGAAGGTGGTCATGCTCCATTTCCCTTTAGCATCGCGTGTTCGCAGGAATAACTTGTGGAAACCCTCCGAAAGGCTGTCAATGTCAATGGAAAAAACCAGATCCTGATAAGCAGAATCACTTGCCACAGGAATGGTGATACCGTTATTAAACCCAGGGTCCTGATCGATGAAATACTCGGCATAGACAATAGGCAAAAGGGTATCCTGTCTGGCTTCCTTGTAGAAGGCCCGCATCTGGTTATGGCTCCATTTACCGGTTCCATCCAATGTTCTTATAAACAGGAAGTTGAACCCGTTGTTTAATGCTGAGATGTCTATGTTCAGGTTGATGCTCAGGTTGTCGTCAGGGGTAAATGCGATGGGAGTAGCCTGTCCGTAACCAGGATCCTGATTGAAGAAATACTCCATCCGGACAATATCTGGCGTAAGACTGTCAAGCGCAACCCTGTAAAAGGGAATAAGGTTCGTATGGCTCCACACACTGGCTGAATTCCTGAACCTGAATCCCAGCTTATGAAAACCTTGGGTTAACTGACTCACATCAATGGCAACGCTGAAATTGTTGAGATCGGTGGTCGGTGTAATAGCGATCTTGTTACCATTATTCAGACCCGGATCCGTATCAATGAAATACTCAAGGTCAACCAGAGGGAGTGCAGCAGGGGGAAGAGAAAACTTGAAAAATGTGCGTGACTGCAGATGACTCCATGCACCCGTGTTGTCTCTACCTCTGACATAGATGCTATGAAATCCGTCCTGGAAGGAGGAGATGTCTACCATAAATGAGGTGGAATCCACGGCACCGCTGACTGTTACGGGAACAGGCGTACCCTGCCCGTGCCCCGGGTCAGTATTAAAGAAGTACTCATAGGAAGACAGCGTTCTGGGAGAAGGCTGAATGGTGAGTTTATAGAAGATGCGTGAAAGCGGGATGCTCCAGCTGCCGCCCTGGTTGCGGGCCCTGAAATACAGGGCATTGAATCCATCAGGAAGGCTGGTGATATCCAGTGCGATGCTGAAAGGGTCCAGCTCGCTGGTTGGCGTCACCTGGATGGGGGTACCATTGCCCGGATCCGGATCAGAATTAAAGAAATACTCCAGTAAATCAATGCCGTAGGTCGGTGGACTTACTGTCAGTTTGTAGAAAGGCCGCTGCAGGGTATGACCCCAGCGACTGCTGTCATCCCTGGCCCGTATATAAAGGGTATGGAATCCATCGGATAGTGCGCTGATATTTGCACTGAAGTTGAAATTATCCAGGACGGGAGCCGGTGTAACCTGAACAGGTGTACCATTCCCAAAGCCCGGATCTGTATCAAAGAAATACTCCAGTCGGGTGATCTGCTGCCCCCAGGAAAAGGTGGGCAGTAAAGCAAATAACAACGCAACCCACCACGACGATCCAAACCCCTTGCGAGGCCGGAGAATGCTGAATGGTATGCGTGTCCTGTTGTCCATATGCATAAGGCTTTAACAGACTGAACGTTAAGCGTCCGGTCTATGGTCGCTTAGTTGTGCGATTTGGCCTTGATGGCAACATCAATGGTGTTCGAAGGAACAGCCGGAGCATTCAGATAATAGATAGAGGGAATATTGGGCATGCCAGAGAGTACGTAAGGGAATGGACCGCCAAACATACCGCAATCCACGCCGTTTTCACCAGCACCGATAGCCGGAGATGTCGCACTGAGCCGCCACTGTCCGTCGGTACTGTTGCCGGTTGCTCCAAGGAAAACGCTGTTCATATCCACGTTAGCCTGGTTGTTATTGGCTGTGCCAAAGGTTGTGCTGTAGGAAATATTATGGGTATAAACGCTGTTGTTTGGCGTAAATCCGCCAAATCGATGAATATTGTTTTTGTAAACGGCGTTGTGGGCCCCAAGCTCACCGTAAATCACATTATTGGTGATGATACCGGAAAAATTGGCGATTGTGGAGATACTCCCGTAAATGAAGTTATTGCTGACCAAAATATTGGAAGCACTGTAAGGGAAGTAAACAGCAGGATTCCAGTAATAGTAGCTGTACAGATAGTTCTGGCTGATGATGATGTTGCTGACGCCATTCGACACCGCATAGATGGGGTAGGAGGAAGTGTAAATATAACAACGGTTGATGAAAATGTCTGAAGTATAAAGGTAGATGTAACCAATCGAGAGTCCCATCACCTTGCTGCCCTGGCTGCCTACCTGAAAGTAGATGTAATCTACATAACTTGCCAGAGGGGAGGCCTGCGTCTGCGGGTTTTCTCCCAGAAAATATCCTGTGCCAATGATGGTAAGACGCTTGCTGGTAGACAAAGCACCTACGCTGGCTGATGAGGCTTCAACATACAGGGTGTCTCCGTTGACGGTTGTGGCCGCATCATGGGCAGCCTGAATAGAGGTGTAATGCGCTGAGCTTCCGGCGGTGTTGTTGACACGCCATACGGTTGCCTGAACGGCAGAAGCGATCAGTAAGGCACAAAAGATCAATGCACTCAGAATAGTTGTCTTTTTCATGGTTGCTGTGTTTGAAAGATGATGTTGGGCTAATTTAGACTGGATAAAATGAACGCTAAATTACATACTCCTTCGTCCTGATAGCAAAGGGATTTTGTGAATAAAGTGTTAAAGTTTTTAACCGGGCCCGGTTAGGCCCTTTCACGGGAATAAACAAAAGAGGCTGCCCCGATCTGGAGGCAGCCTCTTTCTTTCCTTATTGACAAAGCCGTTTATTCCGGGTGGATGGCTTCCACCGGGCAAACATCGGCGCATGAACCGCAGTCGGTGCAAACGTCCGGATCAATCTTGTAGATATCACCTTCGGAGATAGCGTCAACCGGGCACTCATCAATACAAGTGCCGCAAGCGGTGCAGTCATCAGTGATTACGTAAGCCATAGCATTGGGTTTTTTGGTGTCTTAACAGTAAATGAATCATGAAGTTCCGTTCCTTCAAATGACCGTCACAAACTTAAAGGCTTTTCGGACAATAATCAAGTATGACCCGGCTGAGGGTGGAATTTATACCGGTTTTAAATAATTTTCAGGCAGAGAATGCCGCTTCAGCTATAGCTTTGTGGTATAAATAAGATCCTGGTGATGCGGTATTACAATCCACTTCCAAATATAAAAACAGCCATATGCTTTATGCTGGTTGCGGTTGCCATAACTGCCTGCCAGTCCGACCGGCAACCATCAAACCAGCCAGTCACATCCCCTGCTATCTCGGAATCGGGCTTCCAACCCGAAGCTGATCTTGCCATCCTTGCCCCCACAGGAGATACCATTGCCACGGTTCGGGTTGAACTTGCAGAAGATGAATTCGAACAGGAACGGGGACTCATGTACAGACACTTCCTCCCTCCTGATGCTGGCATGCTCTTCATCTTCCCCGAAGAAAGATATCGTTCTTTCTGGATGAAAAACACGCATATATCATTGGACATTATCTATCTCGATGCTAATCTGGTAATACAGTCGATTCATCCCAATACGGTTCCTTTTTCCGAAGCATCGGTCCCGTCGGACATGCCTGCCAAATATGTACTGGAGGTCAATGCCGGTTTTTCAGAAATGCATGGAGTTAAACCAGGGATGAAAATATCCTATGAGCAGATAGAAAAGGATTGAGGCAAATGTTAATATTTGACTTCACCTTAATATAATATCATATTTTTGTATCTCTTTTTGATGCATTGATTATAATGAAAGGAAATCATCAGATTAAGGAATTCTATACCGGCCTGCTGGCAGGTGTATTCCTTTGGCTCGCCGTCGGCGCCCTGATCAATTTCCATCAGCATCATGTCTTTGGACATTCGTATTCCCTTCAGCTTCAGGGGGCACTCAGTTTCAAAAAAGAAGAGCGCCTGTCGAATCATGGCCTTGGACTGGAAGACCTTAGTCCCGCCATGCTTTCCTCTGCCAAGAACTTCGCACTCACCCTGGGGCGGTCTTTCAGTTTCTATCCGCCTCTATCTGAAGGGCATATAATTAATGCAGCCCGATTTAGTGTTCCTGCACTTCGGGCGCCACCTTCCGTCTGATATTGCGGTCATCTTTTCTTTCTGAGATAGCATACCCCAGGTATGCTGACCAGGTTATTCCAATATTTCATTTACACAAATAATAAAGTCATGAAAACCAACAAGATACTTATTGTTCTGGGCATTGTTTTTGTCGCTGCCATGAGTCGCCCGCTCCAGGCAGGCCCCGATACTGTCAGCATGGGCAGTAGTTATGCCAGCGATGTTTATTACAGCATGGAAAACGGTACGCTGGCTACCGTTGTTCGTGAAACCTGGGATCTGGCTTTCTCCACCAAGGTGTTCAGCGCCTCTATCCTTATTAATGACGGCTCGGGCGCCACCTTATACACCTGGGCCAATGGAGATACCTCCGGCTGGAATACCGTTGATACTGCCGGAATGGCTGGATGGGCCGCCCTGTACAATGACCCCGATGATTGGGAAAATGGTGCCTTCATTCGCAATGCCAAAGGTCACCCTGATTATGGATGGGGCGTCTACAATACCATCACCCATGATGTGGTTGGCGACTCGCTGTATCTTCTTAAGAAAGCCGATGGCACCATCTACAAGATCTGGATTAAAGTCAAAACCTATGCCGGTGCCGCCCCGGTCTGGATCTTCAGGTACGCCAACCTGGATGGAAGTGGCCAACAGGAGATCACGCTGAATTGTACCAACTACACTACCAAGAATTTCATCTATTTCTCCCTGAATGTCGGCTTACCCATTGACCGCGAACCCCCGGCCGCTGACTGGGATATCCAGTTCACCAAATACATGGCCATCCATCCGACAGGCTCGCCCTATATCGTAACAGGCGTCTTAAGTAACTACAATGTAGGTGCCAACAAGTATACCGGCGTGCCACGCAGTTTCAATGACTGGGACCAGCAGGCATTTGACCCGGGTCGCTCTGTCATTGGCTATGACTGGAAAACTTTCGACATGGGCACATTTTCTTATATCGTAGACGATTCAACAGTCTTCTTTATCCAGGACCAGGCTGGAGATGTGTACAAACTTTATTTTACGGCCTTTGCCGGTAGCTCAAGTGGTAAAGTTATGCTCTACAAGGAGAAGATGAGCACTGCCGGTATCGCATCGCCTGAAGCAAGCCTGCAGGCTATGGTTTATCCTAACCCGGCCAGTGGTCAGACATGGATACGCCTTGGATTGCCCTATGCTGAAACCGCTGAGATAAGCCTGCATGACCTGCAGGGTAAACAACTGTATCATTCCGTTGTGCCAGGTCAAGGTGAAGAATCAGTTGTGCCTGTCCCGCTCGAAGGTCTGAGTAACGGTATCTACGTGCTGCGCGTGCTTGCCGGTAATCAGTCTTTTGCTCAGAAGCTGATTGTAACACAGACACGATGAGACGAGCCGTCCTTGCTGCGGTATGGCTAGTGTATGCAGCCCTGGCCTGGACACAGGAAGCCAGGCTGTTGCTGAAGGATGCCCAAACAGGAGATGTGATCCCGTATGCCCATATTCTGATCGAATCGCTCGATGGCAGGGATCAGCATCTGGTGGTAACCAATGCCGCCGGATATGCTCCCAATGTGGCTACCCGTCCATCCCGCCTCAAAGTTAGTTGTGTGGGCTATGTGAATTACCTGGACACCATCGTTCCGGGTAATTCGCATACCCTGCTGATCCGGCCTGCCGTGCTGGATATGGATGCCGTTGTCGTGACAGCACAATACACGCCCCGCCAGGCTGACCGGTCCCTCTACCCCGTACGCGTCATATCGACAGCCAAAATCAATTCCAAAGCTGCTACCAACCTCCGTGAATTGCTCTCCGATGAGTTGAGTATGCGCCTTTCCCAGGACGGTGCGCTCGGCTCCCACCTCAGCCTGCGCGGACTCAGTGGGGAACACATCAAATTCCTGATAGATGGCGTACCGGTAATCGGCCGTATGAATGGAAATATCGACCTGGGACAGCTGAACCTTCACAATGTCGAACATGTGGAGGTCATCGAAGGTCCTATGTCGGTGATCTATGGCAGCAATGCGCTGGCTGGCGTGGTAAACATTATCACCCGCGAAAGCATGCCGGATCAATGGCGTTCATCCCTCGAAACCTATTACGAATCTGTTGGGACCTACAACGCCTCCATGGCAGCATCCTATTCCCGTAAACGTCATGGCTTATCTATGAACCTGGCCAGGAACTTCTTCAGCGGCTGGTCTCCCGAGGACACCTCCAGGGCAAAACTCTGGAAACCGAAGCGACAGTACGATGGCGAGGTTACCTATTCCTATCGGATGGGCGATTTCAGACTGAAGGCGGCGATGCGCTATTTCCATGAACTCCTGCTCAACAAGGGAGCCTTGTTGCCGCCTTACTACGAAACGGCTTTTGATGCGTATTTCTTCACGCAGCGCTACACCGCAAGGGTAGAGGCAACATATCCCCTGGGCGAATGGATCAAACTTGAAGGGATGACAGCCTGGTCTGGTTATAACCGGGAGAAGGAAACGATGTTCAAGGATCTCACAACCTTGCAGCAAGTAAAGAGTGGTAATGACGAGGATCAGGATACCACAAGTTTCCAGTCATTTATGGCAAGGCTGGTTACCATCCACGCCGACCCGGGTGCTCCCCTCGAATACAAGCTTGGTGTTGATGTCAATATGGAAATGGGAACAGGTAAGAGAATTACGGATCAGCGCCAGCAAATTGGTGATTATGCGGCTTTTACCAGTATCAAATACCAGCCTGTCGAAACCCTGGAACTGCAACCGGGCCTGCGCTATGGATACAACTCCCGCTATAAACACCCTTTGATTTGGTCCATGCACGGCAAATGGCGGGCTGCTGAGACTTTGACCCTCAGGGCCAGTTATTCAAGAGGGTTCAGGGCCCCGGCACTGAAAGAACTATATCTCTATTTTGTCGACATCAACCACAATATTCAGGGAAACCCTGAGCTTGAAGCAGAGTATTCCGCCAATGCAAATATTTCGGCCAGCCTGAGCGGGCACAAAGGAAAGCTGGACTGGTCAGCAGAGCTCAACCTGTTTGATAACCGCATTCGAAATATCATTACGCTTGCGCAGTCAGGACAAAGTCTGTATACCTATATCAATGTAGATCAATATAATACACGAGGTGCCGAACTCAAACTTCAGGCAGCGCTCTATCCCTGGGTCAGCATTAAACCAGGATTATCCTTCACCGGAAGATCGAGCGCGATTGGCAGTATGGCAGAAAATGCCACTGAACTACGCTACGCCACAGATTTTAATACTAGTCTGAGTCTGAAGCCTTTTGGCCCTGCGTGGGAAGTATCTGCTTTCTACAAGTATGTCGGTAAATTGCCGCAACTTTATCTGGATAATACCGGAGAGCTGAGGGAAGGGTTTATCGATGACTATCATATCCTGGATGCATCACTCTCCCGCACCCTGCTGAAACGACAGTTGAGCCTGGCTGCAGGGGTGAAGAACGTGCTTAATAACACAGCCATCGACATAATGGGCGGTACAGGAGGTGTTCATGGTGGCAGCGGTGGCAGCCATCTGGCCGGGTATGGCAGGACCTGGTTCCTTAAGCTCAATTGGACACTTAACCGGATCAACAAGAATTGACATGAGAAGGATTTTTTGGTTATTCATACCACTGCTGCTGACGTCCTGTTTTGAGGAGGATGAAGCGGTACTGCCGCATGAACCTGGTGACGTTGAGACAGCCATGATCGCCATGACGAAGAACTATGCCAATCATGTGTTCTTTGACCTTGGCCCGGAAAAAGATGTGCTGACCGCTGGCAAGCTCAACTGGGATCTGGGGTTTGAGCCTGGACCGGCTGGATGGCGTATCTATCTCAATACCACGCGTTTTATGCAAGCAGCCCTGAGCGGGAACCCAGCCTTTGAATCGGTGAAAGATACAAGCGGACTTGTATGGAATTTCGACACCTCCAGTGGTAATCCGGATTCTACTGCCTTTGGACCATGGTATACCGTCATTGGTCAGGATACCGTGCCTAAACAACTTGTCTATGTGCTGGACCTTGGCTTTGATGCCATGGGTAATATGCTTGGATTTAGGAAGCTGCAAATTTCAGGATGGAGCCGGACAAGCTATACAATACGCTATGCAAGGCTCGATGGCTCAGATGAGATGACCGCCACTATTCCAAAGGAATCTGACCGGGACATTATCTGTTATTCGCTTAGAAATCATAAGATTGAATCAGATGTTAGACCTGCTTCCTCTCAATGGGACTTGTGGTTTACCCAATACACAACCTTGCTTTATACCCTTGATGGAACGCCTTATCCATACCTCGTGACCGGTGTGCTGACAAATCGCTTTGCGGGTGCTGCAGCAGTAAGGGTTCAGGGTCATACCTTTGCTGAAATCAATTATGACATCGCACAGGGCCTCACTTTTGAAGATAAGGCTGATGCCATCGGGTACGATTGGAAATACTACGATTTTAATGCAGCCAGTTATTCGGTGGATCCTGAATTGACGTATGTCGTTAGGACAGTCGACGGTGAACTCTTCAAACTGAGGTTTATCGGTTTTTATAATAACCTGGGAGAGAAAGGATATCCAACTATAGAATATCAAAGATTATGATGATGAAGAAGAGCATCTATACGGCGCTTTTAACGGCGCTTATCTACACACTTTTTGCGGTAACCTCCCTGGCTCAGGGAGTTGATGAACTAAGACTGAAACAAATGCTTGGCTTCCTGGCTTCAGATGAACTGGAGGGCAGGAAACCGGGAACCCCTGGCGATATCGCTACTGCCAACTACATTCTGGAGCAGTTTAAAAAGGCCGGATTGAATGTTGATCCTCCCTTTGGATTGCAGTCTTTCGATGTGGTGATAGACGCCGCACCCGGTGATAAGAACCACCTTGTTCTGAATGACAGGGCATTGGTTTATGGTCAGGATTTTGTCACGCTATCCTTTTCAGGATCAGGATCAGAGGTGAAGGGAGGATTGGTCTTTGCAGGATATGGCTTTGAAGTTAAAAACGACACCCTCGATTGGAATGACTGGGCACAATTGGACGTGAAGGACAATTGGGTATTGTTGCTCAGAGGCAGCCATGAACAGGATAACCCAAACAGTGCCTTTGCTCCTTTTACAAGCGAGCGGGATAAGGTCCTGCTCGCAAAAGACAAAGGCGCCGCAGGTGTTCTCTTCGTCAATGGCCCCGCTTTCCAGGAGAAAGATGGATTGATGGATATGTATTTCGACAAGAGCCCGGCCGATGCCGGTATCCCTGTCTTTCATATCACACGTGAAAGTGCCGCTTATCTTCTGAGTGATGAGGGTTATGACCTGAAAACACTGGAATCAGGCATACGGGAGAAAAAACAGCCAGGATCATTCCAATTGGCAGACCGGATTTCAGGCAGCACCGAAGTGATTCTGATCCGCACACCAACATACAACGTATCAGGATGGCTACAGGGAAGTACATCATCTTCTGTACTATCCCATACCATTGTGGGTGCACATTATGATCACCTCGGTTGGGGTGGACCTGGGTCAGGCTCGCGTAAACCGGATACCGTGGCGGTCCATAACGGTGCCGACGACAATGCATCCGGAGTGGCTGGTGTGATTGAGCTGGCTTACCTGATGGCCGGGCAGCAACGTCCGGAACGAAGTGTTCTCTTCATGGCCTTTGGAGCTGAAGAAATGGGTTTGCTGGGATCGCGTTATTACGTGGATCATCCTGTTGTTGCGCTCGATCATGTGCAGGCGATGATCAATTTCGATATGATAGGACGCCTGCGGGATGATCGCAGCCTGCTGATCGGAGGAACTGGAACAGCCAAAGAATCAGAAGGTATCCTTGCCGGGGTTAAGGAAAAGCATCACTTTGAACTATCACTGAGCCCGGAAGGATTTGGGGCTTCTGACCATGCTTCTTTCTATGCCAGAAATATTCCGGTATACTTCATTTCTACCGGAGCCCATGAGGATTATCACACACCGGAAGATGATCTTGAACATATTGATATACAAGGAATGGCAGATGTGGTGCGTTTTTCTGCCGATCTTCTCACAGTGGTCACGAAAAAAGACCAGGAGTTAAGTTTCCAGGAATCAGGACCTAAATCCAGACCCCGCCACGGTAGGGGTTACAAGGTGACCCTTGGAATCATGCCCGATTTTGCCGGAACCAGTACCGGCGGATTGCGGGTTGATGCCGTCCGGCCCGAAGGACCGGCAGGAATGGGTGGGATGAAGAAAGGCGACTTCATCACGGCCATCGATGGGAAACAGGTTGGCAGCATTTATGACTATATGGCCAGGCTCAAGGCCCTGGAACAAGGGCAGTCCATTACCGTTGATGTCTTACGGGAAGGGAAGAAACAGGTACTGATTATCCAGCTGTGAGCCAGGCACCCGTTCGCATTATTTTCCGTACATTCGCCCTGCGTTAAGCGGACCCACTATGCTGATAAACTACATACACTGGAACGTTGATCCTGAGATCTTCCGCATCGGCAGCGTTGCCCTGCGGTGGTACGGACTCCTTTTTGCCCTTGGCTTCTATTTTGGCTATCTGATCATGATGCGTATCTTCCGCACGGAAGGGATCCCCGTGTCAATGCTCGACCGGCTTTCACTTTACATGATCATCGCAACCATCTTGGGTGCCCGTCTCGGGCACTGCCTGTTTTACCAACCCGAGTACTACCTGAAGCACCCACTGGAAATCCTGCAGATTTGGGAAGGTGGTCTGGCAAGCCATGGCGCTGCAATAGGGATACTTCTGGCCTTGTGGCTGTTTCAGAAGAAAAGCGGGATGAGCTATTTCTGGGTACTCGACCGTATCGTCATCACTGTTGCCCTGGCAGGAGCGCTGATCCGGCTAGGTAACCTCATGAATTCCGAAATTTACGGCATACAGACCAGCCTGCCCTGGGGATTCATCTTCGAACGCAATGGAGAAATGGTACCTAAGCATCCTACACAAATATATGAAGCGATTGCTTATCTGCTTATTTTCCTCTACCTGTACTTCGCATATTGGAAAAAGAAAGCAGCAACACCTGAAGGCAGCCTGCTGGGCTGGTTCCTTATCCTTGTTTTTGCCTTCCGCTTTGCGATTGAATTTATCAAAGAGCCTCAGGTTGAGTTTGAAACGACCATGTCACTCAATATGGGCCAATGGCTGAGTCTGCCTTTTGTCCTCCTCGGTGTGTATATCTTGTACCGCTGCCACAGTAGGTTGAAGTTGGCAAAGCCTAAGAAGTAAAATTTAGAATGATAACATAGTAATAGAAATCTGTAAACGTTGATAGCGATGTATCAATTGATTTTACTCCGTCATGGAGAGAGTGAATGGAATAAGGCCAACAGGTTCACAGGTTGGACCGATGTGGATCTTTCAGAGAAAGGAATGGAGGAAGCAAGGGAAGCCGGACGTATCCTGAAGAAAGAAGGGTATGAGCCCAGGGTAGCCTATACTTCTTATCTGAAGCGGGCCATAAAGACCCTTCACCTTACGCTGGAGGAAATGGACCTGTTGTGGATTCCGGAATTCAAGACATGGCGGCTGAATGAAAAGCACTACGGCATGCTGCAGGGACTGAACAAAGCAGAGACAGCTGCCAAATACGGTGATGAGCAGGTCCTGCTATGGCGCCGCAGTTATGATATTCCACCCCCTGCCCTGGATGATGACCATCCGCTCAGTTCCCGGAACGACAGGAAGTACCAGGAGATGCCCAGATTGGAAATTCCGGCTACCGAAGCACTCAAGCATACCATCGACCGTATTGTGCCCTATTGGCTGGAAGAGCTGGAGCCCAGCCTCAGGCAACACGGACAAATCCTGATCGCTGCACACGGCAACAGCCTCAGGGGTATCGTGAAGTACCTCAAGGATATGAGCGAGGAAGCCATCATAGCCTTCAATATCCCAACAGGGATTCCCTATGTTTTTGAGTTTGACGGGGATATGAAACTGGTCAGGGATTTCTTTCTGGGAGA
>OFEK01001146.1_pt1 | contig 19446 bp, 22 predicted proteins | sample 1521131 | NCBI WGS metagenome assembly OFEK01 (sample SAMN05720209, study PRJEB24109) | activated sludge metagenome | isolation source: Anaerobic digester | place: China | collected 2015-12-16
AATGATTCTAAAAGAAGACATCCTTTAAACAAATGCAATAAGAATGGTTCTTTCGATGTTGGATTCTTTACTAAATTTAATAGATCGGTTTTTGAGTTGAACTCTAATATAAATGAAATAAATGCCGTGGCTAAAGACTGTAATTGTGGTGAATTAATATTAGTTGATTTTTCTAAAAACATTACTCTAATATCTTCTACCATATATTCATATGTAGCTTTTTCACTATTGAAATTTATAAATTCGTTATATATGTTTATTTGTTCCTCTAATTTATTTTGCGCATATTCTACAAGGCTTCGAGAAGCTTGTAGGTCTTCCTCTCCTCTCAATTCAATAAATTTTGTCGCTGGAGTATTTTCTAATCCTCGATTCAAATCCTCCCGAACTGCCGCACTCATAAAAAAAGTGGCTGTTTGGAAATCTCCAAGTAAAAAAAATGATGTGCCTAACCAATAATAAGGATTCCCTTTATGAAAACTATTGTACTTTTCTTCATCAAATTTCTTTACTTCTTTCAATATCCTAATCACATCATTTATCGCCATTTCTGGATGGTTTAATTGGATAAATAATGGGAATGGGAAAGATTGCCAATAAAAACTTGGATTGTCGCTTTTATAAGCCTCTAAAAAATCATCGGAATTAAACCTCTTTCTCTCTATATAAATTATTTCTGGAACATTTTTCTCTTTAAATGTTGCTACCGCATAATACTCTTTTTGACTCATCTACTCACCTTTTTAATAAAAGAATTTAGTTTTTCAGGCACTTCCCACGCATCTTTTATTTGCTGATTATCTATAACACTTTGTAAAGATTTTACTGAAAGAGAGTCATCCCAATATTTTAAACCTTCAATTAATAAAATATTTTTTTTCGCTGCATCAAAACTATCTGATTCAATAAATTTTTTAACAATCGCTCCTGATATTTTTTTTGCGTGGCTTTATTATCACGTAACATTTCATAAATTTCTTGTGCAATCTGATTCGAAACCTTTCCATTTCCATTGAGCGCTTGGAATCGTTCGAGAAAGCCATATGGCATTGAGCCGAGGTTGATTGAAGCTACCATTTTATTAAGGCCAATTGCAATTCCAATCTCTTGATCTGTCCAATCACTATTATGAAAATCAGAATGTAAAATAGCAATTAGAGAATCGCAGGTCCTTAATCGATCTTTGATTTCTTCTTCCCAATCTTGAGATGGTTTTATATCTTTATGTGCGACAAAAGCTGTAATGTTATAAATCTCAAGTGAGTGTTGCAATTCCTCTGCAAAGCTTTTATATATCGCCAAGTGGCTAATAAATAACTTGAAGAAATTATCGTCCCAAGGTAATCCTTCAGATATATAAGATGTTATCAAGTTATCCTCCAGGAGGATTTATTAAAACAGAAATATATCTATTATTTTTCCTAGTTTGACTAACCCCAAAGAATAAAGTTTCCACAACAATAATCCTTTATGTTTCAAACTATAAAAGTTAAACTTAAGGATTGCTGCTACTTTAAAAGAATGATAACATAAATACGTTATCATTCTTCAAAGGAAGAACACTAGCTCAATCAAATGGGAAGGGGTTGGACATAATGAAATCTACACTTCTGTATGGATATCCCCACAACTAATCCTTAATCAGTAGGTTCAGGGTTCGATTCTATGATATGTTATGTTTCAACTTAATTAGCCATTGTTAGATTTTCATTAGAAAATCATCGTAATCTCGGATAGCTAAACAATATTTCTTCTTCTAGATCATTCCTATAGCATAATTAACCCATGGAAAGTAAAGCGCTGGTCATCGGTCATGACGCCCTGAAAACAATTCGATCCGCCAGCAAGGTTACGATCGTGTTTACAACCTCAAGCGGCATGTTTCTCACAACCGAACTGCATACTATGTTGTTCCTCACGACAAGGCGATACCACGGACCATTCACGATCAATGATGAAGTTTTCTCAAAAAAAATAATGGGTGACGGTATTGCTATAGAATTGACCGGAAATATAATCGTCTCTCCGGCAGCTGGCACAATAAAGATGATGTTCCCTACCATGCATGCTTTTGGGCTCGTGCTCGATAACGGTATTGAAATATTAGTACATGTTGGTCTAGACACCGTCGAGCTGAAAGGTAAGGGATTCAAGAAATTTGTGAACGTCAACTCCAGAGTAAAAACGGGAGACCCTATCATTCAAATTGATAAAAACTTTGTTGAAAAGGAAGGCTACGACACTACCGCATTGATGATTTTTACAAATTGTAACGATTATCAAATTACATTCTCCACAGAAGGCATAGTGAAAAAAGGAAAGAGTGTCGTAACAACTTACTCAAAATGAATGGAATCCTTCCGATGAATATTTACGAAATAAAACTTCTTGCTCATTGGAAAGAGATCCTCCCGCAAGTAACCTAAAGAAGATGTGCAGCCTGATATTTGAGGCTGCACATCGCAAAGAAAATCAAATGATTTTATATAGCATAGACCTAAAAAATCTTTAAATTAATGGTTTCAAGTTAATAGATAAGGCTTGAACCATATACATTTGGAATGAGTTTCAATTAAATAAAATACCTTAACAAAGAGATTAAATAATCGAAAAGGGCTTGATGGCATGCTAACTAAACCAGAAAGCTGTTTTATATATATCGACTATCTTACCAAGCACTTTCTTGCCATGAAAAAAGCAATCTGTAACGGCGTGGAATTAATGGGATACACCATGTGGGGTCCGATTGATCTAATCAGCGAAGGCACTGGTCAAATATCAAAGCGTTACGGTTTCATTTATGTGGATAGAAATGACATTGGCGAAGGCACTTTGAAGAGGTATAAGAAGAAAAGTTTTTACTGGTATAAGAAAGTTATCACCTCAAATGGCGAAGATTTAGATTAAGAATTTAGAGGCTGTCTCAAATTTTAGAGCCAGCCTCTTTTTGTTGCTGAACATTGCAAATGCAATACGAATTTGTCCAAAAAAAAATACCATATGGGTAACAATGTAAAAACCCTTGATCAGTAGGTTCAGGGTTCGATTCCCTGGTGCGTCATTTTGTGTTCATAAGGAGAAAATAGGTCGAGAATCCTCGTGCTAATCAAACGTCATTCCGATGGGACAAAGCGACTGAAGAATCTCTCCATTTCGCAGTTAATCAAACGGCAAGTCGCTGCGTGTTTTCTATGAAGATGTAGTTGAATTGTTGGCTGGTTCAACTTACAAATGGTGAGATGTTTCGCTTCGCTCAACATGACATGCGCAATGGAAAGTGGGATACCTTTTTTTGGTGGGCGGGGAATCCATCTCATCAAAACGCTTGATCGTCAAGCTCAAGGAAAAAGCCTTACGATCCCCTTGTGAGAATTGTAAGGCTGGCGCGTCAATTCTTCAAGAATTAAGAATCCCCTTCTTTTTTTATCTATTTTTCTGACCCGAAAAAGAAGGAGGTCTTATAACCAGAACACACTAAAACCACCTATCCAATAGAAATGCCTCACCCTACCTTTGCAAAGCGTTGGTCTGCAAGCCAGACTTTATTCACTCTGACTGGAAAACTCTTTCAGGATCTGCATGACCCATTTTGCAACCCGTTCTTTTGTCAGGTCGCTTTGATTGGCATGATCAATTGCCAGACCCAGCCACTGTCCATTTTTTACCCCCTTTGATTCGTCAAAATCATAACTGGCATCCAATGGGGTGAATCCGACTAATTGGGCTTTCAGAGCTTCGAACTTTTCAGCCAATATTCCCAATGCATCGCAGTAATTTGATGGGTAGCTGTATTGATCACCTAACCCAATAATCGCCACCTGAACACCCGAAAAGTCCATCTGGTCCAACTCTGGAAGAGCGTTATCCCAATCGTCCTGTAATTGACCGTCATACCAGGTGGAGCTGGCAACAATCAGGTATTTGTAGTTCTTCAGTTCGCCGGTTTTCACATCGGCGATGTTGAAGATATCAATTTGCCATGAATTGTTTTTCTTTACTTCTTCTGCAACCAGTTGGCCTACTTCTTGTGTACTACCCGTACTTGTGCCATAAAAAAGACCTATCTTTTGCATCAGAAACTCCTTCCTTTTATTTCTGTAAAATTGTTTATTTTTATCAAAATTATCTATATTATTAATAATATCAGGATTATACTATAGAACAACGTGTTTAGAAAGAAACAATACACTATTCCCAAAAATAGAGGTGGAGAAAAAAGCAATGATCAGATTAACCGACGAAGTCCAAAGCGCCGTACAATTGAAGAATTGTATAACTGGCTTCTCAAAGGTGTGCATCCAGAAAAGAAAAAAATTGATCGTATTCAGCCAGTGGGCAAATCAGAAAGCTCAAGACCTTCCAATTCCCCGCAGGTGAATTACAGCTCACATCTGATTCGACAAACAAGGTAACTGAGAACTCACCCTGAAAATCGTTATTAATACAAAACTGGAGAGAATGAGTATGACTTTCATAAAAGCATTTGTGTACATAGTGTTAGGAGTAGCAATATTCTGGTTATTTGGACTGAAGCTAATGATCAAACTTGGCAAAGGGAGAAGTGCCCCATGTCCAGGCTCACTAAGCTGGCTTGTTGACTTACCAATTCGAAAGCGCTATATGAGGTCAGTGCTTGATCATGTGGGATTAAAACCGGGCGAAATCGTTTTGGAATTGGGACCAGGACCAGGCGCTTTCACAATCGACGCTGCTCGCATGGTTGGAGATGCGGGAAAACTAATAGCAGTGGACGTCTAGCCAGAAATGATCGCGGAGGTAGAGAAACGGGTCAGCAAAGCAGGAGTCAAGAATGTAGAAACGCATGTCGCAAGCGCATACGAACTGCCAATTCCTGATGGAAGCGTCGATTGAGCCTTTATGATAACCGTGCTCCCCGAAATTCCCGATCCTGTACAAGGTCTGCGAGAGGTGTACCGAGTTCTAAAGCCCGGTGGTATATTTTCGACAACAGAAGAATTTTTGGACCCGGATTATCCACGCCAAAGAACTACCATCCAATGGGCAGAAAAAGCTGGTTTTGTACTTGATAAAGATTTTGGGAACTGGCTGCTTTACACAATGAACTTTCGTAAACCGAGTTGATGTTGCGGAGGACGAACGTATAGCAAGGAAATTACAAGCGGATATCCTGAATCATAGAAAAATAGAGAGGGAAACGGATTACCGAATGGGAACACGGATAGATCAGTTCATCTCCGAAACCGTACCCTCGCGCGTTTCCTCAACAAAGAATCGATATCTTATTTTGCAGTCCATTTTCGGCAGCCAGGTATATAGAAGATAGTTCAGGGCTGATTGTCGATCAGAATCCCTGCAGAATATCCTGGCATACCGCCCGGATGGGATTCGCTGGATAATCAATGGCGGGAATGCCTCAATTCCCTTCTCTGTTGCAATGCCCTTGAACAAAAAATCTTGCTTCCAATGACCACCGTATGACCATACCGAGATCATTTTTGTTTTCCTTTCTTTTAAATAACCAGCCAACTTGAGGGGCTTGTTGAAACCCTGCAGCAGGCTGAAAAGAATGGACGCAGTTACCGGCAGCAAACTCGGAGAATGATGCCGGATTTCCCTCAGCCTTCATTCTATAAAGAATTATTCAAAAATGGGGGCTTGATACCGAGTAGATACATTTTCAATGACAAAAACTAGCATTACTTCAATTACACCATTGTCTCTAAAATTTTCTGGACTTATTCTCTTTTTTTCATGCAGTGGTTTATGATGTTATACTTGAGTTCAGGAAGAATTAAAATTATTACTTTTAAGGATAATCATGTCCAACGATAATGATCGAGTAAATATTTTCAATTCTGATGGCAGCAAACGCGAGGTTGGAGAATTGGTGCGTGAAGTGCATCATCAGCTTGGCTATCACTGTTCCGAAACCCTGATGCGCGTCTTATGGCCCTATCTGCTCCCCGAAGAAGAACTTACGGATGCCATGCTGCGGATGACCATGGTGCTGCATGGCGGCATCGCCGATTCTATGGGAAGCCACTGCGGTGCTCTGACTGTCCCGATCTTGCTGATTGGTGCAAAATACGGTCGTGAAAATATGACCGGCGATGATCGTTATGCGCCTTCCCTTGCACGAGGATTCTGGCAGCGCTTTCTGGATGAATTCGGCACGTCCAATTGTACAGCTCTCAAACAAGACCAACCTCCAACCGGTGAAGCGCCTACCATTTGCGGCTGCATCATGGTGCGTTCGGCGCGTTTGTTATTGGAATATATTGATGAAATTGAGAAGAATCCACCCCACAAGGAAGAACTTTATGCTTTTCGCCTTGACCGCAGCAAAGAACCCTGTCACGAAAAGATCAAATCAATGAAATCTTCAACAGAAGTCAGGGCAGAACAAAAGAAAAAGATAGAAGAAAAATAATTTTTAGAATATAAAGTATTCAATGCAGTATTTAAATGACATATTTTTATAATCGTCGAGAATACTTTTTTGATAAAAACCAGATTGATAAAAACTTTTAATTAAAGATAGGCGAAAAAACTTCTCGGGTTGTTAATAAGGATATTTCGCAAATCGTCTTCAGCTACTTCCTGCGAGCGTAGAGTTGGTATAAAACGTGATAGTAAATATCCCAACCCGGGTCCCCCGCCATATGATTTTAGATAGGATACCTTTCCAAGATCGTTGCCGATCAGAATCCTGTTTCCATAACCAGCCGTTATGACTTTCTTTATCAAATCGATACGCCAACTATCTGGGCCATACTTTATTTTCCCGGGGCAATCATATCCCAGATAGACTCCCTTTTTACACATAGATATATGAAGCTCAGGATCTGGATTACGGTCGCTGTGACCAATAGCCACTTTCGACAGATCGATCCCTTCCGCCTCAAAGAATTCGACCTGTTCCATACACATGGAACCACCCTCCGTATGCGTTGAAATGGGCACACCCACTCTTTTGTGAACTTCGGAAGCGATCTTTAAAAGTTTTTCATCTATCCGGTTCATCCTCATATACATGGTGCCTGCTTTTACCACTCCCGCTTTAACAGTCGTGCCATTAATTCCCTTCGTGATATGGTCACAAACCACACTGACCAATTTTTCAACAGACCAATCGTACACGAACCGGTCACAATAAGCTGATTTGTTGAACCCTGTTGTCGCAATGATATTCACACTTGGAACCGCTTTGGCAATTTTCAACAGCATATATGGCTCATGTCCAAAATCAATTGCAGTGGCATCCACAATGGTATTTCCACCTGAATTTTCAAATAATTTCAGTTCCGCAATATTCTTTTCTACATTATCAATTCGATGATCTTCCCAGCCTGGCACAAGGTAAGCCCAGGGAGGTAAATTAACAAAAAGATGTTCATGATAGTTTGTCACACCCATCTCATCGCCATCGATCAATCCCAGAACAGTTTGAATTTTTTGCATTTTCTATCCTCAACAATAATATTAATCTAAACCACACTTTGCAACAATTCTTGACCTGATTTCCCCTATGATAATAAAAACCATCAGTTTAAATCAATAAAGTTAAAATGAGCCAGTTCTTATAATAGATTAATCAAAAGGCAACATATGTTAGTGAAATTATTAAATCCATTGGTGGGTAGGCATCCATCCTGCCATTGATTCTAATTATAAAGATGTTTTAAAATTCTATATCATCAAAACTGGAATCCTTATTGCTCGCTCCATCTCTGAATTCGTATTTTCCGATTCCTCCTCAATCATGAATCGATACTTTTGTTTGCAGCTATTTTGGGGTAACCATGTATATAACAGATAGTGTAAAGCTGCTTGCTGGTCGTTTGCTCTGCAGAATATCCTGGCATATTTCCCGGATGGGATTCGCTGGATAATCAATGGCGGGAATGCCTCAATTCCCTTCTCTGTTGCAATGCCCTTGAACAAAAAATCTTGCTTCCGATGATCGTTGTATGACCATACCGAGACGATTTTTGTTTTCCTTTCTTTCAAATAACCAGCCAACTGCATTCGCAGTCGTTCAGTTTGATCAACCCCTTTTCCATGATCTTGGGCATCGATAATGGACGACAGTCCAATCAAAGTCATCTCTTCAAATTCCACCAATTCGGGCAAAGCGAAATCACTGCGGTTGATGAACTGCAAGTCCTGCAAGGTTCTGGGAGGAACCGGAAAAACATCTTCAGGCATACTCCCCTTTCGGCAGAGGCTGGGAAGCACTCCAAACAGGCGTTTAAAAGCGCGCGAGAAACTCTCGGGGGTTTCAAAACAAAAATCCAGGGCGATATCCGTGATGCGGCGATCGGTTTCAGTGATCATTTTCAGCGCCTCGCTCACCCTGCGGGTGACCAGATAATCATAAGGGGTCTGTTGAACAACTTTGTTGAAAGTGCGAATGAAATAAAAGAGGGAATAACCTGATTGTTCGGCAATCTGCGCAATCGTGACCCTGGATCGCAAATGAGATTCCATGAACTCAATCGCCTGATAAATGATCTCTATCTGCGTATACATAACTCAGGCAGTTTTTATAATTGGAACATATACATCCAGGCTGGATTCATCCATCCCGTCTAGCCCTTTGAAGCGGTCATCATAATATTGAAAATTATAGGAATACGGGCTTTCATACCCGGAAGTGACAAGCCAATCTTGAAGCGTTTTTTCCCAATCGGTCGTGATCTCCTTGCCGTGGAAAGTAAAGATAGCGTAACGGGTTTCCGGCAACACTTTGACGCACAGCTCGACCGGAAGCGTTTTGAGCTGCGCGAGGTCAGTCTCCACTCCCACAAAAACCTCAAACTTGCCGATCTCTCTGGTCTCAGCGGTGTAGATATGGACTTCATAAAATATCTGCGGCTTTCCCATCGTTTCTCTCTGATGGGAGGAAAGGAATTTCATGAAACGCTTCCAGAGATGCCCGATCTCATTTTCATCATCCCACCCTGCGCGGGCATCGAACGGATCGCCATAAAAATTCATGCCAACAAGCGTGATCTGCTTTTCTTCGCTGACAACAGGCTGCATCACTTTTTTACGCCCTCTCTTTTGTTTTCATTTTACTCCTGGTCCCGCTTTTCCATTCCGGAACCAGGAGCGGGGAAAATCTAACCTCCGAAATTTACCTCATTTTCCTTGAAGAAAGCATCCGCATCTTCCATCCATTCCGGCCACGCCTTCATCCAATCCGCAACACGGAAATCTCTGACCCGATCTGAACTCGGAACATAGGGTTTCAGATCCAAAACGGGCGATCCATCGAATGCGTCGATCCATGGAAGTGTGATGATCCCCTTTTCTTTATCGATATTCAGGATTGGCATGATCGTCATGCCAATCAGATTGGGTCGGTATTCACTGCGGCAGGCAAAGACCCCTGCCCGCACGCCCTGCGCGTACGGCAGTTGGGTAGTCAGGATACTGCGATCTTCGAGGTTGTCATGTTGATCAGCCCACCAAAATATGATCACGTGGCTGAAATCTTCCAGTTTTTCAAGCCCCGTACTGAACCGCGGAAGCAGTTCTATTTCATAACGCCTCGTCTGCTCATCGCTCTGCACGAATCCAATCGGGTAGATTTCATAGGTCTGTTTTCTCTCGGTATCGTTGGTCATCCAATGCTTCTCCTTTTTTACTGAGGATGACCATTTCGGAGCATGCTTACTTGATGTGAATTGCCCAAATGCTTTTGATTTGCTTCGAAGAACATTGATGATTTGACAAAAATTGCTGCGGGGAAATGTTCGATCAGGATTTTTTGATTAATACCTGATCAGACGGTTGAGATTATCTCCGATGTTTAAAAAAGAAGAATTTTTTCTTCCTTTACAAGGCTCGCATTATTTCTCTTCGGCAATGATGATCTTGGTTTGTTTTTCGAGCTGTTCTTTGGATGCGGCAGGAATGCCGCTATCGGTGATCAAAAAGTCGATATTCGACCAACTGGTGTACTGCAGCATGCCTGATTCGGAAAATTTGCTGCTGTCACAAACCACCACGGCAATATTGCTGTTCAGCACGATCGCATTCTTCGCCTCGATATCAGAAAAATTCTTGCTGGTGGGTCCATCATGGAAAAGCACGCCATTGGTACCCATAAAAGAGATCACCGGCTTGAACTGCTTGATGCTTTCAAAAAGTAAAGTTCCATGGATAATCATGGAAGGACCTTCTACAAAACCACTGGCAATATATACCGTGTTGTTCTGTTTCGCGATGTAATTGGCTGCGCTGAGCGAAGTGGTAATGACAACCAGTCCTTCTTTTTGGTTGAGTAGTTTGGCAATCTCGAGTGCCGTGCTTCCGCCATCAATATAGACGGTTGAGTTGTTTTCTACCATACGAACCGCTTGTTTCGCGATCAGCGTCTTTTCATTGCGCATTTGAAAGGTGCGCAGATCAAGCGGCGTATCGCTGCCTTTGGTCGAAAGGCGCACCCTACCATGCAGTTTCTTCACAGCTCCGGTATTTTGCAGATAGAGCAGGTCTTTGCGGATCGTTTCAGTGGTGACATCAAAATAATCTGACAGGCTCGAGGTCTTCAATTCTTCACTTTCTGCTAGCATTTTGAGAATCTGATTCCTGCGAATCACCGTGCTTTTTTCCATTTTCACCCTCTCAATCCAAGCTTTTCATTAAGTCATAAATACAATGACAATTCACAATTTATCGGTCATACTTTGTTCATTATCGCATCTTAATTGCTTATTATACCAATAATTTTTTGTGTTTTTGCAACATTCCAACTGTATTGACTTTATTTTAGTTGCACTATATTATTTTTTTACAATTTCGCAATATTGGGTTTTATAAACAATGAATTCAAGGGAACGAGTACTTAAAACCATCAACCATCAAGATGCAGACCGCCCTCCCATGGATCTGGGCGGGGCAGCGAGCAGTTTAAATGACGCAGCCTATTTCAATCTCAAGCGATATCTGGAGATCACCGGAGATATCCAGCCATTTCGGCAGGGGACGACGTCGAACTATTATGATGAAAGGATACTGGATCGACTGAATATCGATTTTCGCAGACTGATAGCAAAGAGAAGCGAACGGTATCCGGTGTTCCATGAAGACGGTTCTTTTACAAACGAATGGGGGATCAAATATGTAAAACAAGGTGAGTATTACGAAACGCGAGAAAACCCCCTGGCGAATGCAGATGAATCTCAAATAAAACATTATGCGTGGCCAAAAGCGACTGATATCTTTGACATCAGCGGTCTGTACGAAGAAGCAAAGCGGATGTATTCACAGACCGAATATGCACTGGTAGCCAGAATGCCTTGTTGGGGTTTGGTGGACCTGGCTTTTCAATTGAGGGGGATGGAAAATTTCATGCTCGATATGGTCACCAAGCCCGCTATCACGCGATATCTAATAGAAAAAATCCTTGAGGTCCAGATCGATATTTACTCCCTCATCCTGGATCACATCGGTGAATTTGTCCAAATGGTAGAAACATGTGACGATCTGGGAAGCCAGAATAATCTCTTGTTCTCCGAACGCTGTTTCCGAGAAATCGTCAAACCGAGCAGAACAGCCCTCAATATTGAAATAAAAAAGAAAGCTCCACAGGCAAAAATATTCATGCATAGCTGTGGCGCGATCGCAAGGCTCATTCCAGATCTCATCGAAACGGGTGTCGATATTCTCAACCCCATTCAACCAAACGCAAGCGATATGGATCCAGAGGTACTAAAAAAGAATTTCGGGGATCAGCTTTGTTTTCATGGCTGCATTGATACGCAGATCGCCTTCCGCGGTTCGGTGGCAGACACGGAGAAAGAAGTGAAGAAAAAAATAGCTGTTCTCTACAAAGAGGGCGGATACATCGTTGCACCGGCGAACCATATCATGTCGGATGTTCCGATAGAAAACATCGTTGCCTTATATCGAACTGTTGAAAACTACAACACCTGGAGAGAAAAAGAATGATCATTTTTACGCGAATCGATGACCGCGTGATCCATGGACAGACCCTGGTCTGCTGGCTTTCAGATTATCCCTGTGATGGGATCCTCATCATCGACGATGAACTAGCAAAGAATTCCGTAATGGCGGAGATCTATAAAGGCGCAGTGCCAGCCAACATCCGGGTGCATGTCTTTGATATTGCGACAGCAAGAACAAAACTACCCGAAGCCCATGCTTCAGCCAAAAAATATTTTGTCATCTTCAAGTCTGTGCTGAGCTGTTTGAAAGTTCTGGATGTGATCGCACCGCTTATCAATGTGACCAATGTGGGTCCGGCAAGTAAACGCCCTGATACCAAAGAAATCGTGCCAACCATTGCTCTGGATAAACAAGAAATCGAGGCATATCGAGAGATCCACAAAGCAGGCATCAAGATATTTTTCCAGATCATTCCCACTCAAAAGAAAGTTTTGTGGAATGAATTAGATAAATCAATCACCGGGTAAGAAAAGGAGGTGGCTAAATACAAATAGCTTCGCATTTTCATTAGTGTTTGAAAAAAATAAAGGAGGAAAAATGTTAGCATTACAAGCAATACTGGTAGGTTTATTCTGCTGGCTAGGGTCAGTTTGTACACCATTCATGGGCTTCACGCTGGGATGGTATGTCCTTTCTCGACCACTAATCGGTGGATTGATCTGCGGGATCATCTTCGGCGACATCCCACAAGGAATATTGCTCGGTGCGGTAGTACAGACCGCCTACCTGGCAGTGGTCACACCCGGCGGTGCCTTTCCGGCAGAGCTGGGATTCATCGCATACCCGGCTATGGGTCTGGCTCTAGCAGCGAAAATGGACACCGGAATGGCGATCGCGCTGGCTGCCTCAATCGGCGTTCTGGGAACATTCATTCTGAACTTCACGCTTGCCATCAACTCTGTTTTCAATGGAATGGGCGACAGGGCACTCGAAAGAGGTGATGAAGCCGGGTTTAAGCGCGCTCATCTACTTTATCCGCAATTGCTCCAATTGATCGTCAGGGGTGTTCCGGCTTTTCTGGCGGTGTATTTCGGCGCACAGTACATTGAAGGAATCATTGCGTCACTGCCCGAATTTGTCATCACAGGATTACTGGCTTTGGGTGGGTTGCTGCCCGCAGTGGGTATTGCCACTTTGCTATTCCAAAGCGTCAAGGAAAGATACTTCATCCTGTTCTTCTTGTTCGGATTCGTGGCAATCGTCGGTCTGAAATTAAGCATCATTCAACTCACTATCGTCGCGCTGGTATTGGCTTTCTTGTTCTATCGGTCGACAGTGAATGACGCAAAAGAAAAAGAAGAGGTGCTCTAATGGCTGCAAAAGATGAGAGATTAACCAAAGCTGAGTTAACAAAACTCTGGTGGCGGTATATGTGGTGGTACAACAGCTCAGCCAGCTTTGAGCGCTTTCACGCCATGGGCATCGTGTACTCATTGATCCCGCTGTGGAACAAATACTATGACAAAGCAAAGAAGTTCACAGCAATGAAACGCCACACGCACTTCTATAACACGGAAATGCAGACCGGTGCGTTGATCCATGGCATCACCGTTGGATTGGAGGAACAGAAAGCGCTTGGAAAAGATGTGAGCGATGATGTCATCCGCGCCAACAAAGTTGGTTTGATGGGTCCGATCGCAGGCATTGGTGATTCCATTCTGGTGGGAGTCATCATTCCCATCTTGCTCTCCATCGCCATTTCGCTTTCATCCGGCGGCAGTGTGATCGGTCCGCTCTTCTACATTGCTGCATATGTGGCTTTGATCGTTCTCGGTTCAAAATTCTTGTTCGATCGCGGTTACACCCTGGGTGTCGATGCGGTGAAAACCCTCATCGGTGAAAGAGCAAAAAAGGTTGTCAACGCGATCATTTTGTTGGGTGTAACGGTCATGGGGGGTATGGCAGCCAGTTACGTTGGCTTCACAACCAAAATCAGCTATGGCAGCGGAGAGGAAATCAGATTATTGCAAGATACTCTAGATGGCATCTTCCCGAAATTGCTGCCACTGCTGCTCGTGTTAGGGATCTGGGCATTAATGGCTAAGAAGAAAGTATCTCCTTTGATCATGACCATCATTCTGGCGGTCTTCGCATTCGTTGCAGCTTTCTTCAAAATCATTTAACGTAACCAAACAATGACAAGGCATTTGGCAACCAAATGCCTTGTCAAATTAGCATAGAGAGAAGTACATGGCGCATTTAATTGTTGTATCTCACGGAACTTTTGCATCAGGGGTGGTCAACGCGGTAGAAATGATCACTGGAAAAGATGAGAATCTTGACATCTGCTCCCTCGACCCGGAAAAAGGAGTGGTTGATTTTCAACAATCGTTCATTGAAATCATAAAAAAAATCAACACACCAGAAACCAAGCTCCTGATTTTATGCGATCTGTATTGTGGATGCCCATATACGACGGCTTTCGAGATCACGAACTCCATGCTACCTGCAGATAAGTTCAAGATCGTGTCGGGAGTAAACCTCCCAATGATGTTGGAAACATGCCTGGCAAACCAGCAGCACCCCGATGATCTGGAACTCTTATACAAGACCGCGTTATCTGCCGGTCATTTTGGTATTCACGAACCTTCCATAAAAGGACCCCTTTGCGATCAAGATGAGGTCCTTTGAATTCGCTGTCAATTTGAAAGAATAAGCATAGAGGAAGAATGAAATTACAGCTCTCACTTGATTTTGGACGATTGGATGATGCAATCCATACACTTTCTGAAATACACCAAAGCGTGGACGTCATCGAACTTGGAACGCCGCTCTTATTTCTGGAAGGGTTGGGTGCATTAACCGTCATAAAGGAACTTTACCCTGAGATCGACTTACTGGCAGATCTCAAGATCATCGATGGTGGTTCCTATGAATCAACCCTGGCTTTTGAAGCAGGGGCAGATATAGTCACTGTGCTGGGTTGTGCAAGTGAAAAAACGATTGGGGCAGCCATCGATACGGCTGAAAAATTCAGAAAAAAAACCGTGATCGACCTGCTGGGGGTACAGCAAGTCGAACAAAAGATACGGCAGATCGACAAAACAAAAGCGGATTATGCATGCCTACATACCGCCATGGATGACAGCAAAGAAAAAAGCGTCCCAGTGGAGGAGCTGGCAATCGCAAAAACCACCGCCACCCGTGTTGGCATCGCAATAGCAGGAGGTATCAACATCAGCAATATCCAAAAGATCCTACCCTATCAACCCGATATCATCGTCATTGGGTCAGGAATTACCCAACAACCCGACAAGGCGCAGGCTGCCGCAGAGATCAAGAAGGCAATGAATGACCACCAGTAACCCAGCCCGCATTCATCAGATAATCCTGAAGGAACTATCGGATACGCTGGAAAAATCCAGCGGGGATGAAATCGAAAACCTGTGCCGGGCGATCGCCAGCGCCAAGCGTTTATTCATCTGCGGTGCAGGGCGAACCGGACTCATCATGAAATGCTTTGCGATGAGATTGATGCAAATCGGATTGCAGGTCTGGGTGGTTGGAGAAACGACCACACCTTCTATCAATGAGTACGATCTGCTCATCATTGGATCTGGCTCCGGTGAAACGGAGAGCATCTTAAGCATCGTTGAAAAAGCAAGAACGATGGGCGTGAAAACAGCAGTTTTCACCATTTTCTCCGACTCTTCCATCGGCAAGGGTGCAGATATTCTTGTTCAAATCTTTGCTCCTTCGCTCAAATCAAAAATGGTCTCCTCTGCCATTTCCCGGCAGCCATTGGGAAACCTTTTCGAATCAAGTCTTTTATTGGTGACGGATGGAATTGTGATGCAATTGATGACAATGCTGCAAATTGACCAAAGCATGATGTTCTCCAGGCATGCAAATCTGGAATAAGTATTCAGGATAACGAATGAAACAAAGCGAATTAAAAACAACCACGCAACTCTCAGCATCGATGATCTGTATGGATGCATGCGATCTAAAAGCGGGTATTCATAAATTAGAGGATTCGAGCATTGACTACGTGCACGTTGACCTGATCGATGGCTATTTCAGCCCAAGCATGCCGATCGGTTTAGACACCATCCGATGCGTGCGGAAGATCACAAGTTTGCCTTTTGATGCGCATGTGATGGCAAAGGAGAATGATTTTTTTGTCGAGTCGTTACTGGATATCGGTGTACAAAGGTTATGCTTCCAATATGAAACTGAAGCCCATATCGATCACATGATTAGAAAGATCAAAAAAGCCGGAGCGAAAGCAGGAATTGCCCTGAAGCCCGTAACGCCAATATCTATGCTGGAGTATATTTTGCCGGAATGTGATTTCATTTTGCTCATGCTGATCAACCCGGGTTATGCAAACAACGATGATGAAAAACAAGTTCCTTATGCGATTGACAAGGTCAAGGAAGCCCGTGAATATATCCATAAAAAGGGGGGCAAAACGCTAATCGAGGTCGATGGGCGTGTGTCGATCTCCTGTATCCCTGACCTTGTTCAAGCGGGAGCGGACACCCTGGTATTAGGATCTTCCAGTCTTTTTTGTAAAGCCAACAGCTTCGAAGAAAATCTCAATCAGATCCGTACGGCGATCCAACAAGCGGAGGAGGCTGAATAATGGATGTCCAACCTGTTGAGCGGGTTCTCCGGGCGATATCGCACCAGCAGCCAGATCGCGTTCCCATTGATCTGCGATTTTCTCCCGAACTGCAAAATGGATTGATAAAAGAACTGAGGATGAGCGAGAAAGAATTCTGGGAGTGGGTTGGGCAGGATGTGATCACGATCAGACCGAAATTCAGCCACCCCGCTTCACCAATCAAATATGCTGATCCAACAATAGAAATCGATCCGCATGGTTACTATCTCGATATTTACCGGGTGCCGTTCCGGAAGATATCCAATCCTTTTCAAGATTATCTCGAACCCGAAATGAGTCAGGCACCTCTGGCAAATCTGAACAGCATTGAAGAACTGGAGAAGTTCCCCTGGCCAAGCGCGAACGACTGGGATTATTCCCACATCTTTTCAGGCATCAGTTCAGTGAAACACATGGCGACCTGGTCGCGCAGCCGGGGATGTTTTCAAACCGCACAATTGATGAGAGGCACCGAAAAGTTCTTGATCGATCTCAGCCTGAACCCCGATTATGCATGTTTCCTGATGGACAGGATCATGGATTTTGTAATAGAAGATGCCAAGTTATCTATTCTGGCATCACAGGGGAAATACACTTTTGTTGAATATAACGACGATATTGCCACACAGCGGGGATTACTCATTTCACCAACCATGTGGAGAAAGTATGTAAAGCCACGCATGAAAGCTTTTTGCGACATGGTTCATGGCTTTGGAATGAAAGTGAAGTATCACTCCTGCGGTTCTATCTATTCCGTGATCCCTGACCTGATCGAAATTGGTGTTGATATTTTGAACCCCATCCAAACCCTTGCGGCGAATATGGACCCCTTCAAGTTAAAGGTGGAATTTGGAAAAGATCTGTGCTTGCACGGGGGAGTGGATATTCAGCACTTACTTCCGAATGGTTCAAAACAAGAAGTGTGCGATTATGTTCAACGCTTGATCGATATTGTGGGAAAAGACGGCGGTTACATACTTGCGGGTACGCATACCATCCAAAATGATGCAAGAATTGACAACATTATTGCCATGATAAAACTCGCGAAGGGTGGGAATGCATGAAAATGGAAACGAGCAAGATATTTTCAGAGAAAACTTCATTGATCATCCATGAGTGTGACCGCGTCTTGAAATCGATCGATCCATTGGCTGTGGAACGATTGCTGGATGAAATCGAAAATGCGGACAAGGTCTTTCTTGTTGGTGTTGGGAGAGTTTTCTTATCGCTTCAAGCAATTGCGAAAAGACTGAACCACCTTGGCATTCCAACATATTGCGTGGGGCAGGTCGATGAACCTCCGATAAGCAGCAAGGACCTGCTCATCGTTGGCTCAAGCAGCGGTGAAACAATCATCCCCGTTTCGATCGCAGGAAAAGCCCACGATTTCGGTGCCAAGATCGCATACATCGGTGCGAATCACAACAGCACAGTAAGAAAAATCTCCAACATCTTTATTCCAATCCCGATCACTAAAGCAATCCAGCATGAAACTGTGGTTGCATCGCAACAACCCATGACCAGTCTTTTTGAACAGGTGCTATTGTTATTTGGCGATGCGATAACTTTAATGCTTATGGAAAGAATGGGGTTACAAGAAAGCGATATTCTCCGTAAACATGCCAACCTGGAATAATCAATGGCACTGTTTGACATCCATCCTGGATAATACTCAATGATGGAGTGCCTGACAATGCCAGCCGCAACGCTAGTGAGAATCTAAAAAACCATTGAACAAGTGTTCCTGGTTATAAGACCATCCTTCTTTTTCAAACCAGAAAAATAGATAAAAAAGAGAAGGGGATTCTTAATTCTTGAAGAATTGACGCGCCAGCCTTACGATCCCCCTGTGGGAATCGTAAGGTCTTTTCCTTGAGCCTGATGATCAAGCGTTTTGATGAGATGGATTCCCTGCCCACCAAAGACAAAGGGGGTATCTCACCTTCCATTGCGCATGTCATGTTGAGCGAAGCGAAACATCTCACCATTTGTAAGTTGAACCAGCCAACAATTCAACTACATCTTCATAGAAAACACGCAGCGACTTGCCGTTTGATTAACTGCGAAATGGAGAGATTCTTCAGTCGCTTTGTCCCATCGGAATGACGTTTGATTAGCACGAGGATTCTCGACCTATTTTCTCCTTATGAACACAAAATGACGCACCAGGGAATCGAACCCTGAACCTACTGATCAAGGGTTTTTACATTGTTACCCATATGGTATTTTTTTTTGGACAAATTCGTATTGCATTTGCAATGTTCAGCAACAAAAAGAGGCTGGCTCTAAAATTTGAGACAGCCTCTAAATTCTTAATCGAAATCTTCGCCATTTGAGGCGATAATTTTCTTATACCAGTAAAAACTTTTCTTCTTATACCTCTTCAATGTGTCTTCGACAATCTGTGAACCAAACACGTATTTCATGGAAAAACCATTTAGCAACTTCTCGATTAATTTGTCTGAATGATTCCCGCTTTTTTCGCAATAACCAGCGCACCACGAACGCTGAGCATATCAATCTCGTCTGGCTCCGTGACGCACTGCACAGAGCAGTGAGAATGACCCGGTATTTGCTGAAGCAGGTATTCATACACTCTGCAGCGCTGAGGTCGACCGATCAAAACAAAAGATTGATTGGTCTGCCCCACCAATCTTTCGAAGGAAGGCAATGTGCACAGGTCTTCCGCAGCAATCAAGGATTCGATGAGGAGACGGCGTTCACGAAGCGGAGCCTGGAGCAAAGTATCCATGAAACGCACCAGCAGCAAGCCGCGCAAGAAACCCGATGTCTCTATTTCACTTTTTGCAATCTCGGCAATTCGTGTATCAAAGAAACCCCCATCCTCCTCCATTTCTGCCGAAAGGGATTTTCCG
>OFEK01001147.1_pt1 | contig 19436 bp, 18 predicted proteins | sample 1521131 | NCBI WGS metagenome assembly OFEK01 (sample SAMN05720209, study PRJEB24109) | activated sludge metagenome | isolation source: Anaerobic digester | place: China | collected 2015-12-16
TTCGCTGATTGATCATAAGGAGGTAAAATATTATTATGGAATATAAACTCACGCACAGGGCTTACTTTGCCTCGCTCAAAAAGGGCAAACTGTTGGGATTAAAATGCAGTGACTGCGGCACAGTTACCTGCCCGCCCAAAATGACGTGCCAGGAATGCACCGGCACCAATCTGGAAATCGCTGAACTGAAAGGAACTGGAGTAATTAAGACCTTCACGGCGGCTTACGTAGCCGCTCAGGGTAGGGAGAACGAAGCACCCTATACCATCGTACTGGTTGAACTGGACGAAGGTCCCTGGATCATGGGAAATCTCGTTGACATCGATCCGCGTAAAGTTACCATAGATATTATTGGACGGAAAGTCGATGCCGGCTTTAAAACATTCGCCGGTGATACATACTCTAACGGCGATGCTGTCCGGCCGCTATTTAGTTTCGTAGATTGATAAATAACAGTCTTTCGATGAAAAACGGGCGGTGCATTGCTGTGGTATAAGGCAGCACCGCCCGTTAATGCAAATGCTATCGGAAGAAAAGAGAAAAAGCTGACGATTTGCTTGCTTTCTATACAGAGGAGACAAATGGTATGAGCGAAGAAAAGAAAAAAAAGAAGGCCATGAACAGGCTCAAATCTATGTACGCACTGCGGGCGAACATAGACGCAAACTACGCAAGAAGTGTGGAAGCGGTCAAGGCAGGAAAGCCGACGGCCTGGAGTATGGTTAACTGGTGGGAGTCCGATCCCATCCTGAAAGCCATGGATATAGAAATTACGTATCCGGAAAACTATGGCGCCGTAAGCGCCGCTATGGGAAGAGCACAGAAATATCTGGATCGCTGCGATGCGGAAGGTTTCCCAACCCACATGTGCGGTTATGCCCGTAATTGCATTGGCTATACGGCAGAAATGACCGAATTGGGAAAAATTCCGCCCGATGCACCAATGGGCGGCATGCCCAAGCCCCTTTTGCTTGTGGCTTCCGGCGCGCTGTGCGACGCCCGAATTAAGTGGTTCCAGGCTATGGGACGTTATCTGGATGCCCCGGTATGGCCTGTTGAAATACCCCATCCCGGCGTGGAAGAAAGCCAGCAGCCGGGTGTCCGTGACAAGTGCATCAAATTTATGGTCAAGGAACTGAGGGAACTCGTCAAATTTGTAGAAAAGTTGGCGGGCCGCAAGATGGATTGGGCCAAACTGGAAGAAATCACCAATGACCTGATCGAAATCAACAGGATCTGGTACGAAATCAACGAATTCCGTAAAGCAAGACCGAGCCCCATGCACTCCAAGGATTTCTGGAGCTGCATGAATGCATCATTATATCCGGCAGGAGACACCAAGGTATCGATCAAGCTGTACCAGGATATGTATGATGAAGTAAAAGACAGAGTCGAAAAAGGAATCGGCGCTGTGGAAAACGAAAAATACAGACTTGTCTTCGGTGAATTACCACCATGGCATGCGCTGAATATCTTTGACGAATTAGCCGAAAGGGGCTGGAATTTCGTCGTCGAAAGTTGGGCTTATCATCCACCCGCACCGATTGACTACGCCGCAATCAGCGATCCTCTGGAACGGGTGGCTGCACAGACCTACCAGTGGTTAACCGGTTATTTTGCCGATGCTCTGGAAGCGAAGGAATACATGGGATATTTCGCCTATCCATACAGCCAGTGGGCTAGGACATATCAATGCGACGGCGGATTGTTCCATCCTCTTATGACCTGCCGTACAGCCACAAATCACCTTATACTCGCCCAGGACCAGCTCTTAAAGAAGTGGAATGTTCCTTCCGTGATTGCCGAAGGTGACATCGTCGATCTCAAGATGTTTGACTATGCCGACACGATTCGTAAATGTATCGTTCTTGAGGAGATGATGGACCAGAACAAGAAGATCAGGAAGGAAAGAGGGCTTGAATGGTAATAGGCAGTCAACATTAGTGATAAGGAGAATTAACCGATGACAGCAAATGAAAAAAAAGGTCTCGCCCGGGCCAAGGAAATATACAAGGACCGGTCTAAACGGGCGAAAGAACTCAAGGCAGAAGGGAAAAAAGTCATGGGATATTTCTGCCTGTACCCCGTTCAGGAAGTATTCACCGCTTTTGATATCGTACCTTTCCGGATAACGGGAGATATGAACGAACCGATCACAAAGGCTGATTCCTGCCTGCCGACCATCGTTTGTCCGTTTATTCGCAGCTCGCTCGATATCGCCCTGAAAGGCAGATATGACTTTTTTGATGGCGTTGTAATGTGTCACGGCTGCGAGGTAGGCGAAAAGGCAGCCCATATTTGGCGCATCTACATGAATCCGGATTACTACCATTTCATTGATACGCCGCATACGGACCATGCGCCGGCGGTTGAACTGTTCAAGTCACAGTTGGAAGATTTTATTAAATCACTGGAACAATCAACCGGAAAGAAACTTACCGAACAGATGCTGAAAGATGCAGTCGACGTATGCAATGAACAGCGTCAGCTTGTTCGTGATCTCTATGATCTCAGGAAAGCAGATCCCCCGCTTCTTACAGGATCAGAAAACATCGAGGTTATGGTTGCTCTGCAGAGCATTCCCATTGCCGAAGGAAGCCAATTATTAAAAGAGGTAATCAGCGAAGTTAAAGAACGCAAAGATGTACCGAAGAAAAAAGATCACCGCATATTTCTCTGGGGACCCGTTTGCGACAATACGGCCTTAATCGATATGATTGAAGAGCTTGGTGCAAATGTTGTTATGGATGACATCTGTGTTGGCAGCCGGGCTTATTTCCCGATGGTCGAAAAGACGGCGGATCCGCTGGACGGAATTGCGACACGTTACCTTGTCGGCCTTAAGTGTCCGCGCACTTACCGTGAAGCAGACTACGGTGGACTCAAGAAGGATTATGCGAAAGATCTGGAGTATCAGTTTGGTTACATCAGGGATTATATCAAGGACTGGAATGTGGATGGTGTTATTCTGCAGTCGGTCAAATACTGCGATATCCACGGCTACGATACACCACCTCTTCAGGACTACTTGAAGAGTCTGGGCAAGCCAAGCATTTACATTGAGCATGATTACAGTGAAGGTGCCTTGGCGCCGTTGCGTACACGTGTCCAGGGATTCCTTGAATTGATATAAAAAGTAACGTCTAATTTTAGGCGGAATTTATTACCGTAAAATAACACCAATCCCTCATGCGCTGCGGTTAAACCACAGCGCATGAGGTTTTTTCAAAATTATTCTTTCGGGAGGATAGTAACATTTATTTTTCAGGCATTGATATAGGCTCCACAATGACCAAAGTTGTTATTGTGGACTCAGACGAAAAGACTTGCGCGGCGATTATCGGTCCCACCGGTGCTGAGCATCGTCATTTGTCCAACAGAGTAATGAGAGATGCGTTGGAAAAGGCTGGTCTTTCCTTCAGTGACATTTCCTACGTGGTCGCCACTGGTTATGGAAGAATCAACGTGCCTTTCGCTGATCGTCAGATCACTGAATTAACCTGCCACGCGCGGGGTATAGCCAGTATGTTCCCGAATGTCCGCACCGTTATTGATATCGGGGGACAGGACGCCAAGGGGCTCAAGATCAAAGACGGTAAGCTCACCGACTTCATCATGAATGACCGGTGCGCGGCTGGTACGGGAAGATTTTTGGATGTTTTAGTTGATACATTGGGTGTCCGAATCGAGGATTTAGGCCCAATTTCCCTAAAATCAACGCAAAAAGTCGTAATTAGCAGCTTGTGCACAATTTTTGCTCAGATGGAAATTCGAGCCCGGCTTTCTCAGGGAACACCTCTTCCTGACATCATTGCCGGACTTCATAACTCCATCGCTGACCGGGTATACAAAATGGCGAAGAAGCTTAAAATAGAGCCTGATGTTGTCTTTACCGGAGGAGTTGCAAAAAATATCGGTGTAGTAAAAGCTCTTGAGGAGCATGTTGGATTTAAAATATATGTCCCTGAAGAACCTCTCCTGACTGGTGCACTTGGTGCCGCGCTGATCGGTAAGGAATTTGCTCTCAAGGCTATTGCCAAGGGGGAACCAATCCACAAAAAGGAGCTTCGATTGGATGAGGCCACAACATTCTTCCAATCGGAAACGAGTTAAGTATGGCATTTTTTTTTGGTTTAGACATTGGTTCAGGAACCAGTAAAGGTGTTGTTATAAAAGATGGTGTTCCTGTTGCTTATCACATCTTGCCTTCTGGCGTTGATTACAAAGCGGTGGCACAGCAACTCAGGGATGAAATTTTAACAATGGTTGGCAGTTCCGTCACTGCGGCGGATATTACTGATACAGTCGCTACCGGCCATGGTGCAACCAGCGTTGATTTTTGCCGGCACAGAGAATCTGACATTATCTGCTGTGCGAGAGGAATATTTAATCTTTTTCCTTCGGCAAGAACGGTTATTGATATCCAGCGAACATATACTCAGGTCATCCGCCTCAATGCACAAGGAATGGTGGAGAATTTTTTAATTAACGAAAAATGTGCCACAGGGAGCGGTTGTTTTCTCGATATTGTCTCCCATGTGCTGAGAATTGATCTGAAGGATGTCGGTCCTCTTTCGCTGGAAGCCAGAAATCCGGTCGCCTTTACGACCGGATGTGCTGTGTTTGGCGAATCAGAGGCTATTTCCAGGGTTTCTGAGGGCACACCCGTAAATGACATATTAGCAGGAGTCCATCAGGCTCTGGCTAATAAAATTTCTTCTCTTGTCGACCGGCTTGGCCTGATCATGGATTGCGCCATCACCGGCGGAGGAGCGCTCAATGCCGGCTTGATCAAAGCAATTGAGGATAAAATGGGATTCAAACTACTTTTGCCGGAAAAACCGCAGTTCGTTAATGCTTTGGGTGCGGCAATTCTTGCTGCAAGCGGCGAAAGAAACGGTAATTCTTAATCCCCTGCGTAAACGACTTTCAACGTTGGGGAATAAATTAAAAGAGGAGGTACTTGTAATGGCGGACCAGACAATTCTTGATAAGTATGGTGTTGATGTAGGCTTTAAATTGACCTATGAAAGAGTCATCTCGGCAGAAGATATTGACCTTTTTGCAAAAGTTTCCGGGGACTTCAATCCTGTTCACGTAAACGAAGAATTCGCCAAGACGACCCTCTTCAAGGGACGTATTGCCCACGGTGCATATTCCCAGGCACTTCTCTCGGCAACAATGGCCAAACTGCCCGGATTGGTAATTTTCATGAACCAGACGCTTCGTTTTAAAAATCCGGTAAGAATCGGAGACAAAATTACAGCTATTGCTGAGGTCATTTCTGTCAAAAAGGACAAGGGAATTGTGACCATGAAAAACAGCTGCGTTAATCAGAAAGGTGATGTAGTTGTCGAAGGCGAAGCATCTGTTATGATTTTCTTAAAACCTGGTGATACACTTTAATAAAACCATAAAAGGTGGCTGCGGTAAATTATAATACCTCAGCCACCTTTTTTTATTCTTCAAGTCGACATATTTACGATAATTTCATTTATCGTAACATTAACAACCTGTTTATCTTCTTATTTATTTCGAGCTTTTCTTTGATGTTTTTTTCGCTGCTGCTTTCTTTGCTGTCACTTTTTTCGCGGCAACCTTTTTTGCTGCAACCTTTTTCACAGCTGCTTTTTTTGCTGCGACTTTTTTTACAGCAGCTTTCTTTGTGCCAGCCTTTTTTGTAGCTGCTTTCTTTGTTGCTACTTGTTTTGGTTTAGGATTCTTCTTTTCTTCAATGGCGTTTTCGATACTTGATATGATCTCTTCTTTCGATCCTGAATCTTTCATCGCCGTCAGGAATACGGCATCAAACCCCATTTTCTTTAATTTCGGAACATTGTCCGGTGCAATAATTCCTCCGATTATGAAAGCCGTTTCTTTCTTTATTCCTTTATCCTTCGCTGCCTTCATCATAACATTTCCCAGCGCTATTTCACCGCCGCTAAAAGTACAGATGCCAATAACATTAGCGGATTCCTGAATTGCCCGTTCGATAATATTCTGGGGAAGAGCGTTTCCCATGATAATTGCATCCATTCCCTCCGATGTCAGCATGCCTGAAATTTCTATTATCTCGCGCGAATGCGTCTCTAATGGAAACTGGGCCATCAGAACTTTCGTTTTTCCATCATTTTCCATATTATATAAACCTCCTTAGATCATGTAATTCAGGAATATTTTAATGAACGGTGCATTCTCGCGGCCCTTCAAGCTCACAAACCCTTTTATAATCGGATAGCCCAGATCATATCATTTCAGCCAGCGCCAGTGATCAAGTCATTTTTATTCGCACACATGAAGGAATTTTAGTCACTAATAAATCCTTCATCATTTTGAACGGTAAAGCGGCTTCAAAGGTGAGAAATCTTTCCGGATTTTCGAGAAGCCAGAATTATATAATTTTTGATAACAGCTAAGATAGCTGCGGTAAATGATATTACCGCAGCTACCTTTTTTTATAACTTAATTTTTAACATTCTTGTTGATGCAATCTACGATTTCAGCCTTTGTTGCTGACAGGAATGCACCGGAGAACCCAATTTTTTCCAATTCAGGAATGTCTTTGGGCGGGAAAATACCACCAATAAGGAATACCGTCTTCTTGTCGATGCCGGCTTTTTTAGCTGCATCCATCAAGTCTTTACCCAGCGCCAGTTCACCACCACAGTAGGTGCTGATCCCGACGACATCACAGGATTCCTGCATTGCGGCTTTTACTATATTATCAGGAAGAGCATTGCCCATCATGATTACTTCCATACCCGCATCCCTCAGCATACCAGCGACGGTAATAAGGCCGCGGTTATGTGTCTCTAACGGAAACTGGGCCATCAGCACTTTTGTCTTTGCCATAATGTATAAACCTCCTTAGATCATTTAAGAATATGTTATGAATAGATCGGTGATTTCCAGCTGCCGAAAGCTTTTATAAAGGCTCTGCGCATTTCACCCTTTGTTACATCTGCTCTAGCGCAATCGACGCACAGCTTCATTACATTCTCACCTGAATTCTTGGCATCTTCCAATGCTTTGAGAGTTGCCTGAGCTTTTTCGTTGTCTCTGCTCGATCTGATGCGCGCCAGTTTAGCAGCCATTGCATCGGCAAGTTTCTGATCGTATTCTTTAACCCAGATCTCGGGCATCTTGAGGTTCGGATCACGGAAATAATTACGTGCGACGACTTTAATTGTTCCGTCTTCAATCATTGCCTGCTCGGCCTGGATATATTTCATAACTTTTTCATGCAGCCAGCCTTTGTCTACTGCTTCTACCAAGCCGCCCAACTTTTCGATCTCATCGATTTCATCAATGATCATCTGTTCACACTTGTTGGAAAGAGCTTCTACATAGAAGGAACCGGCCATCGGGTCGACAACCTGACAGATCTGAGTTTCAGCTTCCAATACCTGCTGAGTTCTCAGAGCCAGAAGGTTGGCTTCTTCCGACGGAACGGAGAAGGCTTCGTCATAACCATCAACATGCAGGGACTGTGCTCCACCCAATGCCGCCGCCAGTGCATGATAAGCTGAACGGACAACGTTGGTCAGAGGTTCTTCACGCATCAAAGAAACACCGGAAGTCTGGACATGGCACTTCAACCAGGTTGCACGGTCTGTCTTGCAGCCGAATTGATATTTCAAAATTCTGTGCCACAGACGGCGAACTGCTCTCATTCTGGCTACTTCTTCGAAGAAGTCATTGGCGGGAGCCCAGAAGAAGGCAAGTCTCTGGCCGATGAAGTCGGCATCATTACCACGTTTCATCTGCTCTTTGAGAATATCGATACCATTGGCGATGGCTACGGCCATTTCGGTAACACCGCTGGCGCCCCATTCTCTGAGGTTGTAACCGTTCAGAGTAACGAAATTCCACTTGGGTACATTCTTTCTGATGAATTCGATATTGTCGTTCATTATGCGGAAGTCATCACGCGGCGGAATGTATTCGATAGCACTGCGCACAACGCTCTCCATAATGAAGTCGTTCTGTGAGCTGCCCATCAGAGTATCCCAGCTGATACCACGGCGTTCTGCTGCTACCAGGTAGAACGGCAGAATGATCGAGGTGTTGCGCGGGAAATGGGTAACGATGGAAGCGCTGACTTTATCGACGGGAATGTCTTTGTAGATTTCCATCATGTCTTCGGTGCAGTCAACGGGAACACCGACTGTTCCGACCTGTCCCAATGCTTCCGGCTCATCCGAGTCGAACATCTGAACGGTGGCAAGGTCCAATGCGAGGTTTGATCCTGTTGAACCGCGCGACAAGAGCCACTTTATTCTCGCGTTAACTTCCTGAGGAGAACCGGCGGCTGACAGCTGTCTCAATGTCCATGCTTTGCCGCGGTACATATTGGCATGCAAGCCACGTGTAAACGGTGCCTGACCGGCGTATCCCAGATCGTTTTCATAATCTAAATCTGCTACATCCAGCGGTGTGTAGGTCAGATCTCTCGGAATGTCCGATCCCATAATTGTCTTGGGGATCACTGTATAAGTTTTTCTATCTTTCTCTGCGACAACTGTGTTTTTCCATGTCTCGAAGCTCGCCTTAATTTTCTCCAGGGCTTCTTTGCTGTACAGCGGCGTTCTGTTCTGTGATTTAATAACATCATTCAGAATTTCTTTTGTGGTTTTTCCACTCATTTCCGTCCTCCTTTAAGATACTTCCGTTAATGTCAAAATTCCCCTTACCGTTTTTTTGCTTCCTACGATAAAACCTCCTTTTCTCTTTTGTTTATAACCTCTGCTTACCGCTTCTTTTTTATGTACTACCTTTCAGCCGTCAAATTACCGCCATCGACGGCATATTTGTTTTTTCATACAGTATTATCATCGACCCCAGTCACCTGAAGAGACCTCATTATTTTCCGACCTTTATCGCTTTCCGGAAAGATGTTTGAAATGTGTACCCAACCAGTCGATTATTTGCAGGGCTGACGTATGCGGGTCTACCTTTCGTAACGCAATCTTGTTGACCATGTCATCGAGTTTACCTTCTGAGGCAAACTCCTGGTTACAAAAATCACTGACATAGCATTCCACATTTTTCAGCAGTTCTTCTCTTGCACTTATTTTCTTGCGCTTTTCCATTTCACCGCTGGCCAGCAGATATTCTCTATGCTTGATAAATTCGTCGGCCAGTTCATCCGCACCTATCTTCTGAACCGCCTGGGTAAGAACAATACTCGGCTTCCAGGAGTTTGGTAAACGCTCTCGCATTCCCAGCATAAATTCCACTCTGCCAACTACATTCCCTGCACCTTCTTTATCCGCCTTATTGACAACAAAAATATCTGCAGCTTCCAGAATACCGGCCTTGATGATCTGCACCTGGTCACCCGAATCCGCCGACAAAACCAAAGCCGATGAATCAACAATCTTGGTAACCTCTACTTCTGATTGCCCGACACCAACCGTTTCCACAATAACGACGTCCTTACCCATGGCATCCATAATGTGGACCATGCTGATAGTCGATTTCGACAATCCGCCTCTCCAACCCCGCGAAGCCATGCTGCGAACAAAGACGCCATTATCTGTGATATGATCCTGCATTCTCACCCGGTCACCCAGAACTGCGCCGCCTGTAAACGGACTTGTGGGGTCAACAGCAACTACACCAACAGTCAAATCTTTTTTTCTGAAAGCATAAATCAAACTGTCAATCAAGGTACTCTTACCAACACCTGGAGGTCCGGTAAGGCCGATCACGTGCGCCCTGCCGGTACTGGGAAAAAGCAAGCCCAACTCTCTGAGTGCTTCAGGCTTTTCATCTTCGACACCCCGCATGAGCGTTGCAGCAGCTAAAACATCACCTTCTAAGATTTTCGTTACATTTTTCATGGGCTCTCCGAATAAGTTATTCTTTATATTCCTTAAAAAATAATTGTCAAGAATTTTATGTAATTTATCAGGTCTAATCCCTAATAAACATTAAGGAACAAATTATAACCCTGGATTCCAAGGTTCGTATTCGTGATTGTTACTTCTCGAGGACTGCTTTGAACTTGTAATATGCTCGGCAAGGCAGGTAGCGTCGCTGAAACGAACATGCTGCCGATTTTGTAAACAGATGCCTTATTATCTGATGCGCGAGTAAGAAGTGCCCCCCGAATAACCGGCGCCTGATAAGGCTATCGCATCTGCTTGGTTAAGAAGCCACCTCAATTGTTCTTTTCTTTACAGCGGTTTCTTAGTTACAAGTTGTCTTATTGTACACACCAATATACAAGCTAAAATGATTTGTCAAGAAGTATATGAAAAATTTTTAAGTTATGGAACAACCGAGAAGCTGTTATCCGTAACGTTCCAGTCCAGATAAAAAATCTTGGTATCTCCGGATTTGAACACGGCGACCCGGCGACCCGACATCACCAGAACGCTCTCCCCGCTGTTGAAATCGAGGTCCGGTTCCTTGCCCGTACGGTTATTGACGATTAGCGGCAATCCCGTCTCCTGCGTACGGGCTTCCCAGTAACCGTTTGGTCCCATGTGTCCAACCTGCGGCCAGTTTGCCGGTGACAGTAGAATCCGGGCGCCCTGCATTTTATGGCGCGAGGAAACATCAGCCTTGTAGGAATCGGCACAGATGAGCAACCCGACAGGAATTCCGTCAACAATAAAGAGGTTGTTTTCCTGCCCCGGCGTCGCCCAGTTTTCCGCAGGTCCGTTAACGACCCGGTGTTTACGATACGTGCCCTGAATCACACCGTCTTGTCCGATCACGGCGACACTGTTGTGCAGCTTCCCGGTGGTGCTGTCCCTTTCGGCAATTCCAATGAACAGGGTAACCCGATTGTTACGTGCTATGCTGGCAAGTTTGCGTACCCACTCATTGGGGAAGTTTTCAATCCAATCTATCCCGATCTTCTTCACAAATCCATAACCGGTCTCGGCCAGTTCCGGAGTTATTATCCAGTCGGCTTTTCGTGCCGCCGCTTCACTGATCGCGGCCTCGATCCGTTTGCGGTTATGTTCTATTTCACCCGGCCGTGCATTAAAATGTACCAGGGCGATGCGGATAGCGTCAGGTGTCTTGTTCCTGACGTTATCAGCAGGGTCAGCACACCAACCATTGTCGACCACCCTCAGTCCCAGTAACAAAATCACTGACAATACTAAAATTACTTGAATACGCATCAGTTTCCTGCGAGCATAAGAAATTAGCGGTCCGTTGCAGTTCATTTTATAAAGTACCCCGAAATTTTCCATATACCATCGTCCTCCAGTTTGGAAGTGACCGTCTCTATGGCCCCTGTTTTGTTCTCAAATACCGTATTGAATTCAATGATCACATACTCGCCATCAGGCACGCCCGGTAGTTTTTTTGTATAAAGGCTTCTGTAAAATTGTCTGGAAACCTGTTTGCCAAGCGGATTACGTGCCGAATTAATCATTGTTATCCACTGTTCCTGCTGTACCGACTGTCTGAATATTTTGGAAGCATATTTCCAGCTATCTGCAAATCTGCTGTCATCAACCATTTTGAGCCATTTTATTGCCGAGTCCTTCGCCAGCTTTTCTCTCCTGCTGTTTTCGGTTACGTAAGGTTTTGCGCCGGGCAGCAGGAAACCGTTCTGTTTGCCCAATGCCTCCACAACAGCCTCATATGTTGCCTTGCCGATCATTTCACCAATTTTGCTATGCCCGCCTGTGTAGGTAGCCTTCGGCCCGGTAACGCCCGAAACAACTATTATGCTGTCTGTGCCTGTTCCGGTTGCCTGCACACTTTTGGTGTAGCTGCTGGGCACCTTCAGGTCTTCCAGCGCTGCGGTCTTGGCTTCCGTCATCGTAATTATGGCGCGCGCCATGGCCCCGTCGGTCAACAAGGCATTGGTTAAAAGTACAATATTAATCGTCCCCTTAGGCTCCTCGCCTTCTATATGTGAGCTTTCATCAACACCGGTTCTGATGGCGTTGGTCCTGGCCCCGCCTGTCGCCAGCACTGCAACGGTGAACGGCTTGAATTCTTTGGTGACAACCGCCAGGTTATCCATATTGGCAGCCGTCGCCATCTTGTTGATGTCGCTTTTTTTCAACTTCAGATCATCGGCAACTTTCTGCTGCATGAATTCGGTATAAAGTTTACCGCCGCGCCCGTCCTGTGACATGAATTTTTCGCTTACTTTCTGCCACAGTAAAGGATGTGCGGAATGATTCAGGACAGCATAAGCATCTATAAAGCCGTCAAGCGTTCCCAGAGTCCGCCGCTTTTCGGCGAACTGCACAACCAGGGATTTTTCCCAGAGTCCGTCGCGCTCGGCTTTTAACACATAAGCCCTGGCCCGCAGATTTTCCGGAATTTGAATATCCGCGGCCAGCAGCAGCGCCGGCAGCATAACTAAAGTTACAACAACAGCTATTAATTTACGCATCAAATCCTCCTGTGATCAGTTTGCTGAAAATTCAGTTATTTTAAATCCCTTCTCCAAAGCAATCTGGAGGGCCGCACCATAGGCGACGGTGAACTGGGGTTTGGGGAAAACTTTTATCTCGCGCTCCAACTCATCCATCAATGACTGATGCAAACCTTCGTTTAAAGCCGGCCCACCGTCGAAGTAAATTTCGTCTTCCATATTGAGAGCGGCCGACATGGTTCCAATACGGTTGGCTATGGACAAATGAATTCCGGCAATAACATCATTGATATCCGTTCCGGAACTCAAGAGGGAAACCAGTTCGGTTTCGGCAAAAACGGCGCACGTACTGTTAATCACGGCGGGCGCGGCACTCTGCATACTTCTGGAACTGAATTCATTTAAGGGTATGTCCAGAATTCTTTCGGACATTTCAAAAAAACGGCCAGTACCCGCGGCACACTTGTCGTTCATCTTGAAATCGACGACCTTGCCGCTGCCGTCAATTTTGATTATCTTGATGTCCTGACCGCCGATATTTATAATCGTCCTGGCTTTTCCCCCGCCGGCGATATGTGCGCCCAGAGCATTGGCGGTTATTTCGTTTACCTTTTTCCCGGACAGACCAAACAGAGACTTTCCGTATCCCGTGGTTGCTATTCCGGCAATATTCTGCTCCGGCAAGGAAAGGGCAGCCAGCCCTTCTTTAAATAATTTTTCACCTACTCCGGCGCTGAAAGCCGTAGAAGGTTGGGTCTGCGACCAGACCATTGCACCGTTTTCGACAAAGACCAGTTTAATTGCCGCAGAACCGATATCTATTCCTACCGTTATCATCACATCACCTTTTTTATTGAATTACTGCGCTGAACGCTTCCAATCGCAGCAGCAAACTTTTACTGTCTTCACGCGACTGGTCGGTTTCAATGCGCAGAAAATGAAAACCGTTCTCCCGGAGCACCTGCTCCATCTTGAAACTGCACAGGTCATAGGGATGACATCCCTTGAGGATATGCAGGACAAGGCCGGAAATATTCCTGTCCCGCATTGTCGCCATGATATTATCCAGCCGTCTTTCATTATCCGCATAAGTCGGGCAGCTGCAGCCCAGATGAGACTGCTCCGCCAAAGCCTTCAGCATAGCAAATTCTGAATCATCTTCATATAAAGGAACACCGGCCAGGATGCGCTCCGAGGTGCAAAGCTCGTCGGCCGCCACATGAATGCCTGCATCCTCCAGCAGCTGCGGAATCTTCAGATTGGGAAACATCACCGGGGAACCGGCCAGAAAAACACTGGCCTCCGGGCAGCTTAGTTTGCCGGACTGTTCCCGGATAACTTCATTGACGCTGCGTGTCCATCCCTCCACATCCCCCATCATTAAAGCATTGGTCATGATCATGCACCAGAGGGCCGGGATCTCTCTTCTTGCGCGCGCCTCCAGCAAATTCCTCAACGCCAGCCGGGCGGCAGCATATTTTTCGAGGGAAAGACGCAGGTTTCGTCGTGACATCCTTTTGCCCGATTCTTTCTCCAGAAATTCTTCAAGGAAAAATATCTCTTCGATCCAGCGTTTGCGCCCCCGCTCACTCTCTTTCATATGCGGAAGTTCCATAAAATGGATCTTCCCGCCATGCTCCTCCAGCAATTCGGGAAATCGGACCATCCAATCGCATGTCCCGGCAATTACGGTCAGATCCGCCAGGGACTCGATGGAATCCTCCAGCAAGAAAGAACTCAGCGCCGACTTGATGACCGGACAGGCCAGCGCCGGCAGCCTGGAAGATGCAACATCCTGTCCGGACACTGTGCTCGAACAGAATCTGTACGGGACAAAACCCAGCGCATCGAATATTTCCAGCGGCGCCTGGAGGCAGTTCAACGCAGCGACCGGCCTGTTTATCTTCGAACGGAATTTCTCCGGTTCGGCGCGCAGTGAAAGTATGTCCAGAAAATAATCATACTGGGGCAGATAGTCGCCGCGCCGCTTCAAAAGCGCCGTCTGTGCGGCATACTCCTGCCTGGTCTTCCTCCTCACAACCTGCTGCTTTGCTTCCGGCACTTTTAATAAAGAATTATTCATCGTGATCGTCTCCCGGCCAATTTTCTTATCGCCCCGGCAAAAGAGGATGTAAACAAAGTCCATTTAAACCACTGGAAGGAGAGGGTGCCGTCAGTCGGACAGGCCTCGGCACACTTCATACAGGCCAGGCATTCCGGAGACATAACATTTTGCTGCAAGGTTTCCATGTGCACCGACCGAATGTCCACCGGGCAGATTCTCTGGCAATTGGCGCAGCCGTTGCAAGTTTTGATGTTTTTGCTGAAGCGGACCAAACCAAATTTATCAAAAATGGAGATCAGCGCCAGCAGCGGGCAGAAAACGCAAAAAAACCGGTCCTTGAAAAACATTCCGACGAGAAATAGCGCCGTCAATACCATGGAGAGACTGGTCATGAAAGTGGTAATCGTGTTTGTTGTATCCACGGAAAAGTAGCCGGTATTCCCGGCGAACAGGGGCAAAACGGGTTTGGCCGGACATATCTGGCAAAAAGGAAGAGTGAAATCATCATGCAACCCCGTGTGGGCGATAAACAGGGGAATCACCAGCAACAAGGCCAAAAAAACATATTTAACCGGTTTGAGCCTGTCGGTCTGCACCCATGACCATTGCGACTCCCGTATTCCCAGCTTCCTGCGCACGGCGGCGATACAGTCCTGCAGAGTACCAAAAGGACAAATCCAGCCGCACCATATTTTACCCAGCAGCAGAGTCAACAGCAGAAAGCCGGTGAAGACCAGCAGAGCTTCCAATCCCCGGGATGTGAATATGGCCGCCAGCGGCATTTCCATTCCCCAGAAAGAGTTTTGCAGGGCCATCAGATAACATTGTCCCGCACATCCGCTGACATAGGGGCAGGAAAAACAGGGCAGGAAATGGCCGAGGCGCAATCCGGCACGGCCGCCATAGATCAGAATCACAAAGAAGAGAAGCTGGAAAGCCGCCCGCAGATTTGTTATGTTCACGCCCGCCGCCTCCTGCGCCGCGCCCAGATTACTGTTCCACCCGTAATCGTTGCCGTTGCGCCAAAGAGCGCCATCCCCATGTCCGACTGGAAGTGGGACAAACGATTCCTGTGGAGTCGCAGGGTTCGCGTCGCCACAAAAAGGTCATTTCCCTCTTTATACGCAGAAACAAGAAAAACCTGTTTGGCCGCTTTTTCACTTAACCGGTTCAGCGTGGGGTCATCAGGCGGCACATAGGCGATCCGACCGGCGGAATCCGTTAAATAACTCGCCGGCGGGAAAGACCCGTCAAATACAGTGAGTGCTGTTTTCGGCAGGACGCGCGCGCGCAGGCGCACGGTCACCTGAAAGGGAGTTTCCGTCTGCGGCCAGTAGTAGAAAGGTGGATCGATACTCATGTCCAGGCCGGAAAACCAGGCAGGCGGAAGCGCATCCGCTTTGAATTCAGCTTTTGCTCCCCTTTTGCGGCCAAAGATAAAACAGTTGGTTTCAGCGGTTAAATATATTGTTTTCCCGCTTGCTGCGCTTTGCGCCTGGACGCGGACGGCAAAGCTTCGGGGCAACCCGGTGCAAAGCTGAATCGTCCACTTGTCACCTGTCCTGATCACTGGGATGGATCGATACACGAGTGGTTTCGTCTGCTTCACTGACGGTCCGAACGCGGGCAACGAGGCAACTCCAACCGTGACAACGGACAGATTCACCCGGCGATAGTTCCCCGGGACATTTTCGCAATGAATTTCCAGGGGAAGTAAAACCGTACCGTCCGGCAAAGCCTGTTCTGCACCGTAAACAATGCGTAAATGCGGCAGCTGTATAGCGGCGTCAACCGCCAGACCGGATTGCGGCATCATCAACATCAGCAGAACAAGCATGAAGAGTACAAAACACAGCAGAGCGCGGAAAATCAACGCTCGACCGGATTTAATCATCACGATCATCCTGAAGTGAAAACCGGACCGGGATTTCCACCACCGAGGCCACTGCCATGCCCAGGCGCTTCGCCGGCTCAAAAAGCCAGGAGCGTACTGTAGACAGGGCCGATTGATCCAGTGAGGAATATCCCGAAGACCGTTTGAGGCGAATACTGTTCACCCGGCCGTCCTCCCGAACTTCGGCCGTTAGAATCACCAGCCCTTCGTGCCCTCTGCTACGGGCCTGATAGGGATACGGTGGACGGGGATTTGACCGGTACCGCGGCACTGCTGAGGTTCCTCCGGCGCCGCCCGCACCGGAGGCGCGGGCTGTATCTGGATTTGCAGCAGTCCCGAGTGATTTAGCATCAATGCTCATCGCCGATGAAGAACCGCTTGTCTTCTGTGCCACTTGGGGAACAGCCAGAGGAAGAGGTACGGGAGCAGTTTTCTGCTCCGCCATTTTCGGTATTATCCGCGGTTTGGCGACTTCTTTGGGTTTTTCCACCTCCACCTTACGCTGCACGACGGCGACAGTTTGCTGCGGCGGGGAAGGCATTCCCTTCCCCGTCACCAGAGTTGCTTGAATAATGGGCAGCCTGTCCAGATTGTTCCTGACCGAAATGGGTAAAGAAGAGGCCATGCAGACCAGAAACAATACCAGGGCATGGCCCGTTACTGAAAGAGCTGCCGTAGTTGAAACCGACTCCATGCCACTTGCATCAACTCTCTCGAATAGTTGTTCTTTCATCGCTTCCCCCAGAGTAAAGAGGCATCAAAACCGGTACCGTAAACGGCGCAAACACGGTTTTCTTTATGCCTCAACAAAAAATTTATTTTTTTTGTAATAGGTCTCTAAAATTCATACGCCACACCCGCAAAAACAGACCTTCCCGTCCCCGGATAACCACACATTACACTTTGCCCTGTGGTTCGATCTGTGAAGGATGCTAATTTGACATCATACTGTACATCAAACAGGTTATTGGCGGCTAATGACAAAAGCCAATGTTTGTAGAGACGCTGTTCTAGTCTCAAATCCGCTGTCCAGTATGAGTCAAGCGTGTATGTAACTGTTTTTGTGTTCGGATAAGTCGTTCTCTCTGTATTATATATGACACGGTCGTCCATGTATCGTACCGTTGCCGTAGCTGTCAGTCCGAATTTGCTTTTGTATGTAAGGTCGCCCTTAAACTGATTCCGCGGGGACATGGTTGCACGGCGATTGACCATATTGTACCGGAAATCCGGTGTTCCATAATCCTGTTTTGTGTATTCACGGGTTTCCTCTTCCGCATCTGTGTAAGTATAACTCAAGCCCAACGTTAAATCGTAAAAAGGACCAACTTTGATTCCGGCCTCAAAACCATCCGCCTTGTACTGGGCCAGGTTTATCGGGCTCCATGCCCCCTGGGAATCCGGCTGCCACTGAATTTTATCATCTACATCCCAATGAAAATAAGATACTGTCAGGAATAACTTGTCATTAAGTAATGATTGCTCCAGAGTGACATCCGTATGCCATCCGGTTTCCGGCTTCAGGTCAGGGTTGCCACCTCCCATACCGGGAATATACGGAAAATAAAGATCGTTGGGAGTGGGAGCTAGAAAGTGTTTTCCGTGACTGACCTTCAGCGCCGTCGTTTCAAATGGGTTTATTACAACACCAAAGAGAGGCAGGTTTTCCGAGCCAAATGTTGAATTGTATTCATTCCTGATACCGGCAAAAACCTTCCCGTATTTTGAGGGTCTGTATTCAGCCTCCGTAAAAATACCCTTTGTAAAAATATGCGCTTTTGTTGTAGAATCTGGACCGGTTCTGAAGCCGGATGCATTCAAATCATAACTCTGATTTTCCCAGTCAATATCCTTGTACTCACCGCCCAGCAGTAATTTGGCGCCATCAAAAGGATAAATATCCACATGTCCCTCTACCCCTAGCACCTTGTTTGTTATCCAGTCTTCGCTGCCCGTACCGTTGTATGATGCATACTGTGATGTATTTCTTGTGTAATTGTAATTCTCCATTTTTGTATAATACCCTTTAAGTTCATAATCGAACCATTTATTGGGATTACCTTTTAAATCAAGAACTATATGCCCGTCTTTATCATCACTGTTATTCACCAGGCTTGCCGAATCGCTATTATAAAATTTTTCCCCGTTGATATAATAGTCTTGTGTGCCTTCAGGCGGCTTGACACCTGGAATGCCATACGACCTGTCTATGTAATCGCCGTAAAGACTGACTTTCAATATTTCCCCTTTATCCAGAAGGAGTTTCAGTGATGCATCGTTTTGCCGAAGATAGCCGTTATCCCGAAACCCGTCCGTTTCAGTTCTGCCGGCGGTCAGATAATATCCGAAATCCCCCAGAACGAACATGCCGTTTTCTGCGGATAAACGGTAAGTATTTTGTGAACCGTATCCGGCACCAACCTTCAAATTCATTTTGTCCCTCTTTGGTTCCTTGGTGATAATATTTACCGTCCCTCCCATAGCCCCGGAACCATAAAGAAGTGATCCTGATCCTTTGACTATTTCGATACGTTCAATATTTTCGATGGGAATTTTACCGACGTCCGCACTTCCATAGGACGGAGAGTTGACATTGATCCCGTTTACAAGCACTTGAGTTGCGTTGCCTTGCATGCCTCTAATACGAATCTCCTGGGCTGCGCCGCCGTAGTTGCCATAAGATTGCCAGTCGATGCCCGGCTCATTCGCCAGTAATTCTCCTATATTTTTGGCGCCGGATGTCTGAATATCCTTTTTACTTTTGATGACGATAGAATTAGGAATGTCTTTTCGCTTTTCCGGGGTTTTCGTAGCGGTAACGATAACCTCATCCATAATGACTTCTTTTCCCTGAGATTCTTCTGATGCTGCAAGTGCAAAACTGTTGGAGCCAACGACTAAAAGAAATAAAACAAGAACTACAAATAATTTGGGAACCTTCAACATGCTTCTTCTCCTTTCCCCCTCGGGAATAAAAGTTATTTAATCCATCAGTTGAGTGTTCTGGCTTGCGGTTTTCCCTGCATCCACTCCTTACTATCAGGAAATCACTGAATTGGCGTGGATTTCGTTCCGCTTACAGTTGCGGGGCAGCGCCGGACTTAAACCGGCTTCCTCAT
>OFEK01001149.1_pt1 | contig 19424 bp, 11 predicted proteins | sample 1521131 | NCBI WGS metagenome assembly OFEK01 (sample SAMN05720209, study PRJEB24109) | activated sludge metagenome | isolation source: Anaerobic digester | place: China | collected 2015-12-16
TATGACGTCGCCCTTACACGGCGAAGATCGCCGGTTCGAATCCGGCCAGGCCCATCAGAATCGGAACCCTCTGGCGGGGCGCCAGAGGGGTCTGAACTGAAAAGAGGACCTAATTCTTCGAGTTTTTTAATACGCATTTCCAGTTCATCTATTCGGCCAGTTAGCTCAAGTTGTCCAACTTGAGGAATGGCGCCCCCCTCTTCAACCAAGACGAATGCGCGATGACCATTAGACTCGATTGCAAAGATCCGCATATGCTTGCCAATCAGGTCTGCATTCTCTTGTGGGAAGCGAATGAATGGATATGTTATACCGGGTTTAGGAGTCTTCCCCTGTACTTTGCATCGTCCAATCTCACGCATGAGGTTACCCCATTTAGGTAACTGGGGTTTTGACCACTTAAACATTGTGAAAGGACACTACATCACATAACAGTTCAGAATATATACACATCACATTACGGTTATTGATTAGAGTCGCGAACAACTATCGAATATCAAAACATATCCCCATCGTCGAGAATTCGCATCCCCTTCATCGCATAATCGTTAAATATTAACGATTCATACCACAACTTCCAACACTTACATAAAGTAAATGAGGGACATAGCAACATCCCGTCAAGAATATGCGCAAAAAACAAACAAGTATATAATAACACCCCATGAATGGTTCACACCATCGGATTATTATGCGACAGATACAGTAAGCGCGCCATAAAAAGAGAGATCGCCATGAGTAAACTATATATATGTATTATATACAACATTAATATGTGAAAGTTCAGCCTTGGAATTGGAAGCGTGCGACTAAGATCGTCAGGATCTATAGAAATCCATTCCGGGCCAATTGTTCACTCGAACTGAACGTGAAAACTTGTTTTTCACACAGGGTGACAGAAAAATCGAATACTGATACTGTTGCCCGACCAGAACATGAAATAACTCGATTGATGCGGATGATTTTGGATTCACCCACAAAGAATCGAGAAACTCTTCGCACGCCTTAAAAATAGCAGGTGAATAGTAAATGAGTGTTAATAATAGCGAAAGCGCTGGAAAAATACCTCCGGGTATTGGAAATGTAGTGCCAACTGAACCCATTCAAGCCAATACACTTGGATTGACTGTTGAGAGTGAAAGTTGGGAAAATGATTGGGATAGTGAGTGGGAATATGCATGCGGTCATCGCAATCAATCCTTCACAGATATGCGGGAACAGGAGTGGCTCAACTTCAATATCTTTGCCGCTGAGTTTCAGTTCAGATGTGAAGATAATGGATTTGATTTCGATTACTATCTTATTCCGCTTGATAAAGTGGGTAAGAAGCCTGTAAACGGAATAGATTGGAAAGATCGAAACTCAGGCAGTATTGACGAAAGAAGTGTTAAACGACGCTTAAGGTCTAACCTTGGCAATTACGGAATCGTAGCTTGCGGTACACTCGAACCTTCAGACGAATCAATTTCTAATAAAGAATTTGAAAAGAGAGTGACCTTCGGTTTCATTGTTTTGGATCGAGATGAAACTGGTGAGTATAAGCTGCCACAGGAAAAAGTCGCTGAATTGGTTCGTCGCTTCGAGACCTTCACCGTAAAAAGCGATTCTGGTGACCTATATCTCTATGTTGGTGTGACCTTACCTGTTTTGCGACATGTGTTCAAGAGGTGTGGATCGGGAAATCCCTCGCTAATTTATGAAGGGTCATGTGTTGGGAGACTCTGCTTCAGCAATCAGTATGTCGCTGGGGTCGGCTCATATATCCCTGCAACTGACCAAACGAGGATCTATGAGTGCCAAGATAAGACATCTGGTTTGTACCATATCGAGAGTTATGGCCGTATTCGAGTTGTAACCAAAGCGGATATCGATTCGCTGCCGTTGACTCTCAAAACGGATGGCACACTCTCTGGTGACGAGTACGCAAAGGGCAAAGTGTACGCCGTGGATCTCACACTGGCCAATGAGATCGATCCAGACACCATTGTCAACGCATCTGGATTGACCGTTGAAGAAGTAAGAGCACAGGTTCCAGAGCTCGGCAACCTACTCTCTGGGCCGTGGGCATCCGCAACCTCAAAACTTCGTTACAAGACCCCCATTAGATTTGTGATGGACGAGAAGACTGCATACTTGCTAAAAAACAATGGCTTCAGTATCGAGCAGGCATGGGTTATCCTCCGTAAATATCGCAGATCCATGAGGATGTTTCGCGTCCATTACCTTAACCGGATGCTCAGTCAGGTATACGGGAGTGGAGCATAATTCACATTGAAAATTCGTTCTGAGTGACAGTGGAGATCCCTCTCCTGACTGTCACCATCCAGAACGTGAATTCACTCTAAATCGCGGATGAATATCAGATTCAGCCGTGAATACAAATAACAAGTGGTGATGAAAAAATGGCAACAACTCATGATAGCGAAGGCTATGCAAATGCGGCCTTCGACATAAATCAGTGCACAGACTGTCGAATAAACGAATACGTCCCTGAGTTAGCGGGTAAAAGGAGGCGTTTGTCAATTGCGAATAAGAGCCCGTTCACATCAACTAATGACAAAAAAACACCTCCAGGAGTTGACAATCTCCCCTCAGTAGATGAGCAGAGCCCCTCAAAGGACAAACAGAGGGAAGAGTTAGAGAAGTTTTTCCAAAGACTCTCCGAACTGGAGACCGCATGCAAAAATAGGGATCTAGAGCTCGATTATTACCTTATCGCCCTTGAAAAGAGAGGAAAAAAACCTGTACCTTCGTGTAGTTGGAAAAAAAGGTCAGCAAGTTCACTCACTCTGACGGAGGTTCAAGATCGCATACTATACGACTACGGAAATTTTGCAGTAGTAGCTGCCAATGATCCAAAAGAATTGCATGACAACCGAGTAACGATCTGTTTCATTGATCTTGATCTGAACCAGGACGGCAGCTTCAAGATGCCAAGGAAAAAGGTCTTTGAGATCCTCCGTCATTCTGACAGTTTCACAGTCAAAACACGCTCTGGTGGTTTTCATATTTATTTCGCCATCACCGCGACTGAAGCGTGGGAGGTGTGCAAGCAGTACGGAATGAACTCAATTCTAAAACATGATGGTGCGGATTGTGGAGAATTCCGCCTTACCGATCAATACGTTGTCGGCGTTGGCTCATATATTCCAGTGAACGACCAATCACAGAATCATGGATGGCGAGAAGAGGCAACGGGATACTATGAGGTAGAGATTGACAAGCCGATTCGCTTCATATCCGCAGACGATTTGGGAACATTGCTTCATAAAAAGACGTGTTCCACACCCATTAGCACAGGTGGGGGGTGGGTAGTGAATCATGACCTGATCAACGAAATTAAACCTGACAACATTATCAACGCGTATGGAAAGACCCTTGAGGAAGTGAGAGCACGAGACATTAAACTCGACAATCTACTATCTGGCGCAGGGGCATATTTAACATCCAAGAATCCCGAAAAAGAACCCAATAAAAGTGAAATGGATTATGCGGCCGCGTCTATTTTAAAAGATCATGGATTTACTCCAGAGCAGACGTGGGTAATTCTCCGTACATATAGACCATATGACAAGATGATCGAACGTGATGACTACCTCGAAAGAACAATTGGCAAGGTGTACAAGAATGGGAGTTCGTTCACATCATCGCCCACTATCACATCGGCTGCGAGAGGCCCCTCCGACACAGAAACTGAAGAGATTGTTCTGCCAAAGTTCCCTGACAAACTCTCCACGACTCACCCGTGCACCCGTATATCAGGTCTCCCGCGAACGGGAAAATCGTATTTCGCTCAAAAAATCTTGGGAACGGAATACAGTTCAGGAGTATACGTGGCACCCAGCCATGAGATACTCAAACAGCAGTATACGCGGTTCATACATCAATTCCCGGAGAAAACATGCGTAAGATTAGTGGGAAAACGCCAGGAAAGCGTATGCACGTATGTGAATGACCAAGGCGAGAAGTACGATTGTGCACAATGCTTGAAAATGCCGAGATTCAATACAAAAGAGACGAAAAAGGATGGTTCCAGCATCTCTCGCGACGACATAGTCACATGGTGGGAGATGGAAGCAGTCGCAGAAAAAGTAGTTCGGCGATACAAACACGTTGACCCCACCACATTTACTCAAGAAGAATTTCACAAATTGTTTGAAAGAGATGGGAAGACATATTGCCCATACTACTTGCTGCATTTTTGTGAAAGAGAGGTGGATTATGTCTTCACCACGCCGTATTATACAACAGTCCCCGACGAAAATGAAAGTATCACATCAATTAAAAAGCGAAAGGTCTGTATCATTGATGAAGACTCTTCGTTTAGGTTCTATTTGCCACCCGATTTCGCCGTAGCCGAATATGGTTGTAGTCGGGGGAGTAGGAGCGTCAAAAGCCACCTACTTGAGAGGTACGCAGACTCTATCGACCGCCTAAAATCATACGTAATGCCCGTTTATGAGAAGGATGAGAATGGAAAGGTAGTCCACCAAAAAGAAAAACAACGCTTGAAAGAACATGAGAAGATAATTATTGGTCTCATCAATTATGTTGAAACCGTTATGGAGCGCATTAACCAGTTCAAGGACGGAAATGCGGAGATGAAGTTTAATGAATTGGTCGATGCACTTAAAGAAATTCCGATTTCACCCAGTGATGAGAGGGAATCTGAATTATACCGCAATGACGCGATAAAACAGAGGGTACTGAAAGAGATTGATGAGTGTGAAAGAACACAGGGATCAGAATCGGGTTTCTTACTCCGTCCACTATTTGAAATACTCCTGTATCCATTGATGCCAAATCCGTACTGTATCATAGGTAAAAATCCCCAGACCCTATATCTCGTTGGGGACAAGGAAAAGATCGTTCGAGAACCCCAGTGTGCGGAAGAATACATCCTGATTGGTTTTAGCGAAGCGGATCGGTTTGCCAAGCAATTGTTTCCAGACCCAACGGATAGAATCTGCTACCGCATTGATAGGTTTCCATACAAGCAGAACTTCACGCTTGTGGTGGTATGCGGCGAAGACGCAGTAAAACAGCAGAAACTGACCATGTCGTTCATAAAAAAGTTGATCGAGAAAAACCGCTCAAACGCTTGGAAAGTACCTTCGATGGTATTGACGTCTAGCCAGAAACAGCAAGAAGCTCTCGTGAAGAGGTTGCCAGATGGCACCACTTATGCCTGCCGTAAAGATGAGATAAATACATATCTCCAGAAGTGGTGCGAAGGAAATGCGGAAATATTCTACCAGAACTCGACTATTAGTCGCGGCATTGATATCCCATGGATGGATGTACTAATCGTACATGGCTGTAGTTTTGCACAACCCTATCCCAAGGCAGTGATAGATAACTGTGAGCGTGCCCTTGAATGCATCTGGGACGATATCGACCGGGAGAAAGCAAGGCTCGACTCGCTCGACCCAAAGGAGCCGGGATATAGCGATCACATCAGGGAGATCGGGAATAGCCTCGATGAACTTAGAGATCTGCGTTCCTATATGGAAGATAAAAAGAGTCAGGTAGAATCGTTTCAGCATTCAAGTCTTGTTGATGAAACCACCAATTCGGTTCTCCGTCCAACTCCAGTTAATGGGAAGCGGACTGAACAGGCGAAGTTCATCATTATACAAGGGAGAGAGGAGATGTATCTGAAGTCCGAACTAACACGCGATATGCGGGAGATCTGTATTACATCTGAAAAAGAGGCTAGTGCTGTCATTGATCTTATTTACGACTCGGTGACGAAGGTTAACAGTGAGGCGATCATGCTCAAAGGGACTGGGCATGCGCTTACAGAGATTACCGATTACACAGACGCGGATATTGAAAGAGCAAATGAGATCGATGGGATTCAATTTGGGAAATCCTATCATGAGGTCGCTCCCCTTATCGAGGAGTTGAAAGTAGAGTTTAAAGAGTTGAGAGCAGAACTTAATTCGCTTAACGATAAAAACCAAAAGAATCAAGAAGTCGATATCGTTGAGATCGTTGAGGGAATGATCAAGCACCCTGCGTTCCGAAAATGGAAGAAGGGGAACCAACGCACAGGAAGTATCAAAATGGATGCGCTAATCCGGTGGGTGCGTTCTCGTAAGAAGCGACCTTACAAACCGGGCTTGTATCAAGACGCTGTGAAGTTTTTGGTGGAACATAACTGGGTCTCTGTGGAGCGCTCTGACCTCGTGCGGGAACACTCGACACTGGAGCGCGATAACGCACAACGCAACGACACTCTCTACATGACTAAAGCGAATATCAATGCGATCCACGAGGGTTCATTGGGGAAGATTACAATCAATCCGAAACCCCCTAATTAAACTTCAATTTTTAGGGGCGCGCGGGCAATAACGATATTGCACAGGCTGTTCGCCAAAATATGAGTTATACTCGAACAAAATTTAATTTCTGTTGTTTATTGTCAATATTTTTATTTTAAAATTATATATAATATATAATTATACTTAAAATTTTTGGAGCAATTCCGCCAGAACGCGGGGGTATTTACAATTCCCGTGAGGATTGGGGCGATTTTTGAAATATATCGCTGCAATATTATAATAATCAAATTTTAACCCAATATTTCCTTTTATTTATTCCATGGGGGGTGTGAGAGTATCCGTTCTCCGCCACGAGATATGTATGCGAAGCGATTGAAGAACTATTTCGCAAGAAAATCCATTCCCATGGTACAGTTTCCCGCCGCTCCCAATAGGTTATTAAACAGGGGTATATAAAACGACTATTTAACTAACGGGGGATCGATGGTGCTGAATAATACAAACAATGCAGCAATTCCGTTTGAACTTGGGGTTTGGGGATTTTGTGCAATCGCAGCAATTGGATCGTACCTTGTGGAGATTGATATCGGAATATGCGGAGTAATTGTCTGGCTTGTTTTTCTTGGGGGAATTGGGTATTGTATACTCAAAGCTCTGATTTAGAAGCCGCTTTCACGCGAAAAGAGGTTTCGATTAATGTCTATTAACAGAAAACGAGGGAAATTAACGTTAATTTTAGCTTAACTTTGGGGGTTCTGTTGCATTGTCGGTGATCGATCAATCTGATGCAAGAGCAAAACCGTGTGCAAGAATGCCCTTGTGCCCTGTCATCGCGCGGAATGGATTCGATCAGATCCATATCCCTCAAATACAACAGAACCCTTTTTTTAAAGCAATTCAGCAATCAACGTGACAATATAGGAAACATTATGACTGTCGTTGTCATGAATCCCACTATTTGGATCACCACTCACATACTTGTTGTAGCATTTGGCAACAATTTCAAATTCTGTCTGCCCAAACGACCAACGACGAGTGATATGAGAATTTCTTGAGGGATCTTTCGCTCGCTCGATTATTACTCTCCCCCGGTTCGATGATGCGTGAAACCACCTCTTCTCTCCTTTCGGCGGTTTCATTGACACCGTGTGAAAGTCTCTCCCTTCTGTTCCAAGATCTCTGCAAATATGTTTCCACGCACGATCCAAATCGTCATCTAAATCTTTCTTCTGATTTAACATAAAAAAAAGACTCAGTGTAACGTAAAATATTTTTTGATAGCACTCATCAGTTCTACGCTGCAATACCGTTCGGAGATAAAACTCAAAGTCCCGTCAACGTAATAAGATCGGGTGTTGGTCGCCCAATCACCCGTGTGCAACACCGCGTTCAGATGTCTCCATCTCCCACGAACGCAACAGAACTATTTGCGCAAACATACATAATCGAGATCTAGTCGCTCATATCTCTCATCGACATGAATTACTAGTAAGTTGACTGAAGTACGACGTTTATATGTTTTTATTTCGGCTGACTGTATGAAGACTCCATTTAACAAAATAGGATATCCGAAGAACCGAAAATGCAAAATCCATAGAAGAGTTAAACCAATATGTCGTTGGTCAATCAACACTCGTCATTATTTACACTAGTTGAGGCTGTGGGTGCTTATGGGAGAGCGAAGATACTATTCTGCAAGAACAGGTTGTAATCCCGATGTATTGAAACTCGATCTGGATACATTAAAGCAAGTCTTTTTGGCAATATATTCTTGGTTTAAGGAAGAACGCTACTTTCAAGAGGTACTCGGGTACAAGTGGGACGATGGTAATTATTTTGAATCTGGAACGGCTGGTCGAGATATAAATGCCTTTTTTGTGAGAAAACTGCGTAAACAAAACCTTTGGCCAATAGAAGAGAAAGTGAGTAATTACTTAGAAGATGATTTATTCGATGTCATTGAGTTGCTACATGATGTAGTCTCAAAGCCTGTAGAATCCCAAAGTAATGCATATTTTCCGAGTCTGGTCTGCGCCTTTGATACTGATGCTGGGCGTTTGGAGTTCAGAGCGGAAATTAATAGAATTCTACGGGACTATTGTGAGGGATATCAACTATCAGAGGATGGTGAGGTCCTCTTGATTGGTGACACTGGGCTGGAGAGCTTACTTGAGGCAGAGGTACCCGAGTTCGATCCAGACAACATTGATGAAAGGTTGAAGCAAGCGGTATTGAAATACCGCAGATACAAATCATCAGACGGAGAAAAGAGAGAAGCAGTTCGTGCCCTGGCTGATATTTTGGAGTACTTAAAGAAAAAGTACGAGACGTTTCTTGTAAAGGCAGATGAGTCTGATCTCTTCCAAATTGCCAATAGATTTGGGATTCGTCATCACGAGCCCAGCCAAAATACCGACTATGATGCTGCCATATGGCTGCCGTGGATGTTTTACGTTTACCTTGCATCCATCCACCTGTCAATCCGATTGATTCAGCGAGCCAACTGCAAAAAAGGGGCAGATTAAACTCACACAAGTTTTTTCTCAAATATCCCATCTACCACATAAGTCGAATTGAAGCGTTTGGTCTATCACAAATTCCCCGTCCTCCAAGATGTGAAATTAACATTTTTTAAGTTCGAATTTTGTTGACCGCATTCCACTTTTTATAATGCCAAGTGTATAACTTGGCATCTTGCGGTTACGACTTTTTGCGGAGACAAAAATTCGATTTTCGTCGGTGAAGCGGCCTGTCAGGGGTACAACTTGACCATTCCAATTCGTTTCGTGATTTCTGAAATGCTGAAGTCGAGAAAACCTCTTAAAATGCATTAATACCCTTGAAGTCATCCTTATTCGACCACAAATATTAGAAAGTATTATATATTATATACAACATAAATATATATTGTATGTTAAATAAAAATTTTAAGGCTGTATTTGACAGTCATATGGCTTTAGGGGCTCCTGATGAGGAGTGTGAAAGGTGTACGAAGATGGGGATAATTCATCAGTATGAGGATGAAGCAAACGTTGATCGTGTAAGCCAAGCATACAGACATGTACTCGATGAGATTGAGCGTGGAAAAGAGCGCTCTGGCCAGCGCTTCTGCAATTATCTGTCTACTCCCCCCATTGAATTCTTAAAGACTCAGTGTGAAAACGTTATCGATGAGAAGGGGCGGAAATACTCTGTATCTGGCTTGATAGACGATCTTCTGTTCTACATGATTACTGATCCAAACCGATGGTACACATTTATGGACGAGTACTATATGGACATAGACGAGTTCGATGACGATATAGAGGAATTTGATGAGCTGGATGAAGATGAAGATGATTTAGACCTCTTTGATGAGGAGGACTGAGTAGTGTTAAAGGTCAGTTGCACAAAACGAAGTCATAATCCGTTTAAGCGGAAAGTGACATCAGGTGATACGCTTGAACGCAGTCCAAAGCCCTTAAAAAAGCAAAGACCTACCGTAGATTGTTTTCGCTGCCATTAATATTGAAATGAAATCGAAATAAAAAAGATAATCCCGAACTAAACAGAACCAAATTGACCCCCTCTTCTGAGCACATCTCTCCTGGCTGTCAGCATGTGCCAACTCGTATATCTGCATAAATTTGTCCGTGGCCAACGCACCATCAAGACCACATGGGTAGGCTGTACTCAACTTAATCATGAAATCAAGGCGACAATCTGATTGCTAATCCGCGTGAGTGCGGCGTTTTCTGCATTTATTGTATTAGTAATCTGGTTCAGTTCGCCTAGTAAAGAGGAAACACGCATCGCTTGTGCCGTCATCTGGGATTGGTATGACTGTGACGATGTTGAGACGGGCTGTCCCGTATAGTAGGTGTTCCAATAATTAACCATATCACTGTAGTATGCAGATTCACGGTTGTAATCAGCCGCCTTAACGTTATATTGGTCATATAAGGTATTGCAGTATGAAACCTTATTGCTATAATCTCGAATTAGGTTTAGATACTCCTTGAAGTCCTTTGGGGTATCAAAGAAAACCGCCCTGTAGTAGTTACTATTAGCGTCACCATAGACAAGGTAGCCTCCAGTAGTTTCTAATGCCACCCACTGACTGGGATCAACTTCAGCTAGTACCCACGCATGGTTCCAATCAGACCAGCCTGAATTGGCACGCTCGATGTTTCCAACAGCAATTTTTGCATTTATGCCCGCTGTCTCCACCATATTCCAGACATCAATTGCCATATCAGCGCAAACAAAGAGGTCTACCATACTGTAGGTATGTGTATTGTGATAATCTTCGACAATTTGCTCTAACCGTTGTACCTTGCTATCGCTTGTGTAAGCTCTCACTCCTCCCAAGTTAGTCGAACTAGCGATGGCATCAGAGGCTGTGCTTTTAGACATAGCCGTAGAAACGACTACCGATTCACCAGATCCAACTGTGACTTCACCTTTCCAAGTAGTGTAGTCTGGATGCCGAAGTTCGATTGAATGAACACCTACAGAAACATCACTAATACTACAAGGTGTCGAGCCGTGATATTCGGAATCGAGATAGACTTCCGCACCATTCGGCTCTGACGAAACTGTAATCAACGAAGGACTAACACTGGTGCACCCACACGAGGCAATTAACGTTAGCAAAACTATTATGGAGATTACAGATCTCATGAGCAAACTAATTAGAGTGTCATTATATTATCCTTTGGAATTAGGGCTCTGTTGTGCTAGCGGGTGATTGAATAATTTCCAATGGGGTGCCACACAAAGGTGATAGCGAGAGCTAATCCAATTTATTACGCTGATGCCCAATGGGAGCAAAAATCCCTGAACAAGAACAGATGGAAACTGTTTGTTCAGCCAATTATCTATAAAAATAGGTATTCAGTCAAATTTCAGCTTTGGCAGTCCATCAACAATATCAACAGTTTGCACACTGACATTGATGATACTAAGAAGTAAATCTAGGATATAGCGAGGGTTACCTACTTCTTTAGCCCAGTCGTTAGGGTCATTTGTAATTCCGCTATCCTTATGGGTCGTTATCTGGTACCTTTCCATTATCCACTCAATAGCGCTTTTTCCGTTTACTACGTATTGATAGGCCTTGTCTGGGATTTCGGAGATGGTGATTTTGCTATTATAGATAATAGTGTCCTTTTGACCTCTATTGGGGAATTTCATCTTACTAACTCTAAAGTATTCGCCTTCAGTGCCCGTGACCTTCACTCCAGTGTATGGGGAGACAGTCTCATAATTTAGATGTAAGTCTGCTAATTGTCGTCCAGCTTTACTAAAACTCCAGAAGTCTGTAATATTATCCACTAAGGGAATTCTGGGCAACATTTTTTTGAGGTCATTCGAGAAGGTCTTGCGGTAATCCGAGCTGTGAAGTACACCATAAATATAGTAGAAGATATCTTCTTTGGTTATATTCGAGTCTCCATAATGATTTTTAGCCTTCTCAAAAATAAAATCACTGACGCCATCTTTTTTACTGAACATATTCAACATTTCGGGCTCGTTTGTATCAAGAAGTGTTTGAGAAGTATTTCTTTCTCTTTTCTTATCACTTCCTTTTTTACCATTCCCTATTTCTTCGTAAAAATACAATGGAAAGCATTGTGATTTCCCAACTAATTCCAAATCAGGTAATGTGTCAATTATTAACGAAGAGAACTCTTTGGTAACCCCTACTCCTGACACACATATGACTAAATTTTTAAGTTGTGAACTTGGGAAAAACTTGTAGGTTTGACCGGGTCTTTCATTAAACATTTTGTCACGATATAAATATTGTTTATAAAATGGTCTGTAGTGGCCTATCGCAATACTATCCTCATTAAATGTGGCATAATAACCTCTAGCAACATCACATACTAAGGAACTAGACCAACTAATCTTCTCAGGATTACAGTCATAAATGCTTTTAACATCTAACTTTGGATTTTGCTCTAAAGATTTTTGAACATTATCTACCTGCTCGTTATAAAAGTTTGACATGGACGTCATGTTTTTTATTACTTCACGTTTTGAAGAGTTATATACCCAAACATCACGATTTGAACTCAGACCGAGAGAGTTTGTAACAAAAAAAGAATGACTATTTATGTCGAACTTCTTTAGTGGGGTAATAGGGATTAAAGTGTCAAAAGAAGTATTTCGGTGGTTAATCCAGTCACCCTCTTTGTTTGGCTTTATAATTTCCCAGCCCATTTCTGGATTAGCGATACTCATATATCTTTTTACTATTTGCAGTTTTTCTTCTCTAGAAAGATAGTCTCCGATATCCCGATAATATATCGTACCATTGTTTTTAGTCATCTTCGGATTTTTTACGAGTAATGTTATGGCTACTCGAGCTCGTGAACCAGAGCCAAATATTTTCCCTCCTTCCTTTTTACTCAACTCCCCGCTTGTACGCTGATGTCCTCGCAAATTAAATACATAAATGCTATTGAATTCTTTTTCTAGTTGTTTTCTAAAGCCATCATGAGCATTACTATCAAGCCACCCACCATTGGAAACAAAGCAGATTACCCCACCATGTTTTTCATCCAACCTGTCAGATGACCAACGGAAAGCCTTGATATAAAGGTCATACAGTGATTTCTTTAAATTTGCAGACGAATTCTTTGCATAAGTATCAATAATACGTTTCTCCAGCTTCGGATATGACAGATTCTGTGCATTATCGTTTGCTGATTTTTGGCCAACTGAATAGGGAGGGTTGCCTATGATAACCGTTAAAGGTGTTTTTTGCTGGGCAACCACTCGCTCACTGTTTTTAGGGAAAAACTCAGAGATAAGGTGTTCACCTTGTTTATATTCCCCCAATTGAAAAGTATCTGTCAAGCAAATCCCGTCAAAACTCTGATATCCATGTGCATCGGGTAATAAATCATGATATGCATTTTCAATGTTGATAGCAGCAATATAATAAGCCAACAAAACTATTTCGTTGGCATGAATTTCGCCCAAATACTTCCGTCGTAGATCCTCAGATTTTATCAAGCCATTCTGGAGTAATCGGGTGACAAAGGTGCCCGTGCCTGTAAATGGATCAAGAATGTGGACATTTTCGTCCGTCAGACTTCTGTTAAACTCATTCCTCAAAACATCATCAACAGAATGCACGATAAAGTCCACTACCTCCACAGGGGTGTACACAATGCCAAGTTGATCGACCATCTTTGGAAAAGCGGTTTTAAAGAATTTGTCATAAAGCTCGACAATTATACGCTGTCTACCCTCAGCGTTATCGATATGAGAAACCCTCGTTTTCACCGATCTGTAAAAGGGATCTAATACTTGAGTGTCCTTTTCTATTGCTTGAGCTTCTAATAAATCGATCATTCTTTGCATTGATTTTGATACTGGATTGTGCTCTACAAAAGAGTAATCTTCAAAGATAGCTTCAAAAATAGGTTTGGTTATCATATGCTGTGATAGCATCTCGATAGCCTGTTCCCTGGTAATCTCAGGATTAATATTTTGTTGGAGCTCGGTTAAGAATTCATTAAATGTGTCTTTAATAGCCTCATTTTTCACCAGATTACTCAAGCGTCCTATTTGCTTTTCAGCAATTTCTGCAACGCTTTTAGCCCAATGATCCCAATACAGACGGTCACCGACTTTATTAACCATGCGGGCAAAAACCGCACCTTGCAACTCATCAAACTGTAATTGTAACTGTGTTTGGATGGTTTTATCCAACTCTTTATCTGTAATAGAGACGGGATTGCCGTTTACATCAAAAATGACATCGGGTCTTCCAACTAAAATGGTATCAGGCTTTTTCTTGTTCAGCTCAATCTTATTTATGGTGGCATTAAAACGGTCATCATGTGCCCTGAGAGCGTTTAAAACCGTCCAAACTACTTTGTATCGTGAATTGTCGTCCAAAGCCCTTTCAGCAGGAATGCCACTTGGGACGATTACTGGGATAATGATGTAACCATAATTTTTCCCTTTAGAACGCCTCATTACACGGCCCACGGACTGCACGACATCAATCTGTGAATTGCGTGCAGCTAAGAACATCACAGCATCCAGAGATGGAACATCAACACCTTCGCTCAAACATCTGACATTAGTTAATATTCGGCACTCTTCGCTTTCTTCCTTCAACCACCCCAATAAATTATCACGGGCTGTTGCGTTCATGGTGCCATCGATATGCTGAGACTTCACATCGAGGATTTTATCCTGTTTATCTGTAGGTAAATCCGAAATATACCTCTCAGAAACGGCATTGAAATGGGTAGTAATTTCTTTACTGACACGAATATTTTGACAAAAGGCTACAGCCCTTTTCATAGGAAGAGGATCTGTCCCTTTAATGACTCCATCATCACCAACGATCTGCTTTGAGAGAGCATTTATACAACCAATCAGTTTAGAGGCATCATCGGCGTTTATTGAACACTCTTCGTCGGCCACCATTCTTTGTACTGATGGAGAGATATCTTGATCATTCAAGGTAAGAACTAACACTTTGTAGTCCGCAAGTAATCCTTCCTCCACCGCCTGACCAAAACCAAGCCTGTGAACCTCTGCGCCATACAAAGCTTCATCATCCATTGAGCAGAGGACAGCCTCATACTTCATCGCTCTACTTTTACTGTCTTCACCAAAAATACGAGGTGTAGCAGTCATGTAGAGGCGCTTCTTTGCATTTAAGAAGTCGTTATTATGGACTTTTACAAAAGCGGATTCGTCTTCACCAGATAAAGTGACTCCTGTTGTACGGTGTGCCTCGTCACAGACTATGAGATCAAAAATTATCCCCAGAACCTTTTGCACCCTTGAAATGACATCAATGCTCTGGTATGTTGAAAAGACTACTGTAAGTCCATTATTGCCGTTTTTCTCAAGATATTTTAACTGCCTTAAAATATTGTCGACGTTTGTGCTGGCCGGTAAGGCCAGATCGACCACACTCGTAGTATCGCTATCATCGTCATTGCCTTTCCTCTTTGAAACTTCCGCATCAGAACAGATACAAATAGCGTTGATGGGGTTCTCAGCGTCGTTAAACCACGCTGTTAAAGTCTGTCCCATGAGTGCAATCGAAGGAACTAACACAAGGATTAAACCTTGACCCTCTGTTTCAGTCTCTGCAATCTTCAAGGCTGTGTAGGTCTTCCCAGTCCCACAAGCCATGATGAGCTTCCCTCTATCGGCTTCCTTGAAGTGCTCGTGAACTTTATCTATAGCTATCCTCTGATGAGGCAGGATAGTTTTCTTGGGCTTTCGTGCATTGGAACCAAATACTCCTTCATCGAGCCTCTCCCAATCCACAGGAGCAGTTTCTAAATCAAAGAGACTTATGCGCGATACAGGAGGATTTTGGTTGCGTAAGGCTTCTTCGGCGTTTTTACCCCACTTATTTGTTGTGGAGATCCAAAGACGATGTGAAAATCTGACTTTCTTACCATCTTCTATTGAAAATTCACGACCTGATGTTGCTATAAAGGAATCCACGTCTTTTTTGTCGATTTGAGTATCTTCTTGGTAGCATTTGCACTGAATTGCCCAATATTCACTGTCTTTAGTTAATGCAACTAGGTCGATGCCTGTGTCTGATCCCCCAAATTCATTTCTATATGGAAATTCCTTCCATAGCCAGACCGTTTCAAATACGTTCTCATACATCGGGTTCGTTAGAAGGTAACCCTGCATAAGCCGCTCGAAGCGCGAGCCCTTATCCCTCTCTGAAAACGATAATTTGCGATGTTTGTCAAGGATGGCGTGGAATTCCATTTAGATCATGTCCCTCTATAAAAGCAACTAGGTTCTCAACCTATATATGAGATCTGATATTTTAGAAAAGCATTTATTATCAGCAGCCAGTTCACTTATTTGAATCACCTGAAGTGCGTAAAGATGTGAAGAATGAGTTAAAGGTAGTATATACATGATTAGCAAAACCGCAACGGTGGTATGTGAAAAAGACACCTCCGAGAAACCACTGATAATATACTCCAAACAGGTAAAGGAGGACCTAATCGAGCATCAGGTAGTTGAACGTGTATACGATAAGGAGTTAGTAAACAATTTAGTTAACTCTTTGAAGGCAAACGGAAAATCTAGAAAATTCCAAGAATTTGATCTGAGCACCAATTGCAAAGCTTGGATTAATACAATACTGGATGCCTTCCCAGCCAATGAGGTCTATGAGTATTCGGTTAGATTCTTACTCAATGATTTTTCGTCAGCAATGAATACTCGCATGAGGGAATCTGATAAATATGCAATAGCCATTCTTGAGCCAGAATCACTTCTAATATGCCATGCCCGAATGGGCGAAAAGACCCTTACACCTCTGTATGAGGTAGTAGACAGAATGCTTGACAGGGATAATGTTGAGAGATTTGTAATCTTCCAAAAACACAATGAAAATCTTAATGTGATTTATTACGAGAACTCGCCGTCAGTTTTTTTCACACAATGGTTAGGAATTCCCGACAGGGACGCATATTACTACCATGGCGGCAACAATAGAATCTTCGGACAACTTGATGGATTAAAGGTCATTCTCGAACTAACTGATGATGAGGTGGAAACGAAACTACTCAAGGGTGATAGCCCTGTGAAAATTGAGAACAACCAAATTGTATTCAATACAGCGATCAGCAGATTGCCCATCAATCAGATTAGGATCGGAAAGAAGCACTTTGCATCAGCTAATCAATTTTATCAGGATTATCTTGCAAGGCGTTATCAATTAAAGTATTATCAAGATCGATACAAGGAAATTATCCAGTCAATCGATCCTCTCCTTCACGCATACATTGACTGTGAATGTAATGTCATAAAGTATGAAGAGGAAAGTGAAGTCATAATTGTTACAAAGCACAATCCAAATTTTCTTATTCTTTTTTCAGGCCTTGTGTCGTCTGTCGACCGTTTTATCAAGATTGATGAGGAATTTTTGAATACAATATATGCCAATTTTGAGAATCAAGTTAACATGCGAATATTTCATGCGGGTATGGAACTCTACCCACAGGACAGTGAACCAACCAAGATCGGCTCATTATCGATTTACAATAAAGTGTCCTATTTCAATTGTATTAGTCCGCTGTTAGATCTATATACTGAAGGACAGTTAATCGATGAAATCCTTAAAGACTCTTTAAACTACTCAATCTTCAAACTTCTGGCAGAAGCGAATAGGAACTTCCCAATCTCGTATCTATTTGACAAATTAAGCGATAAAATAGGAGAAAAGATACAGAAACCACACAGAGTCTCACAAAATGAGAGCGCAATTGTCGAGTTTAAATCGGCATCAGAGTTGGAAGGCAGTGATACTGACATCGCTACAAGGCTATCTGCCGATCTCACCAAAAAACTTGGACGTAGCCCATTTAAAATTTACTTCTTCGGAGTTGAAGATGATACAAAGCAAGTATCTCCAATTCCAAGTCGAAGAATCAATAGCGATCGTCTGGGGCATATTGAGAGCTTGTTGCTGCAAACGATCTCTCTACCTATACACCTTCACATAGTCAAAATTCCAATAAATGATCTCGAATGTCTAGTATTACTGATGGCATGTGAAAGCTAGGATTGATCCCAGCCTATTCCAAATACTCAATAAAATAGTTATTCGAGTGATTGAGCCTTGTGATTGAACGGACTATCCCCAATGTGCGAGAGATTTTCCGTTCTCACGTTGAGAATCGAGTCCAAGATAGGTGGAACAAGGCGTGTGTCTGCCCAGTACTTCATGTACGCTTGATAGACGAATTCGGGCAGTGGGTGCTTATAATGGCCCCAATCAACACCACTGACACCATGTGTGAGGATATATGCTCGGTTACTCTGATCCCACTGTATGATATCACCATATTGTTCAGCGAATTTCCGCGTATCTGAACTGACAAAGTGTTTTCCTGTCCTAGACAAGGTGACTTTGTTCCGTTTTATCCACTGCTGATAACTCATGTAATGGAACAGTCGCTCCCCATCATCCCTGTGAAGTATCAATTGTTCAAGGATAGGGCGTAGATCAGGATGAATTGGCACATAGTGCTCCATTCTGATTTTATCCTGATTGGGTGCAACCTGTAAAACAGGTGCCTCACTGTGAAGAGCCATCCGTGCTTGGCCGACAGTCAGTTTATCGATGGTTGCCTCAACACGCTGCCCTGTATATGCACCAAATAGGACAATTCCCACATGGTTCATGAATTTTGTATAGTCCAATTCTCCCTTTTGATACGCACCTGTAATATGCACGGCAACGTTTTCAATGTCTTCTCGTGTCACAATGCGGGAGGTAATGGTTTTCCGTTCTTTGAGAGACTTCGGCGGTTCGAGGAAGAGGGTGAACTGCTGATAGCGGGAATCGAGTTTAAGGCGTGAAAGATGCTTCAGATAGGATCGAACGAAGTTTAAGACTTTATTCCAAGAGTCTTTACTTTTGTATTTCTCAAGGATGTTTTGATAGAGGTTATTCAAGACCTTCTGGCTGATAACCCCCTTGCTGAAGTCCCAGAACATCTGAGATGCGCGTTGTATCCAATCCTGTGATTTCGGGGACAGTTTATAAAGGCGGGTACTTGTGTATTGGGTCAGTTCCACCTCCAAGTATCGCAATTCAAGTGTTGCTAAGCTTGGTTGCGATTGTTCACCATGTGGGTATCCTCTGTAACTCCAGTCATCATCAGGTAAGCATGTAGCATCCAGTCGATGCGCTTGGGGCTTGTGGTCTAGCGGGTCATGAGGAGCCCTTACACGGCGAAGATCCCCGGTTCGAATCCGGGCAGGCCCATAGTAGCATAGCGCCGGGGGCGCCGCTCGTCCTGTTTTCAAGGCTCTCTCGTTCCATCATCGGCGTACAGGCATGGGTTCTTCCCTGCACCCGGCCGCACTGCAGCCCCTTATGCCCTCCATTGCGTATCGGGGCTGCAGGGGAGTTCCGGGTGAGGCGGCTGCCTGTCCGGCCTCACCTGCGGCGAGCTGCGACCGCCGCCAGAAGCGCCACGAACGCCGGGACAGACCAGAACCCGGACGTCCGGGTCGGGGCAGGCGCCGCCGCTGCAACGAGCGTCGCCGTGGGCAGAGCGGGCGGTGCCGCTACCTCCAGCTCGATCGTCCGGTTCGTCATCTCCACAGGGGTGCCGGTCGTGTCGT
>OFEK01001154.1_pt1 | contig 19347 bp, 19 predicted proteins | sample 1521131 | NCBI WGS metagenome assembly OFEK01 (sample SAMN05720209, study PRJEB24109) | activated sludge metagenome | isolation source: Anaerobic digester | place: China | collected 2015-12-16
CTCGTCGCCTCCTCCTAGCCGCCGCGATATCATCATTGATTTAGAAATGGAATAACACGCCAACCGGCTTTTCTCAATTAAAAATCATTTTTACTCCTCTTAATCTTTTGGAGCTTTCTGTGTTAGAATAGTATCTCCAAGATGTCATATCGCGCGGTGCAGCGGATACGCAGCATCCGGCATTTTTACGAGGTTGCCATGATTGAGATAGATGGAAACTATGGCGAGGGAGGAGGACAGATACTGCGCACCGCTCTCGGCCTTTCCTGCCTTTACCAGGTCCCTTTTCGGATAGCCAATATCAGGAGGCGGCGGGAAAAACCCGGCCTCATGCCGCAGCATCTGACCGCGGTCAGGGCAGCGCAGATGATTTCCGGCGCTGCGGTGGCAGGCGACTTCAAGGGCTCCACCGAGTTATCCTTTGCACCCAACGGCCTGCGGGGAGGGGATATTTTTTATGACATCGGCACCGCAGGCTCCACCGCTCTTGTCTTGCAGACGCTTCTTCCCGCTCTTGCCTTCGGCTGTAATGCCAATAGCACCGTAACCCTCAAGGGGGGAACCCATGTGCCGTTCAGTCCGTCATTTCAATACGTTAATGAGGTATTTGCCCCCCTGCTGTCCTTGCTGGGAATAAATGTTAAATTCAAAATCGTTTCCTATGGCTTTTATCCACGAGGCGGGGGAGAGGTGAGGATGGAAATCCACCCCGTAAAAAAAGTGAAGCCTCTGATACTCAAAGAAAGGGGAAGTGTTGTGGAATTGACCGGCATTTCCGGAGTCGGCAACCTGCCTCTTTCCATCGCGGAAAGACAGAGAAAAGCAGCATTGGCCGGCATCGCCGGGCGAATAAAACCTGGCGCATCCCCCGTCCGCATCGACTTACACAATGTTCCCGGTCCCGCGCAGGGGACATTTATTTTTCTCAAAATGCAGTTCGAGCACACGGCAGCCGGTTTTACCGCTCTGGGAGCACGCGGCAAGCCTGCGGAAAAGGTCGGGCAGGAGGCGGCAGCGGATCTGGTCAACTTTTACACCAGCGGCGCTCCCGTAGATCGGCATCTGGCGGATCAGATCGTTCTTTATCTTGCGCTGTGCGAAGAAGAATCAGAGTTTGTCGTATCCGGCATTTCGCAGCATCTGCTGACGAACTTATGGGTAATCAGCCGTTTTCACAATTTAAAATACAGCATCGACGGCGAGGCGGGCCAGGCCGGCAGAGTAAGGATAAAAAAGAGGTAATGCGATGGGCATTATTATTTTTCTAAACGGTCCTGATGGTTGTTATTGACACAGGCATTTCTATTACCTATAATTTCACATCGAATGATGTTCTTTTAAGCTCTTTCTGCCTGCAACGTTTCCTTATTTATGGATGAAGTTTGTCGCCAATAGGAATTGTACCATTCCGATCTTCAAGAAAAGAAAGGTGGTTAAAGAAAGGAGGGAAAGATGGGAACTTATATCATGCTTACCAAACTCTCGCCGGAGGCCGTCGCCAAACCACAGTCGTTAACAGATCTCAACGAGGAAATAGAAACCCGCATTAAGAAGGAATGTCCGGATGTCCAGTGGCTGGCCAACTATGCCGTCCTCGGGAGCTGTGATTATCTGGATATCTTTGAAGCGCCGGATGCCGATGCGGCTACGAAGGTATCGCTGATCATCAGGTCATTCGGCCACGCAACAACCGAAACCTGGATTGCCACGAAGTGGGACCGTTTTGAGAAACTGGTGGCAAACCTCAAGACGTAAATTGCATGTCAAAGTACTATGCGGATAATCTCAGTAAGGAGCTTTCCCCCTGATAAGAATTAGGGGCCCGTCGTCCAGCGCGCGCTGCTTTCCATCATCCAACTCAGGCTCGACCACCCATTCATAAAGTTCTTTGGCATCCTGCAGGATTGGCTGCCGGGGATTCCGATAGTACTTGCTTTGCATTTCCTCATCGTAGAGACCTATGCAGCCGTGTGAAGCCGGATAACCGGGAACGTCCCGGCCGTGAATCCAGTAGACCACTCCGCCTCTGCTGGTAAAAAATTTCAGGGCATAATGCATCGGATAGGGCGTATTTGTTTTTCCGATTTTGTACAGCGATGATTTGTGGTTTTTACTGAAAGTGGTAATCCTGAATAGGCCGGTGGGGGTTTGATTGTCTTTCCGGCCGGAGGCGATGGGAAAGGACATGACGAGGTGGCCGTACTCATAAGCGCCCAGGAATTGTTCTTCCAGTTCAACGAGAATAAATTTGGCATCCGCCGACGCAGCGGGATAGAAAAGGGGCAGGGGGGTAAAATCCTCGATATCCTCCAGCATCTTCGGAACTTTCAGGTACTTGCCGGCATAGAGGTGGCGTCGGTCGATGCGATTAAACCGGAGGACATCCTGCCAGTAGACACCGAAGAGCGCTTCCGGCGATTTCCCGCTCTTCAAGCGGCGGCATTCATACTCTATTTCTTTATCGCTCGGGTAATTCATCCTGCAAAGAGAAGGAATCCTCTGCTTTGCGGCCCAGGCCTCAGACAAACTGAGGAAGGTGAACAGAAGCAGGACGATGAATGCTATAGGCACAGGGGTGACATTGCCGGTTCGACGCATAAACTTTTTTGCCACCTCAACTTCCACTGGATTTGCAGCTTTTTTAACGTTGTTTGTTTAGCAAAAAAAAATGTGTGATGTCAATAACGGGTTGTTGCCCAAAGGCGCAACAAAACCTAACACCCATTGGGAAGCACAAATGAAGCAACTTTATATCGGCTGCAGCGGTTTCAGCTACGATCAATGGCAGGGGACATTCTATCCGGCCGGAATTTCCAAAAGCAGTTGGCTGGCGCATTACAGCACCGTTTTTTCCTCTGTGGAGTTAAACGTAACCTTCTATCGCCTCCTGAGGCAGGATACAGTGGAAAAGTGGCGCCGGCAAACTCCGTCAAACTTCAGTTTTGCCGTCAAAGGAAGTCGATTTATCACCCATGTAAAGCGACTTCGAGAGCCTGCCGAACCCCTCGAGCGCTTTTTCGCTGCGGCTCTCCATTTAAACAACAAACTGAAGGTTGTTCTCTGGCAATTTCCACCTTCCCTTGCCGTCAATGTGGAAAGACTTGCATCATTCCTGGGACTGCTGGCAAAATACGAATTAAGATATGCGCTCGAATTCAGGAACAAAAGCTGGCTGACGGAAGATGTCTATGATCTGTGCCGGAAGCACAACACGGCTCTTTGCATGGCCGACTGGCCGGCGTTCATTGACGAGCTGCCGCTGACCGCTGATTTTGTTTATTTAAGAAGACATGGCCGCTGCGGAGATTATGCGGGATGCTATACTCACGAGGAACTCCAAAGGGATGCCGGAAGAATCCGGCGCTATCTGCGGGAGGGCAGAGACGTCTTCATATATTTCAATAACGATGCTTTCGGCTTCGCCCCGCAAAACGCTTCGGAGCTTGAGCAGATGCTGCATGATGTCGGGCGCTTTCATCGATCATAAGTAAAAACTGTAAGATATTGGGAAAGATTTTTATGTTCACGGCTTTTTTAATCAATGATCCTTCCGGCGATCCCGGAGTCTACCTGGAATTTCAATACCGCCGGGAGGTGTTTTTGTTTGATCTGGGGGAATTACAGCGTCTACCGCCAAAGCAGATACGCAAAATAACACATATATTTGTCTCCCATACGCATATGGATCATTTTATCGGCTTCGACCACCTGCTGCGTATTTGCCTCGGACGAAACCAGCACATTTCTCTTTTCGGGCCACCGGGTTTTCTGGCCAATGTGGAGAGTAAACTGGGAGCCTATACGTGGAATCTTGTTCAAAATTACACCAATGATTTTGAACTGGCGGTCACGGAAATTCATAGCACTCATCAAAGAAAGAGGCATTACCGCTGCCGCAGCGCTTTTCATCCTGAAGACGAAGAGGTGTCCGCCGTATCCTCAACAAGACTTATGGAGGAGGAGGCGTTCCTTGTGCGGTACGCTTTTCTTGATCACAGCATCCCCTGCCTCGCTTTCAGTATAGAAGAGAAGAGCCGCCTGAATATCAAAAAAAACGTTCTGAGCGCAATGGGCCTGCCGACAGGCGCCTGGCTTACCGGGCTCAAAGAACAGATAATGAAGAATGAATCCGCCGCTACACCGGTGCGCGTATGGTGGAAAAACAAAGAAGGCACGGTGGAGGAGAAGTTTGTTCCCCTCGGTGTGCTGCAGGAAAAAGCGGTAAAGATTACCGCCGGACAAAAGGTGTGCTATGTTACCGACACCGTCTGGAGCGACGGGAATGTGGAGAAAATCGTGCAATTGGCCAGCGGTGCGGAGCTGTTGTTCATTGAAGCACCTTTCCTGCAGGAAGATGCGGCAAACGCCGCCGGAAAATATCATCTCACCGCGCATCAGGCCGGTGCTCTGGCGTCGATGGCGGGCGTTAGACGTTTTATCATCTTTCACTTTTCGCCGAAGTACAAAGGCCAAAACGATGCGCTGCAAAAAGAGGCTCAAAATGCTTTTCGCTCCGGCGTCTCTTGTGCTGATGAACAGACGGGACAAGACAACACCGGATAATCCGGCGGCAGCAACTTTCCTAATTTCCCGGCTGCAGCGTGACGGCGACTTCCAACTGCCGGCCATCGCGCTGCACCGTCAGTTTCAATGTATCGCCTACGGCATGGTCGTCTAAACGCGCCAGAAGCTTGCTGACCGTATCCACCGGCTTGCCGTTCACAGCGATGATGATGTCCCCCGGAACAACTTCTCCTTCCCGGCTTACATCTGCTCCTTTCAGTCCGGCTTTTTCCGCCGCCGACCCCGGAGACACCTTCAGGATTGCCACTCCGTTTACACGCAAAAAGGCCTTCAGACGTTCGTTAAGCCCTTCGTCCACTTCAATACCGAGAGCCGGCCGGATATACTTTCCGCTGTGAATAAGCTGCGGCACTACACGATTCACGGTATCGACCGGCACGGCAAAACCGATGCCGGCGCTGGCCCCGCTGGGACTGTAGATAGCCGTAGTAATGCCGATAAGACGTCCTGCAGAGTCAAGCAGCGGTCCTCCCGAATTGCCGGGGTTGATGGCGGCATCGGTTTGAATCAAATGCTCGATGGCGACGCCATTGCCGCTGAGAGAACGGTCGAGGGCGGAGATAATCCCGGTGGTCAGCGTCCAGTCCAGTCCAAAAGGGTTGCCGATGGCGAATACCCGCTGACCCACTTTCAGATCATGACTTGTACCCAGCGGCACCGGCGGAGGAGGCTTGAAACCCACGCCTATTCTCAGCACGGCGATATCGTGCGCCGGGCTCGCTCCGACGAGAGCGGCTTTGTAGTCGCGTCCATCGCTGAGCTTCACTATCGCTTCGCTGGCATTCTGAACAACGTGATAATTGGTGATGACATGGCCGGCGCTGTCCCATATAAAGCCGGAGCCGGTGCCGCGCGGCACCGAGAACACATTGCGCGTCCAGAAGTCTCTCACCAGGGCCTTGGTGGTAATGAAGACAACCGAATCGCGCGACTTCTCAAACAGCTCTATTGTTGACTTCTCATCGGCGGCGAGATCACCGCGGGCCGTAACGGCGCGGGGCGACGCATCCATCTTCGGTGTGAACCAATAACGGATGTGGGGGAAGCTTCTCCAGAGCAGTATCAACAAAATGCAGACAAGGACAATTCCGAAAAGACGGGTGATCGACCGGTTTTGCATTGGTTTATCTCCATAACGAGCCGGCTGCAATATTATGCCGGATCATGTAAAAAATTTAATATGTAAGGATACGCCGCGACCTCCCGGCAGGTGGAGTTGCGTTATTTAATACCGGCCATTTTCAATGCACGGCCCTTAAAATAATTAAGATTATTCGATTGGCGAATCATCAGTTTTTGCACGGCTGCCGGCCCGCCGCCATGAGACGATTCTGTTGGCACAATTGATCCTTGTCCGACCAGGTATTCCACGAGCCGCATAATACGCACTCTGTTTTCCGTCGAGATATCAGCCCTGCCTTTAAAGTACTTATCCACATATTGCGCAATTTCCGGATTATCGAAATCTTTTTGACTGGGGACGGTGCAGATTACCCCGCCGGCAATTTCGCAAGCCAGTTTGGAGGCCATCCAGACGGCATTCACAGCCTGCAGCTTGGCTGCATTCACCAGCAGGTCATCGGGAAGATATACCCCCGATGCCGTAGCTTTCGCCTTATATCCGGCGGCAATGGCCGTGCCGAAAGCCAGCGCGGATTGAAAAGACATTTCAACGATCTTATCCCGTATATGGCTCAATTTATCGCAGCCGTTGTATTCAGCGGCCACAGCCGCCGCCCCGTAGGTGAGATCACAATGTCCGGATTTGCAGCCCGCGGTCGCCAGACGCTGAAAAGTGCCGAATGTCGCCGCCATGGCTCCGGCAAATTCATATTCGCCGCACATGAATACTCTTTTCCGGGGAATGAAAACGTCGTTAAATACAACCAGAGTCGAACCGTGAACGCCGTATTCAAAATTACCAAAATCCATCTCGTCGTTTTCCAATAAACGGCGTGCGTTGGGGGCCGGCGTTTCGGCAATATGAATCATCCCCGGTGCATTGGAGGGTACGGCAAAAGCCACCGCAAACTCTTTTTCATTTTCTTTCATTGACGTTGTCGGAACTACAAGGTTGAAGTGGGCCAGCGCCGCTCCTGATTGATGCGCCTTGGCGCCACGAACAACGATACCGTCTTCCCGCTCTTCGATCACCCGCAAGTAGACGTCCGGGTCTTCCTGCTGACCGGGGCCCAGAGACCTGTCGCCTTTAGCATCGGTTACCATTCCGCTGCAGGTAAGATCTTCGTTTTGCACATAGCTTAAAAATTTAAGGAACCTTTGATGATAATCGGTTCTTTTTTTTCTATCGATATCACAGGTGAGAGCATATAAAGTGTTCAGCGCCGCCGTACCGACGCAGCGGGCGCCGACGCACGCGCCGTGAAAAGGCGTCAGAAATTTACTCAACTCACATCTCTTGATCAGATCTTCCGGAGACTGGCAGATGTGCAGGAACCGGTTGATCATTTTACCGGTGAACGGCGATTTAACGGTCATCAGATTTTCGTTTTCCGTTTCCTTCGCCATCCTGTAAGTCAGGGCGACGGAATTTAATGTGGGAGCAAAGGTTGGATGATCCGCCACCTGCTCGATCTTCTTCCCGTATGCATATACAACGGGATTTAATTTTCTGATGCTGTCTTTGTATTCCTGGGCAGTTTTCATAATCTACGCTCCATCGCCGGGCAACGCATCTCCCTGCAGGCGCTCGTCGCCGTCAATCCCGACGAGGGACTTCCGCCGGGTAAAAAAAGCAGGATTAATTTTAATTTAACGGTTATTTCTTTTCTTCAGCCTTTTCAGGTGCTTTTTTGGTAAACCGCATGCACCCTTTGGCGTCGGTTTCGGGGGACAATTTTCCATTGAAGCAAAGGTTCTGCTTGCCGCCGCAAACATAAACTCCGGCGCTACTCTTGATCAACAAACTGCATTCACCACAAGTCGGCATTGTGTTTTCCTTTCCCGGTATTTTGGCCGTGCCTTATTTTGATTTTGATCAAACCATCTTTCCCGCCGGCAAAGTATAAGGGAAAATTTTCTTTGCTGTCAAGGTCAATTACCGGTTTCCCGGCATGACGTCAACCGCCGCCCACCCGTAATTATTCCGTTTCTAAATCAATGATGATATCGCGGCGGCTAGGAGGAGGCGACGAGGCGTATTATACATACGTTGAGGAAGCCGACGACGAAGCCAACAAAGATAGCGCTTGATTTAGAAATGGAATTATCAGTTGCTTATTTTTATTACTTTCTATACCTTACGTCATCTTCAATTCGCAGCCAACTTAAAACACCACAGGATTGAGCATGACATACAAAATTTTGGGCATCTCCGGCTCACCCATCAAAGACGGCAATGTAGAAACTTTTTTGAACCGCGCAGTCGCCGGACTGAAGGCGAAAAATATTGAACACGATATTTTTCATCTTTCCGGTCTCAAAATCCGCGACTGCAGGCACTGCAATTACTGCCTTACCAGACAGGCGCCCGGCAAATACTGTTCTCTCCAGGATGATGCACAGGCTGTCTTTGAAAAGGCGGAAGCGGCGGATATTATCGTGTTGGCGAGTCCCGTTTATTTCATGCGGACATCAGGATATATGGCGACGCTGATCGACCGTTTTCGGGTTTTCGTCTTCGGCAATCTGACGGCCGGCCGCTTGAAAAACAAAATCGGCGTGAGCATGGCCGTCTCCTGGCTTCGTCAGGGCGGCATCGAGCTGACGCATCTTTCGCACATCACCACTTTTCTGGGACTCGAAATGATTCCGGCCAGCGTGCATCGAGGCGTCAGCCCCCTCGGGGCTTCGGCTTATGCGAGTCCGCAGGGATCGGGCGATTTCGACCCGGAGGTTACCCTGGGTATCGAAAATGATGAAGAGGGCATGAAATCCGCACGGCTGATTATGAGGCGGGCGATGGAGTTGGCGAAATTAATTGAAAAATAATTGCTTCGGCTTGCACCCAAACCGTCCTTGAACCTTTAGCCTTGAACCTTTAACCTTCAGTCATTCTTCAGCCTGACTTCATGGTTTTTCAAAGTGATGGTAGTCTTTCGGCTGCTCGAAATTGCCTCCCCAGTGCCAGCCGCGTTTTAAAAATTCCCGGACAACAGGATGATCACCTGTAACGGTTCCCGCTGTTCCCGGTTGATAAACAGCGCCCCGCGGGGCTATCTCGCCGTTGGGATAGATTACCGGATTTTGCACGGGATTGATGTCGACGGCGCGCCCCAGAGAATGCATCGACAATTTGGTCGTCCCTTCAATTACGCGGAAATTGAAACCGGACGAATTATTGGCGGCCATTGATCGGTAGTCGTCCCACTGGTATTCGACAATGGGGATAACACTGCCCACGGGAAATTTCAGTTTTTCGATCAGCGCAAATATTTCACCGACATCATCTTCCAGTTCCCTGTTGACCACTATCTGGCCCTGATGCTTTTTGCCGTCAAAGGAATAATAGAAAACATCGAGAAAGGCCAGCGTGTCAATTATTTCATCCGGGGCTATCGTCCCGGCAACGGCGTCTCCAAAACTCAGAGCGCTGTCGACAGTCACTAAACTATTATCATTCATTTTATTGTTTATCCTTAAGAGAATTCGGGATTGCGCGATAAGAACAAGGGGTTGCAACCCCTTGTTCTATTATTTTACTCATCATCTGTTCCGAGAGCGATACTTCCGCATAGATGTTGCGAATGCTTTGACCATCCAGCCGGTTGAAATTCATTTCCCGCGGCGTGATGATGACCCCAGCCATGTCTATCGTCCCCGGAGAAACGAAAATCCTTTGCTCGCCTTCCTGAAAAAAAGCATCCGGGCGGTGCTTGGCGCGAAAGAAAATCATGATCCGCCACCTGCCATTGGCGCAAGAGCAAAGTAAATTAATCATCGGTTCATCGCTGCCGGCAACGATATGCTGCGCAGCCCTTAGCAGGCGATCAAATTGCTGCAGCAAAAATTGCTTATCATTTCCATCCAGCACCAGAACGGCCCGGTCTGACTTCTCAGCGCGATAAACCTGCACGCCGGAGTCCCTGATTATCCTGAAACCTTCGGGAAATGCCTCCGGCAGCGGCAAAAGCCCGGCCGGTATGGCCTGAAAATGCAAGTGATCGGGAGCCGACGCCCCGCAGGCCGGTCCGTTGTAGAACACGACAAAATCCGGTGACATGTCTGCAGCCAAGTCCAAAAGGCTGCCTATCGAGGCCGCAATGGCCTGCGGCTGGTGCTGCCGGTGCACAACGGTAAAATGTTTTTCAAAAATCGGAGCGGGATTGCAGAGGATTAAATACTCCTGATGATAAAGGATTCCTTTCTGTTCGGAAGGCAGATTACGGGTGCACAAAAAACAGGGTCTGCTTTGAATTGATCGGGGATCTACGGCGGCTCCCGAACTGACTGACCGGGCGGGATTGAATTGCACGCGTACTTCATAGCCGTCGCAGCAATGCGCTTTTGTCTTAATGCCGGCCAGCCCCGCATAGGCTGCGGCCAGAGCAGGCCAGGTTTTCTTTTGATCTTCCAAGAGTTCTAGACAAAGATCGCCAAGTTTTGCTCCGCCTTCTGCGGGAAATGCCGTGAAAATTTGATTATTCAATTTCGCTCCATCTTATTCATTCTTGACAGCGTTGTAAATAGGCCGCAGGCAAGGCACGCGAATACTGGGAAACGAGGCGTACTTAGCGTACGCCGCATAGCCTGCCCCGTGCTTGACACGGGGAAGGATGAAGCGCAACGCAGCATCCGGCCTTTTTACGACGCTTTCATGTTTTGTCGCGCCCTGATCTCCAGAGTGCGTAGTTTATCTTTATAAAAATCATTACGATTTTGTTTTTCCACGGAAAGAGAGGCATCGGTGTTGTCCGGCCACCGGCGGCAAAGATACAGACTTTGATAAATGCGCCCGATTTTATATTCCCGCGCAATCCTCAGCGCTACCGCATAGTCTTCCCCGTAGCCCACATTGGGAAAGCCGATCCGCCGCAAAACAGCCGTATTGAAGGCGCGGGGCGCCCCCAGACCGTTGATCCGCAAGGCGTTATTGTGGCCGTTGGCCGCCGTCCATTCGCGATGATCAATCAACCCCGGTGGAATCTCCTGCAAACGCTCGTCGACTATTGTATAAGAACCGACCACCATCGCATAGCCGCCTTTCTTAAGGACATCGACAATACTTTGCAGCGTCTCCGGAGAAGAGTAAAGATCGTCGGAATCGAGCTGCACGGCATACTTTCCGCAGCAGGGAGAATGAATTGCTTCATTCCAGCAGCCGCCGATGTTAAGATCGCGACGCTGCGGAATCAAGTGTTGAATTTTCGAATTCAGGGCGGCAAGTTGCTGAACTGTTTTTGTTGTGCCGTCGGTGGAATGATTATCCACGACAATTATATTGAAGTCGAAATTTGTTTTTTGGGCAAGCGCGCTTTGCAGAGCATCCTCAATGGTTTTGCGGCGATTGAACACCGGAATGACTATACTGGCTTCTACAGGAAAACTCTCATCCGCCGGAGCTGCTTTTTTTGTGCGTGCGGTCAAATAAGCTCCGCACAGTTTTAAATAATTTGTCGCCAGTTTTTCGAGCTTTTTCTGCCTCGCGACATTCCGGGCGGCAACATAGGCGAAATGCGCCTCCCCCTCTTCATTTTTACCGTTTTCCGCAGCTTCCTTCTTTGCCGCTACGGTATAAAGGAATTCGGGAACATGGAATATTGGATAATCGAGGGAGATTTTCAGCCGCAAATCATACAAAGCTAGAGTCGGGTCGTTCGGCAGTGCACCATATTTTTTCAGAGCCTTTTTAATGGCGGCCGTCGAAAAAAGCAAAACATCGCCAAAATTAAAATCATCACGAATGCTGCCCGGCTGATAATCGATAAGGGGACGGGGAATCAGTTCATTTTCGTCTTCCAGAAAATAGTCCGCGTAAACAAGACCTGCCTGAGAATCTGCGGCAACCTGGAGCAGGCGGCGGAGGGCGCCGTCATCAATTCGAATTTCCTTTCCGGCGGCAACAACGAGCAGATACCGTTTTGTCAGTTTTTGCAGAAAGGTGGATAAATTTTTGATCTCCTGGAAAGGATTTTCGTTGATCCGGTCGAAGGGTGCTGCAGGCTCCGCTTTATCGAGAACGTACAGCACATATCCGCCGCATTTATAAAAAGATGGATTCATGATTATCGAGCAATGCTTCCGGACAACCATTTAAAAGCCGGACATCATTTGATTGAATGCCTTTTCCGCAATATCTTCGGATAGTTTAATGAACGCAGTTTTTCTCGTTGCAGGCTGTAAATTAACATCACCTTGAACAGGGTAATCAGATGTTAAGCTTATACCCGATGTTTTCCAGATGTCCTTGCCGCTTTCTTTTTCCCGGAACGTCAATTCCAGGGTCATCCTTGCCCGTTCTTCCGCCACTATTGTCGATCGGCGGTAGGAAAGTGGAGAAGTGGTTAGATGAAGCACGCTTCCTCTGATTATAGCATCAGCTGATTCAGCACTTTCGACAACTTTAAACCGTTGAGTTAGAATAAACTGGTCGATGAAAGCCGTGCGCACGTAATTTTCCACATCGGAGTATGAAGTTCTATTGCCGAACTGCTCTACATAAATTGTGTGAATTTTTTTGTCGATGTATTCACCCTGCGGAGCAAAGGCGTAACCGCAGGCAATGACAGTGGCGAAAAAACAGCAGAGCAATAATACCCTGAGCAGGGGCTGTCCGGGTAACTTTTTCATAATCAAACCTCTTTACGAAGCAACAACAATGTTGACCAGCTTTTTGGGTACGTAAATTACTTTCACAATTTTTGCGTTTTTAGTCAGCGCCACTATCTTCTCATCGGCCAGTGCGTCGGCTTTGATTTTTTCCGCATCCTCATCGACGGGCACCGTCATCCGGCTGCGCAGCTTGCCGTTGATTTGCACAACGATCGTCATCGCTTCTTCACTGGCGATGGCCGGATCAAATTTCGGCCAGGCGACGTCGGCCACGGATGTCTTATGCCCCAGCATTTGCCAGAGCTCTTCCGTCATATGCGGCACAATAGGCGCAAGCAGCAGCACCGCCGCTGACAGCGCTTCGCGAATCACCGCCAATGCGGTTTTATTCTCCGCTGCGGGGCGATTGACGGCATAAATGGCGTTGACCAGTTCCATAACCGCGCTGATAGCCGTATTGAAGTGGAAACGGTCTTCAATGTCCGTCGTGACCTTGCGAATGGTCTGATGCGTCTTTCTCCTCAATGCCTTGAGATCGCCCTCCAGGGCAACATTATCCAGTGCCGCCGGGACCGCTTGAATATCCTCCAGGTAATCATCAAAGATTCGCCACAGGCGGTTCAGGAAGCGGAACGATCCGTCAACGCCCTGATCGCTCCATTCGAGGTCTTTCTCCGGCGGTGCGGCAAACAGGCAGAATATCCGCGCCGTATCGGCTCCATAATTTTTAACCAGGTAGTCCGGATCAATCACGTTTTTGAGTGATTTGGACATTTTTTCCGTTTTACCAATGATGACATCCTGGCCGCAGATATGGCACTTTCCGGCGGCGGCCTGCTCGGGGAAAAGATAGCCGTGCTCTTTGCATTTCATCGTTTCCTTGCAGACCATGCCCTGGGTCAGCAGATTGGTGAAAGGTTCGTCCACGCCGATCACGCCGAAGTCGCGCAGCATCTTGGTATAAAACCGGGCATAAAGCAGATGCAAAATTGCATGCTCAATGCCGCCGATGTACTGATCTACCGGCATCCAGTAATCCAGCGCCTTGCGGTCCAGACCCGGTTTGACGTCATAATCCGGGCAGCAATAGCGGTCGAAATACCAGGAAGACTCTACGAACGTATCCATCGTATCGGTTTCACGCGCGGCCTTGCCTCCGCAGTTGGGACAGGTGGTTTCAACAAATTCGGGAAGCGCCGCGAGCGGCGAGCCGCCTTCCGGTCTGAAGACTACATTTTCCGGGAGCAATACCGGCAAGTCTTCTTCTTTGACGGGCACAATTCCGCATTTATCGCAGTTGATCATGGGAATGGGCGCGCCCCAGTAGCGCTGGCGCGAGATACCCCAGTCGCGCAGACGGTATTGGATCGTCCGCTTGCCTTTTCCTTCAGCCTCCAGGAAATCGGCGATGGCCTCCAGCACTTTGGTGTTTTCCATGCCGTCGAACTGGCCCGAATTGACTAAGACGCCTTCATCCACGTAGGCTTCCGTCATTTTTTCCGCATCAAGCTCTCTATCCTTGGGCTGAATAACTACTATCAACGGCAGGTTGAATTTCTTAGCGAACTCGAAGTCGCGCTGGTCGTGCGTGGGAACAGCCATGACGCAGCCGGTGCCGTAATCGGCCAGAACAAAGTTGGCGGCGAAGATGGGCATTTCCCGACCGGTGAGCGGGTTTTTACAGTAGGAATCCAGAAACAGACCTTCCTTTTCATAATATTCGGAAGTCCGCATTAGCTTGTCCTGCTTTTTGACTTTTTCCACAAATTGCCGGACATCTTTTTCACAGGGTTTCCCTGACGCCAGTTGCATCACCAGGGGATGTTCGGCGGCGACCAGCATGAACGTTGCTCCGAAGAGGGTATCCTGACGGGTCGTGAATACTTTAATCGCACCTTCCGAACCCACCATGGGAAAATCCACTTCACAGCCGTAGCTCTTGCCGATCCAGTTTTTCTGCATCGTCATGACGCGCTCCGGCCAGCCGGGCAGCTTGTCGCAGTATTCCAATAATTCTTCGATGTAGGCGGTGATTTTGAAAAACCACTGATCCAGAACTTTTTCCGTCACTTCCGTACCGCAGCGCCAGCACAGACCGCCTTCGACCTGCTCGTTGGCCAGCACCGTGTCGCACTTGGTGCAAAAATTAACGCTGGAGCGTTTTTTGTAAGCCAGCCCTTTTTCATACATCCAGATAAAAAAGAGCTGTTCCCAGCGATAGTATTCCGGTTCGCAGGTAGCAACTTCCCGATCCCAGTCATAGCTGAAGCCCATGCGCTTGAGCTGTTTTTTCATGTGATCGATGTTTTCATGGGTCCATTTTGATGGATGGATTTTGTGTTCGATGGCGGCGTTTTCGGCCGGCATGCCGAAGGCGTCCCAGCCGATCGGGTGCAAAACATTAAAGCCTTTCATACGCTTATAACGGGCGACAACATCACCGATGGTATAATTGCGGACGTGGCCGATATGAATTTTACCGGATGGATAGGGAAACATTTCCAGCAGATAATATTTTTTCTTCTGCGGGTCTTCCGTAACTTTAAAAGTTTGTTCTTCTTCCCACTTTTTTTGCCATTTCTCTTCAATTTTTTGAGGTTCGTACTTTGTAGTCATAACTTGCTCCGGAAACGAATATATATGAGTTTGTCTGATGCCAATTCAATGATTATACCGCGGCGGCAACCACCCCCTACCCCCGCCGGCGGGGGACAGGGCAACGAGATGTGGCTCGACACGCTCATCACCATGACTGACTATTAATTATGAGCTTATCCTGAGCCTGCCGAAGAACCGCTCAAGGCAGCGTTTGAATTGGAAATGGCATAGCATATGAGGGACACGCTTGCAATGCCTTTATCGCTGCAATCTTCAATAGATGAGAATTGTTTGGTGGTGCGGGCCCAGCGTCTCCACCAATCAAATTTTATTTTCGGCGAGTTTTTGAATACAACGCCCCGCCAGTTCCCGGAGAACCGGCAGCGTTTCGACAGAAGCTGTTGCCGCCGATAAATTATTGATGCCATGGTCAATATGCTTCAGAAAATCCGGTTTGTTTTTCTTCAGCCCCAAAAAGCCGTAAGCCCCCAGGGCCTGCATAAGCCTTTGCGCCGAAGCCTCCCGGAAGTTATGAACAAATTCCCGGCGACTGTATGAAGGTACCATCAGATCATAATAAAAGGAGATGAGCTCATCCTGCTGCTCTCCGGTCAGAGTAACGTAAGGATCGCAAATCAGCGAACCCAGATCATAAAACAGACAGCCCCGGCGCATGCCCTGAAAATCTATCAGCACCGCCTGACCGTTTTTCAGCATAATATTCTGCGACTGCAGATCACGATGAATCAGGGACGGTTCTATTTTTTGCAGGCGGTCGATCAAATTATTCAATTCCTGCTTCAAATCTTTGATCAAAACTGGAGACAATTCCAATCGGCAAACCGCGCCGACGAAGTTTTCCAGAAAATAATTATGCTCCCAGTGATAAAGCTTTTCGCTGTAGCTCTCCGCCAGCCGTAATCCCGCAGGCAGCCCCGCAGGATCAAAAGCATGCAGCCTACGGATTTGCCGCAATACCTGAAAATAATACTCCCGGCGCTGCTCCCAGGGTAGGAACCTTTGCGACCACAAATCGGTATCACCCAAATCTTCGAGCAGCATAAAATGCTGCTCTTCGTCCTGCGCAAAGATCCGCGGCACACAGACTCCGATGCCCGCCAGAAACTCGTTGATCCCCGCCCAGCAGGAGTTTTCCGCGACATCAGTGCCATACTGCATAAAAATAAAACTCGATTGATCGGGCAGCAAAACCCGGAAAAAACTGCGGTCAGAACCGCCTTTTTTGATGGGAAGCATTTCCCATGCCGGAATACCCAAATTGTCGGCTAGAAATTTTTGCATTTCTTTAGTCATAAATTCCTTTTCATGTCCTCCGCCGGAGACTGTGCCGCAACAGCTAATTGTCATTGCGAGACGCCTCTCAGGCGTCGTGGCAATCTAATCACTTTTCCTTGATGGACACCCTTGTCTCATTGTCATTCGCAAGGGAAGGACAGAGGTTCTATTAATAGAACAAGGGGTTGCAACCCCTTGTTCCGCCACTCAAAAATCTCCGTCTTTCAACCTATTATATTCCTCAATCGTCCCCAGATCATACCAGTAGCCGTCGTCGATCACCACGCCGCACACGGCCCGCGGATTTTCCTTGATCATTGCCACAATAGGCGGCACGATTGATTCTATCTTGCCCGCCGTCAACCGGCGCAAAAAAGATTTTTCCACGATATAAATTCCGGCAAAAAGACAACTTTGCACCCCCGGATTCTTTAATATATGCCGCATATCACAGATAAAGCTGTTGGCATCGATGTTGACGTTTAAAAGCGGCCCCCGGGAGCGCAGCACCAGTGTAACCTCAGCATTGCCGGAGGCGTGCCTCTCCAGCAGAGGCGCCAGCGGCAGACTGCTGATGATATCGCCGTTGTAAACAATGATCCGGTCGTCCTCGGCAATCAGGTCTTCAATATTCTTGATGCCGCCTGCCGTATCCAGCAGGATCGGTTCATGGCGGAATGTTATTGGAATGCCCCGCCAGCTGCCTTCCGGGAAAACCTCGGCGTATCTTGCGGCGCAGTGATGGGTATTGATGATAAAACGCTGCACGCCGGCAACCTGCAGATGCTCCATCGCATACGTGATAATCGGCCTGCCGCCGATGGGCAGCAACGGCTTGGGCGTGTTGTCGGTAAGCGGCCTTAGCCTCGTTCCCAATCCCGCCCCTAAGATGAAAGCTGTATTGATTTGTCCGGTTGTCGTCATTTCACTTTCGTCTTTACTTTAATTCTCTCCCCGGCAACCATAAAGTTGTCTTTCCCGAGGTGATGAATTGTCTCCGGATTTTTGACTTTAGGGTCAATCCAGGCCCTGACCACCTCCACGACAAAAAGACCGTATTTGGCGACCATCTTCGTATCAACTACGCGGCACTCGAAATTGGCATAACATTCCTCAATAAGAGGCGGGCCCACCAGGGAAGCGGGCTTTGCTGTCAGACCGAACTTTACAAATTTATTTACCTTATCGCCATGAGTATTGCCGCAGCCGACAACTTTTTCCGCTATCTGCACCGTGGGAATATTGATTACACACTCTTTGGAGGCCTTTAACAGACCAAAAGAATAATTCAGGTCGCTCATAACCAGCCCCACCAGTGGCGGTTCAAAATCGATCATCGTATGCCAGGACATCGTCATGATGTTCGATTTTTCCTTGCGGGCAGTCGTAACCATAACAACCGGCCCCGATTCCAGCAAACTGTAAACCTTGGAAAGTGGTAATGATTTTTTAGCCATTTTATATCTCCTCAAAGATTGCCGGATAGGTCATTCCCGCGCAGGCGGGAATCCAGAGTGCTTATAATATGGATTGAATTTCTGTTCATTTACCGGACTGCAGAATCTCCGCCAACATCTTGCTGTCCGCGCCGAAGTAAACTTTGCCGCCCGTTTTCACTACGGGGCGGCGGATTAAACGCGGTTCCTGCAGCATAAGCTTGATCAAATCATCATCCGTCAGTTTTTCCTTATCTAATCCGAGCGCCTTGAAAGCGGGGGAACGGAAGCTGAACATAGCCGCAGCCGGCTGCCCCTGCAATAGCGCCTCAATTTCTCCGCGCGTAAAAGGCGTCTTAAAAAAATCCCGCTCGTCGATTTCCACATTTTTCTGCAAAAGAAACTCTCTTGCTTTCCGGCAGGTCGTTCACCTGTTCCAGCAGAAAAAATCAACTTTCATCATCGTTCCTCCTTACCTTCGGTTCATGCCGCCGCCTTTTCTACGACGGCGTCGGCTAATTTGATTTGGGTTGTTCTTTCTTCGTTCAGCCTGTCCATAAGTTAACGCAAAGGACATCTTTTCGTCAACTTTAGGACAATATAATTTATCTCCCGGATCGATTTTCACCAGGACGACGATGAAGCCGTGGATGGCGGTGAGCAGAATTCAGAAATAGAAATTTTTATAACCCGGTGTATCCTATCTTTAAACTCCCGCTGCTACTTCTTTCGGGTTCAGAAAACTTACATGCTCTAAAGCCCTTTTTCCCGTCGAATCAGATCAAATGCCTTAATGTACTTATCAATATACTGGTCTTTAAATTTTGCTTTGTACTGCATCACATATCGGGGATGTTCCAGGGCAATTATCTTTTTAAAAAAAGCATTTTCATTGTTTATACGGCGCAGGAATTTTTCATTCTTCCCGGTTCCTAGGCAGTAGCAGATATCAGTTTCTACGCCGAACTTAATTTGCGCCCTGATGCTGTCAACAATAAAACCGGAAACTGAATTGGTCAATTCTTTGCTGTCATAATAATTATAATTCTTTTCGCTGCCCCGGGCATCGCTGATGGTAAAACCAAGGGGGCAGACCGCATTAATGTAAAAGGCGTTATAAAATTTTTCGACGCCTCCATACGCTTCTATTACTTCATAAACAAATACGGAAGACGGCTCGTGGGTTTCTTTGCCGGAATATTTTAGACCGCATTTTTCTCTCAGTCGTTTCGTATCGGTAAATGGTACCCCCGTCACACCGGCGCCAAACCTTCCCGGATTGATGCCTAAAATTAAATGACGCGGCCTGTTGTCGTTGTAGTATTTCTTATAAAAGGAAGAAGAAATTGAAATGGTTTGTTCGTCTTCCTTAAAAGGATTCATTATTTTGATTCCGTCAGGTAACGTTCCCTGAAAATCAAGGGATTTATTAAATTCTATGACATTATCAGCAAATGTTTTCATTCTATTAACATGTCGGTCTATTAACATATCGCTGCTCCGCAGCTCTCCTTTGCAGCACCGTAGGTGCGGTATGTTAAATGTCTAACCTCCTATTTCTTCCCGTATTCCGGATCGATCTTCACCAGCGCGGCGACGATGAAGCCGGGGATGGTGGTGAGCAGAATCCAGAAATAGAAATTTTTATAGCCCAGCATTTCCTGAATCCAGCCGCTGGCCATCGCGGGAATCATCATGCCCA
>OFEK01001155.1_pt1 | contig 19347 bp, 16 predicted proteins | sample 1521131 | NCBI WGS metagenome assembly OFEK01 (sample SAMN05720209, study PRJEB24109) | activated sludge metagenome | isolation source: Anaerobic digester | place: China | collected 2015-12-16
ATGCACATATATCGAGTGGCACATATACCCTAAACGATCAATAAACACTCATTTTTAAGTTTTTCCAAATTTTTGATAGAAATTCATATAATTTACAATTTTCTTCATATTGATTTCTTAGAATCTTCTGGGAGATATATGAGGACACATTAATATTCTTGACCCATGAAAAATATTGAATTAGAAAATTAACCTCACTTTTATAGGACATTATTATTTTAAGGGATAATCTATTACACAATCAAAGCATATAATAATACTATGAAATCTACAATCTACTTAAAATGTCCGGAATGCGGTAAAAATGGTCTGCTCATTGAAAGACAGGGCAAATACTTCTGTGCCAATTGTATGTATGATTACACACAATTGAATGATGACCGAGGCAAACTAGATGAAGTCTTATTAGAAAATCTTCAAGTAAAGGGTTTCGGTCCATTATTTGCCATTGCCCTCTATGAAAGGGTTACTCTAACTCCACCACTGGAAGCTAGGGATTATGTCTTCAAATTAGCTGAAGATAATAATATTGAAATAATGCAACCTACAAGTAAGCTGGATTTCCTGATGAATCCCATTCTATTGATATTCATAGTGGTTTTTGTTATTGTGATTGTTGCATTAGTGTTATTGTCTGTTTATGGGTGAATGGGTTAATTTAATTGAAAATAGACATTATAATCCTTCTTATTAGTTATGATAATCATAATTTTGTAACACTTCATATATCCATAATTGGTTACTTCGTTATAGAATGGTTTAGCGAAGTAAATATAATAATTTTATTAAAATATACGCGATTTATTAATAAAACTTCTATTTTTTTATACCACTACCACAAAAATCTTAGAAATTGTTATGTTTACATCATCAGGGGCATATGTGCCAACAATTTTAGCATAATCTCAGTGATGATTTTTTAATCAGTGTTGGTTATTGCTTTTTGATGCAATGATAATAGCTAGAAACTAAATCTTTTTGTAAACCCTAAAACTAGAAATTTCCCAGCCATATCAATAATAGTTAGTAAATGATAGGACTAATTCTAAAAAACATTGTTACAGTTTTCACATGAACCTTTAAATGTATGTGAAGAAACTAAATATATTGTTCACTAAAAACAATATTGGTTGATGCCTTTATTATTAGTACCAGTATTGTATGAGAATAATCCACAAGGATGAATCAAACAGCTGTCCCTGTGAAAAGTGAAGTAGGTTATCGTTAAATCACCAAGAAATAAAATTTGACAATCAATGAATCAAGGAGGTATCTAGATGTTTTTATCAGAAGACATTGAACTATTTGAAAACGAAGAAAATATTGATAGTCTTATAAATGCCTTAGATGCTATGGATAAAAGCGTGAGAAAGTCAGCAGCAAGTGCACTTGGACGCATTACTGCAAAACATACAGAAAAAGATCGCTTAGAAGTAATAAACCAATATCACCTGAAAATTCAGGATTTCCAGGAGGCCACCAAAATACTGGAAAAACAATTGTTTATGGTGTTAAACAAGCTAAGTGTAATGACTCCCAATGAAATCCTCCTTAACGGATATTCAGATGATTTCGTGGAAAGCTTATACCGGCATGATAACAATCTTCAAAAGTTGTATACAAATTTTAACAGCATAAATCCACCAGCGGGTTTTGAAACTGCTCACAAACTATATCTAAAAGCTATTGAATACAGAATCCTGAAACACATGTGTGATATTAAATATTATATTGCAATACATAATAATAAAGAGAATAATTATGAATTGCGCTACATATCAGAATCTTTAAATCAAAAGGTTCTGGAAACAGATAGAACTGCCCAAAAGGCTTTTTATTTAGCAGCAGTGAGTTTATAATAATTATTACTATTTTTATTTTGATTCATTAGTTACTGTTTTTTTCGGCTGTTGTAGTTTCTTAATTACGTTGGTGATCATAAAGGCAAAAATGAACATTCCCACGGCATTACCCGCTACCATAGGGACGTAGATTTTAGTAACTACTTCCAATGCCTGTGTGAATGGTGTTGCCAGAAGCAGAATCAGGACCATGTGCAAAGTTTCCATTAGAATGGCAAAAATAACTGCCCCCCATATGCCAATGAACTTTTTCTTGTTTTTAAGGTAGATTAGACCGGCAATGAGTCCTGCAAGAATAGTGGATATTGCACATGGAATTGCTGTTAGTCCTCCCATGGTTAAACGATGAATACCACCTATCAATCCAGCTCCAAGGCCAACAACAGGACCACCGACCAGTCCAGCTATCATTGGCGCCATATCCCGTACATTAGCAATAGCACCATTTATCTGGAATCCAGCATAAGTACAAAAAACTGCTAAGCCTCCAAATATTAAAATTAGAATAATCTGGTTCTTCAGGGTTAATTTGCCTTCAAGGACTTCCTTGAAAAACCTCAACCGAGTTAGGATATAGGCAATGACTATTATGATAAGCAGTTTAACCAGCAAGTCAGCAATTATATTGATGTTTATTAAATCCATGGAAATCACTTGTTGTTATAAATTAAATGAGATTATTGTTATATATTTTAATGAGATTATATATTTTATTTAGGGCTAATTTTGGGATTATAAAATATTTTATCAACTAATATCCCTAATATATTAGTGATAGTTATGCAACTGTTAAAAAAATTCAAAATTAATGATGATGATACACATCTTTACCAGTTAGCCTTTCTTCACGAGTCCTACTCTAATGAAAACAAGCTCACAGAATGTTATGAAAGATTAGAATTTTTAGGAGACGCAGTTCTGGATCTAGTTGTATCCGAATATTTATACAACAGAGATCCAGACCTAACCGAAGGCGAATTAACCCGTCAGCGTTCAAATTACGTGTGTAAACAGGCACTTTACACCTATTCTACAGAACTAGGATTAGATCAATATATTAAACTAGGCAATGGCATGGAAATGACCAAAAGAGAAATTGATTCAGTTACTAGTGATGTGTTCGAATCATTTATCGGAGCTTTATATCTGGATCAGGGTCTGGATACTGTGAAAGAATTCCTCTCAAAAACAGTCCTCCCACATATAGATAGTGGAGATGTTTTTTTCCATGATTATAAATCAGAATTAAAACAATTATGTGATCAGGACGGCCTGGACATTGCCTACAACTTAATTAAAGAAGAAGGAAAACCACACAACAAAACCTTCAAGATGGCATGCATTATTGATGGAACCTGCCAGGGAACAGGTAGTGGAGGAAGTAAAAAAGAGGCAGAACAAAATGCCTCCCGAATGGCCTTAGATAAAGTCTCAAATTCTTAAATATATTCCAAAAAAATGTTTAACTATTCAAGATTATGTCTATAAGAAAAAAATTACGGAATGAATAACTTAATTAATCTAGAAAAATGTAGTAATCAAACAACAAGTCTTAAAACTCATAATCCTTTGAGGGTGTATGTGGTGATGAAAATGGAAAAAAAAATAAAATTATCAACGGATATCCATGGCCATAAGGTTTGCGAATTTGAAGACGACAAAATCGCAGTTACCATCGTGCTAAAAAAAGATTACTCTGATGTAGAAAAAAAACTCAGAGATACAGACATACTAAAAGACATTGAAAAAGCATTAGAATCTGTTACTGAAACTGATAAATTCAAAGAACTGGTGGACAGTTACGGATATCTTAAGGTGGATAGAATCGAAGGTTAGGATGCAATAATAGATACCTATTAATCTAATTAACTTTAACCCTCCTATTTTTGTTTAATTTGACTTTTTTTATTAGATTCAATTTGATTTCCCCATAATTTTTATTTAGGTTAGAATATTAATCAATAATCAAGGGGATAATCAATATAAAGGGAGGTGAAAAAACTGTGAAAAAATATATAATACTAATACTTTTTATTTCATTGATTGTTATTTCATTAGGGCCTGTTTCTGCAGTAAACACTAATGATAATCTCAGTGTTCAAATCCAGAATACCACGATTCCTTTTGTGGAAAATACAGGCCAGATGAATGATGAAGTGGAATATTACGCTGACACTTTCTATGGAACGGTTTACGTTAACAATAATAGCATTATCCACTCCATACAGGGAGAAAACAACACCACAATGGTGATCAAGGAACAATTCCTGGATGAAAATGGGAATATAATTACCTTTAAAACCAAAGGACTGGAAAAGGGAACGGCTAAGGTTGATTACTATATTGGCAGTGATCCCAGCCAGTGGAAAACATCCATTACCACCTGGAACACCATTAGTCTAGGGGAAATTTACCCTGGAATAACCGTCATCCTAAGGGCAAACGGCAATAATATCGAAAAAATATTCCTAGTAAACCCTGGAGCCACTCCAGAAGACATTAAAATACTGATAATGGGAACAAGTGATCTAGAGCTAACCAGTGAAGGCGATCTGAAAATGCAAACACCCATTGGTGACGTAAAACTCAGCAAACCCATCTCCTACCAGGAAAATAAGGATATACCAGCCAACTATATCCTGGATGGAAATATTTACAGTTTCCAGGTGGGAAACTATGATACCAGTAAAAACCTGACCATCGACCCTATCTTACAGTACGGCAGCTACCTGGGAGGGACGAGTGATGATGCTGGACAGAGCATAACTGTTGATGATGATGGGAATATCTACATCACCGGATACACATCTTCAGCTAATTTCCCCACCACAACAGGTGCCTACCAGACCAGCCCACCGGGCTTGTATGATATTTTTATAAGCAAATTAACCCCCAACAGTCAGGGTACCTACAACTTACAATAAAGCACATACATAGGAGGAACCCACTACGACTATAGTACAAGTATAGCAGTAGATAACGAGCAAAACATCTACATCACAGGATATACCTGGTCAGAGGATTTTCCAACAACTACTGGAGCCTTCCAAACCAGTAATGCAGGAGGAGCTGACTCTTTCATTGTTAAACTGGCCCCTAACAACCAGGGAACTAACGACCTGAAATATAGTACTTATATTGGAGGATCCGATCCCTACATGTATGCTGATGATTATGGGTATAGTATAACTGTGGATAATGCTGGGAACATTTATGTAACCGGATGTACATTCTCGGATGATTTTCCAACCACTACCGGAGCTTACCAAACCTCCAATGCAGGAGATTCAGATGTATTTGTAGTTAAATTAACACCGAACAATCAAGGAACTAACGATCTACAGTACAGCACCTACCTAGGAGGGAGTAGAAATGACTATGGATACGGTATAACCATAGATAACGAGCAAAACATCTACATCACAGGATATACATGGTCAGGATCATGGGGGACGCTTTTCCCAACCACGGCCGGAGCTTACCAAACCAGTTATTCAGGGAGCTATGGGGATGCTTTCATAAGCATATTATCACCGGACAACCAGGGAACAGACGACTTGAAATACAGTACATTCCTGGGGGGAAGTGATGATGAGAGTGGACAAAGTATTGCCATAGATGATGATGGAACTGTCTACATCACAGGATACACAGCATCTGATAACTTCCCAACCACTACTGGGGCCTACCAAACCAGTAATGCTGGAAATTACGATGCTTTCATAAGTAAATTATCACCTGACAGCCAGGGAACAAACGACCTGCAATACAGCACCTACTTCGGAGGGGCTAATTACGACTACGGTTGGAGCATAGATTTAGACAGGGAAAGAACTATCTATATCACTGGATACACAGCCTCCAATAATTTCCCAACCACTAGTGGAGCCTACCAGACCAGTTTACGTGGCTGGGGTGATGCTTTTATAAGTAAAGTGTCATCGAACAATCAGGGAACAAGTGATCTACAGTATAGCACCTATCTCGGAGGAGATGGAGATGAATTCGGCTACAGTGTAAGCTTGGATAATGCAGGTAACATTTACGCCACAGGATACACCTATTCGAGTAATTTCCCCACCACCAGTGGAGCTTACCAGAGCAGTTACCAGGGTAGTGGTGATGCATTCCTTGTGAAGTTTGGGGCAGTGGCAGATCTGAATATAACCAAAACAGTGGACAATACATCACCACAAGTGGAAGATACAGTGATCTACACCATTATTGTGCGCAACAACGGACCTGACACTTCTTTTGGGGTGACAGTCACCGATATTCTACCAGAAGGCATGAAATATGTCTCATCCCATGCCAACTACGGATCATACAATCCATCTACAGGCATATGGAACATTGATTATTTGCCCAACGGTGCAGTAGCCACCTTAACCATAACCTCAACTGTGCTGAGAGCTGGTGATATAACCAACACTGCCCGTGTCAGAGCTTTAACTTATGACCCGGTATTGGATGACAACACAGCATCTGTAACTTTAACCGCCACAGCAAAACCCATACCTGTTTATGGAAAAACGGTTAATATGCAAGATACTGGGATGCCGGTAGCTGGTTTAGTAATGGCCCTGTTGATGGTCATGGGTGGAATGGTTATCTCTAAAAAATAATCTCCCCCTTTTTTCTTTTTTTTTAAATAATAAATATTAATTATAATTAACTGTTTTCTATGAGGGGAATGTTTTATATGAAGAGTATATACTAAAAGATGTAGAAAAAAGATGTTCAGATTGATCTTATATGTTCAGATTTATCCTCAATACCTAATTATCCAAATTGGAGAGTAAATGATTATGATGGAAGATATTTACCAGCGTTCTCTTGATGGGGAAATAACCAGAGAAGATGCTATGAAACTATTAGATTGCAATCATTTCCAGTTATTTGATATTGCCGACCATTTGCGGAAGGAAATAGTTGGGGATGAGGTTACCTTTGTTCGTAACCGAAACATTGACATCACCGACCACTGCATGATCGAATGTAGTTTCTGCTCCTTCAGAGACCATATAGGCTATGAAATGACCACAGAAGAGATACTGGAGAGTATTAAAGAGGCTGTGGATGTGGGTGCCACTGAGATCTGTCTTTTCGGTGGTGTGATGCCCTATATGGATGTAGATTATTACTGTGACCTTTTCTCCAACATCAAAGAGCATTATGACATTCACCTGCACAGCCTATCACCGGTAGAAGTTTACCATGCCGCCCAAAATTCCAAGGTGACAGTTGAAGATTCATTATCCTCTTTTAAGGATGCTGGACTGGATACCATGACTGGTGCTTCTGCAGAGATATTGGTAGATAGCGTGAGGGAGAAACTCTGCCCCAATAAGGTTACCACCAACCAATGGATCGACATAATAAAAAAGGCCCATAAACTCAAGATTCCCACAACATCTACCATCATGTATGGGAGTATAGAGTCATGGGAAGATCGCATTGAACATTTATTCATACTCAGGGATATCCAGCGTGAGACTAAAGGATTCACTGAACTGGTTCCCATGACATTCCTGGGAGAAAACAACATTATGGGTAAACAATCAAATGGGGCCAGTGGTCTGGATGATCTTAAACTACACGCCATAGCCCGTATAATTCTGGGAAGGGACATGCCAAATATTCAGGCATCATGGATTAAAATAGGAACTCGAATGGCTCAAATGGCCCTTTGTTGTGGTGCTAATGATCTGGGGGGTACTATGATGGAGGATAAGATTTCCATAGCAGCCGGTTCATCCCATGGGGAATATCTATCACGAGACCAAATGTATGCTACAATAGAAGCTATTGGTCGTGTTCCTGCAGAACGTTACACTACTTATGAACCCGTTAATGTGTAAAACTAATCCAGAAGATTTTATTATAAAAAAACTCACATCGAGAAATTATCATGCCCCGAGAAAGTATTTATAAACGATACAAACCATCAAACAATCCCCCTGAGAATAATAATCCTGCGTACTGGTTTGTTTTTAAACTCAACGAATTATTAATTGATGCCAATAATAACCCTATTAATGTTCCTTTGGCTAACAATCTGGAGGAATTTGATATTTCACCTCTAAGAACCCAGTATATGGGAAGCCTAAATGGAAATCCCTGCTATTCTGCCGAAGTCATCCCTGGAACTGGTGCTCCGGAAGGAATGGTTTTTAAGGATCTCCGACAATCATATGCTGTTTTGGATGAAGACATCTATCTTTTAGCAGGCCGAGCTGTGCAGATCATAAATTGGGATTCAAGTCATCAGTTTTGTGGTAAATGCAGCACACCGACTGAAACCAAAGTTGATGAAATGGCAAAGGTATGTCCAGAGTGTGGTTTTACCAGTCATACCCGGCTTTCTCCAGCAGTGATCACTGCCATAATAAAGGATGGTAAACTATTAATGGCAAAACATAGCCGCGGCCAGGGTAACAGGTATGGTCTTATCGCCGGATTTGTGGAAGCCGGTGAAACCCTGGAAGAAGCTGTCAAACGAGAAACTGCAGAAGAAGTTGGTTTAAAGATTAATAATATCGAATATTTCGGGAGTCAACCCTGGCCTTACCCGAATTCCCTGATGATCGCCTTTACTGCTCAATATGAAAGTGGGGAAATTATGGTTGATGGGGATGAAATAACCCATGCAAGATGGTTTAATGCCAAGGAGCTTCCAGATATCCCCTCCAGGGTCAGTGTGGCTGGTGACCTTATTGATTGGTATAAAAAGGAATATGGAGATTAATAATCCATAAAACTATTTTCAAAATTATTTTTTTTTAAATCTTTAACACCGCAACTAAAGATTGTTGTCCCTGATATGAACTTAAACAGTATCATTAAGTGGTAGAGACTCCCATGATCTGATAAGTACTTATAGAATTATGTTAAAAACAAACATAATGCACATTAAGAGTAAAATAGAATTACAATAATTAGTATTATTAATCAGGTTAATGGTGATAGCATGGTAGGAGAAAAAATCTTAGTGGTTGAAGATGAAGGAATCAGTGCCATAGAGATTCAGGAAAGTTTAGAATCCCTGGGATACCATGTTCCTACCATAGCCAAATCAGGTAATGAAGCAATTCAGGAGGCCTTTGCCATTAAACCTGACTTGATTCTTATGGATATCACCCTACAGGGAGAAATGGACGGTATTGATGCTGCTGCCATAATTAAGAGTTTTATGGATATCCCCCTGATATACCTTACTGCACTGGACGATATGGAAACATTTCAACGTATGATGGACACCAGGGCAACTGCATATCTAATAAAACCCATTGAAGAGGCAGAGCTGCGCAATAACGTTGAATTAGCATTGAAAAATTATGAACTGACCAAGAGAGAGCTTGAAGAAGAGAAAAAGGCTGGTCTGAAAGATGTGCAGATTTTTATGCGCAGCGCACTCCCTGAACTTGTGTCTAAAATGCCCATCCCTGAGAGGAGTGTTTTCCTTTCACGTTTCATGAGGCTTTTTGAACAGAATATGAAGCCATTGTTCATCAGTTATGCTAGAGACAACAGTCAGACACCCTATGATGAACTGGATGATCAGGAAAAAATGAAAATATACCTGTCCTGGATATCACAGTTTTATGAAAATTTAGGCTTCAGAGTCCAGACCCGTTCCAGGGCTAATCGGGGGGCAATGACAGTTAAAAAATGTTCATGGTCACCAAACAAGCCTCAGGACATATTTCTCTGTCTGATTTGCCAGGGCATAATGAAACTCACTTATTCCTGGACCAAACTACCAGGTACAGTTGATGAAGAGGCAACAACTGGTATCTTGCAATCAGTGTGCAAATTTGATTATAATATGGACAGCTGAAATATTAAGAAAATAACTTTTTTTAGATATTCTTCATTAGAAATTACCCATCCTCATATTCAACCACTTTTTTGTGATAGCCATCACTAAGATCCTGAGTAATATTTATTCTGATGTGAACATGATCTCTAATTATAACAACGGCGGTAAGAAACATATATTTTTGTGGCGGTATCCCACTAGTACGTCTACGTCTAAAGGGGATAAATAATGAAAGTTAATAAAACTGTTTTGAAAGGAAAACCAGACCCCCAAGAAGAATTAAAAGAAGAAAGTAGAAAATTAAAACAAGAAATTGCCCTTAAAAATAAGATATTTTCCATCAGTCAGGATTACCTGTTCTTGTTAGGGTTGGATGGTAAAATTATTGAGGTGTCCCGATCTGTTGACAAACTTCTCACCTCCGAAAAAAAGGCAATAGGTAGTAAACTTTCCCAGACCAACATTATACACATTAAAGATATCCATAGATTCATTAAATCCATCAACTCCATTCTTAATGGAAAATCCATTAAACCATTTAGATCTGTTTTTTTAACTCCGGAAAAGGATGAAATACATGTTCAGGTCCAGATATCACCAATCAAATCTGATGACGAGATAATTACCATTTTAGTCCATGCAACTGATATCACAGACCAGCTATCACTGCGAGAATCAAAAAAGGAATCTTCATCTCTCCAAAAAGCTCTGACTGATAAAGAGATGCTGGTTCGGGAGATTCATCACCGCACCAAGAATAATCTGATGATTATGGCCAGTCTTTTCTCATTAACCTCTGCTGATATTGAAGATGATAATGCTAAGGCCATTTTCAATCAAACACATTCCCGGGTAAAGTCCATGGCATTGATTCATGAAAAACTGTACCGTTCTGATGATCTTAAATGCATAAATTTTGGGGACTACATTCGTAACCTTGCTCAGGATCTTTCTAACCTATTTTTAAGTGAAAACAACAATGTGCAGTTGATAATGGATGTTGAAGATCTGAAAATTGACATAGGAACTGCCATTAATGTTGGTCTCATATTGAATGAGCTTTTAACCAACAGTATAAAGTATGCTTTCCCCAATGGGGAAAAGGGAAATATTTTCATCGATTTTCACCAGACTGACACTCATTATGTCATGATGGTTGCTGATGATGGGGTGGGATTACCCAAAGATTTGGACCTTGGAAACTGTGATAGTTTAGGGTTAAGCTTAGTCCGGAACATTGTAGGCCAAATAGAGGGTGATTTAATTGTTAAACAAGATTTTGGTACTGAAATAACTATCTGTTTCCAGTAGAATTTTTTTGGTGGCAGATTTTATCACCTCTGAATTTTTTAAACAAAAGAAATTATATCTCACCACCCATTTCTTTAGATTATTAAAATTGTTGATAGAATTTAATATTCACCATAGATTGAAATATTAGTAGGGGTTAAAATATATTCATGAATGGGGTTGGAAAAATTTTCAAAAAAAGGATTATCCTGATTTTTGGATTATTTTTAATAATTTTTTCTATAGGCAGTGTTGCGGCTGCAGATGAGAGTTGTGCGAATGATTCAGATATTTTAACAGAATACAATAATACATGGTACACAAACAGCTCTGATAGTGTTAATTATACTCCATCAACTTATAATGAAACCGAATTCGAATTCTCAGAGAATATTAATGTATCAACAGAAGAATTGGACTATCTTAGCGGATGTTGTTCAGTTTTGCTCCATGTTCGTGATGGATATGATGTATTTGCATACAGGAGAGATTCAACCTACGCTGCCAACCTTTACATTACACTAACCAGCTGGTATGGTAAAACTGCCGTCAAAGAATATAAGACAACTAACAGCTATTTTTTTCACACTATTATCACCCTTGATGGTTGGATGGTGGGAATTGGTGGAGCAGATATTCCAGGTGTAGTCCAACAATTGGAACGCCTGGCAGGAAATACAGCTGCCTCTGGCAAAATAACTTCCTCTACCGTAAGCAGCGCTTTGAGTCTTGTATCACAGTTAGGGGGTATAGGGCATTTCGTTATTAAAGCCCCTAACAATGTAGTGGGTTATGCCATAGTTAATGGCGGAAGAAGGTCCGGTCTTTTTACTATGGGTAATGGCCAATACCTGGCAGTTCCCAACAGCCCCTCCTGTTACAGGAGCGGTTATGTTTCTACTTCTTCTCCTGTGGCTACTACCATGAGCCTGGCGTATAATAATCCTTGGGGAGTTAACCATAGAAATGTTATAGCCTATGAATACGTGCAAACTTCTGATCTATTCAATTATATTACTAAAATTAATGTTTATGCCTCTAAAAGCATAGCATCTGATAATATAATTTTCAGAGGCAATTTCATAAGTGGATCATCCCTCCCCACAACTCCTTCCAAAAGATACATTGGCCAGGTGGTGAAGAAGGTTTCCCGTCCAACCACCCAGTTCGGCTATGAAAACATGATTGAAACCTACTGTGAAATCCTGGATACCTACAGCACCACTGGCGCATTACCCGGAAGTGTGGGTGTGGGTCCCTGGATGATTACAGTGGAAGATGTAATAGAAAAAGCAGTGCAAGTTAAGACCTATATCGAGGCTAATCACAAGCTGCCATCATCTCTCACTATAAACGGACTCACAATAAACATGGCCACCTTCCTAAGATTGTTAACCACCAGTGTGGTCCAGATCAACAATAACGATTTAACCACCCTCTTAAACCCCAAAAGTTTTGGTACTGCACCGGCACCTAAGGATACTATGAGTCCTGGAGACTTGGAAAAAAGTGATTACCTAGCCATGGCTCAGAATGTTAAAAATTTCATGGATTCCAAAGGAAGGGCACCTAACTTTGCAGTCAACAGCGCATTCACCGCCTACATCACCAGCTTAGGCACAAACTTCGGCTACCAAAACATGATCTACACCTACAGCAAAATCCTGGACACCTACAACAAAACCGGAACACTACCAGCCACCATAGAAGTAAAACCATGGAGTATAATAAGTAATCCTGCTGCCAAAACTTTCACCGTTAATGAGATTGTTAGTGCGGCTATTAATGTAAAAGATTATATTGAAACTAATCAACAGTTACCCTCAGCTGTAAGTATCAAGGGACAGACCATAAGTATTTCCACCTTTTTGGAATTATTAACCACCACTGTACTTCGGATTTCTAACGGTGATTTGGATAGATTGATTGATTGTGTAAGTTTTGGTTCAGCCCCTAATCCCTACGAATCAATTAAAGCTGGAAATTTATTAAAAACTGATTATTTACAAATTGCCCAGAATGTTAAGGAATTCATGAACACTAAGGGAAGAGCACCTAACTTCGCAGTCAACAGCGCATTCACCGCCTACATCACCAGCCTAGGAACAAACTTCGGCTACCAAAACATGATCTACACCTACAGCAAAATCCTGGACACCTACAACAAAACCGGAACACTACCAGCCACCATAGAAGTAAAACCATGGAGGAATGTAGTAAATGATCCTAATATAAGTATTTTCACCATTGATCAGGTCTTAGATGCTGCTTCATGGGTTACAGAATATGTGGAAATCAATCAAAAACTACCCGAATTTGTAGGCGTTAACGGAATTAATGTGAACATACCTTCATTTTTAGAACTCTTAACCAAAACCACCATGAAAATATATAACAACGATAAAACTGAAATTGCCCTTGCTAAAAACTATAAACCTCCCACAACACCCCAAGACACACAAAAAACAGGCATCATGACCCAGGCCAAATATATCGAAATAGCCGGAAGAATAGACGACTACATGCAACGAAACCAAAAAGCACCACCATACTCATCCTACTCACCACTAGGAACCTACTTCGGATACGAAAACCTCATCTACACCTACAGCAAAATCCTGAACACATACCAAAACACAGCAGACCCCCAAAAACTACCAACCAACATTGGAATAGTTCCCTGGTCTTTCATAACCAATTATGCGGGTACTTTCACCATCCAACAAACCAGCGATGCAGCCACATGGCTGAAAAACTACATAGAATCAGAACAAAAAATGCCTGAAAAGGTGCCCATCACCGGAACCAACCTCCAGGGAACAATAATAAACACAGAACTAACCCTACCCACATTCCTACAACTTCTAACCACCACCACCCTAAAAATCAATAAAAACGACAACACGCCCACTGATCTGGCAAGAAACTACCAGAATCCAAGTACGCCGAAAGACTCCCAGAGAAAGGGAACTATGACACAGGAAAAATACATAGAAATCGCAGGACGAGTAAAAAACTACATGGACCGCTACTTAAAGGCACCACCATACTCATCCTACTCACCACTAGGAACCTACTTCGGATACGAAAACCTCATCTACACCTACTGCAAAATCCTGGACACCCACAACAAAACCGGAACACTACCCGCCAACATTCTTATAGCGCCATGGAAACTCATAACCAATTACTCTGGTACCTTCACCATCCAACAAACCACCGCTGCAGCCACATGGATGAAAAACTACATAGAAAACAATAATGAACTCCCGAAAAAGGTGCCCATCACCGGGACCAACCTCCAGGGAACAATAATAAACACAGAACTAACCCTACCCACATTCCTACAACTCTTAACCACCACCACCCTAAAAATCAATAAAAACGACAAAACACCCACCGACTTGGCAAAAAACTACCAAACCCCATCATCACCAAAAGACACTCAAAAGCTTGGCACGTTATCTTTATCTAAGTATATTGAGATTGCTGGAAGAGTAAAAGACTACATGGACCGCAACCTCAAAGCACCTGATTACTCCTCTTACTCCCCCCTGGGTACTTATTTCGGATTCCAAAACCTCATATATACTTACAGTAAAATCATAAGTGCCTGTCATGGTACTGGCCCATTACCGGCTAGTGTAGGAGTTGGTCCATGGATGGTAACTGTTGGACAGGTTGCTTCTGCAACCGAACAAGTTAAAACCTACATAGACACACATCATAAGCTTCCATCCACTGCCACTGTAAACGGAATCACAGTCAGCATGCCCACCTTCCTAAAACTATTAACCACCAGCGTACTCCAGATCAACAACAACGACTTAAACACCCTGCTTAGCCACCAGGATTATGGTAGTGCTACCGCACCCCGAGACACCATTAACAGTGGAGAAATGCCCAGAGGAACATATGTCGATGTTGCAAGTAGAATTACCGATTACATGGATCGAAATCTTAAGGCGCCTAATTACTCCTCTTACTCCAACCTGGGAACCTGCTTCGGATACCAAAACTTAATCTACACCTACAGCAAAATCATGAACACTTATCACTCCAGTGGAACATTACCAAATAGTCAGTCTGTTGATCCCTGGATGGTTACTGTAAATGATGTGGTAACTGCAGCAAAGCAGGTTAAAGCCTATTTTAACACTAATAATAAACTTCCTTCCACTGCCACAGTAAACGGAATCACCGTCAGCATGCCCACCTTCCTAAAACTATTAACCACCAGCGTACTCCAGATCAACAACAACGACTTAAACACCCGTTTGGATCCTAAAAGTTATGGTAATCCCCCTCAATCAAAAGATTTGATGAAAACCAGAACCATGACCAAAACAGAGTATCTCTACATTGCCAACAATGTTAAAAACTTCATGAACAGTAATGGTAGAGCACCAGGATATGCCACAGCCCTGAAAGGATAAGAAATTCTCATTTTTGGTAAAATAATCACCAGAAAATAGTAACTGGAATAGATTAAAGTTAGTTACTTTAATAACACATTAAAATAAAACTATTTCCGAGAACTTTAAAGAGGGATAATTTTGTCCAATGATAATAATAAAGATTTAAATGTTTTAATAGAGAACCTGAAAGACGATAATCCTGAAAAAAGAGAAGAATCAGCTAATGATTTAGGCGAAACCGGTGATAGTGCTGCTGTGGAATCACTTATAGGTGTGTTAACTGATGATAACCCTAAAGTTCGTTTTGCAGCCGCTAAAGCCCTGGGTAAAATCGGAGAACCAGCTATTGACCCCCTGGTACTGATTCTTAAAAATGAAGAAGGAAACATCCGCAGGTACGCTACTCTGGCACTGAAAGATATTAAGAGTGATAAAGTGGTGGATCAACTGGTCGAAGCTCTTAATGATGGTGATTGGAGTGTTAGGAAATTTGCATCCAAAGCCCTGGGTGAAATCGGTAACAACACTGCAATAGAACCCCTCATTGATACATTAACTGATGAAGATTGGGGTGTTAGGGTGGCCGCAGTTAAAGCTCTTGGAGATATAGGGGATGAAAAGGGCATTGATCCTATTAAAAAAGCACGTCGAGCTGCCACTGGAGATAAAGAATTTAAAAAGGCATGTAACAAGGCTTTAAAGAAGATTCAGAAAAAATAATCTGAATCAGGAAAGAATATCCTTAATCATTTTTTTCCTATTTTTTTCTTAACTGATAGATATCTGTCCGCCGATTTTTTAGAAGAGGAAGTTCATATCTTACTTTTTCTATACTGGATAAATCAATAGTAACGTATAATATTTCTTCACCCGCCCCTGCCTCACTTATTACTTTTCCCCATGGATCTGCAACCATGGAATGGCCATAAGCTACATAGGATGCTTTATTATCTCTCGCTGGTGATGCGGCAGCCACATAAACCTGATTATCAACTGCACGGACTTTTATGAGGGGCTTCCAATGGGCTGGCCCGGTGGTCATGTTAAATGCTCCAGGAACAATAATTAGCTCTGCTCCTTCCAGTGCCATTAAGCGCAGGAGCTCAGGAAAACGGATGTCATAACATATGCATATTCCTATTTTTCCAAGCTCAGTGTCAATAACTGTAACATTATTACCTGCTGTGAGGGTTTGTGACTCTTTAAAGCTGATGGCATCTGGCACATCAATGTCAAACAAGTGAACTTTGCGGTGGACTCCTATTATCTCTCCCTCAGGGTTAATAAAGAAGCTGGAGTTATGGGTTTTTCCGTCATGTTTTTCGGGGATGGAACCAGCCAAAATGTAGGTTTTCTGCTTTTTGGCGGCCTTACAAATTGCGTTGAGAGTGGGGCTATTATCCATTTCCTCGGCATATAGTGGGAAAAGTTCAGTTTGATAGGGGCAGTTCCACATCTCTGGTAATATTATTATATCAGCCTTTTGTGATGCTTTTTTGATCATATCCAGAGCGTGGGCCACATTCTCATTTTTATCTTCCACAACCTGCATCTGGCAGAGTGCTACTGTGAATTTATCTTTCATTTTGCCACCATCATAATAATATTATCAGATTATCATATAATTTTAGTAGGTTAATGAGATAGCATTGTAATAGGTGAATGTTGGGTTAATAATTGTGGGAGTATGATACTATGAGTTGTTACTTGAGATATATGAAAGACGTTCTTGAGGAAGCTAATTTGCATCCTGAAGGTCGTAATGAGCGTAAAGAAGTAGATTTAACTATAAGAAAGGTAGTGGGAATGAAACCAGGCGATAAATGCAATGTTGTCTGGAAAGAAGTGAAGGTGTGGCTGCAGGATGAGGATAAAAAGAAACAATTAACCGAAAAGTTAAAAAATTAATCAATCCAACTGATTCTCAGTTATTATTATGGTTTCTTATTATCATTACTGTAAACACCTGCATAGTCTAAAAAGTATATCATGTACTGGTAGGAGAGCTGATCGCTTTTAGCTTGCAGTTTACCGTGAGGGGATAATACTTCACCAACAACTGAAGTGATGTTGTTGCGGTTGCAAACCGTTGTTAGAACTCCACTATAATTACCCACTTTAATCACCGGCGATTTGGTCTTATTATTTATATAAAGAGCTAGTTTGAGGCTTTTCGGGTTTTTAGGATCATAGATTATGCAATTTTTTCCGGGAATATCATGGGGACGGGTAGAATGGCAATCCACCAGCAGGGTTACATTTTTATTTTTTGAGGTGCGGATGATTTTGTTAACTGGGGTTCCAGGGATATTTGCAACTCTATTGGGATCGGTTTTATTGTGAATTCTGGTACTGGTTGCTGTGTCACGGGGAATAGCAAAGGGTATGATGTATATGGTTCCATTAACATTTTTACCATTTAAGGTGTTTACCAGCTTCGTGGCAGCTATTTGGGGTGGTAATTCTCCCCCGTGAACACCAGCCACGATCATGACCCTGGGGCGGCTTCCATCACCAATAGTAATCATTGGAGTACCATTTTTCGAGGTCTCTATAAGTTCAGTTATTAGTGGAGTTTGATTGATCCTATCCATCAGGACCGTGTTGTTGGTTATATCTCCACCTGTTGAATTGTCTATAATAGATATTTTATATTCTAGTGATGCCTGTGCAACTGATTCATTAACAGTAGGGGTTTTTATGGTTTCAGCAGATTCTGGTTTTTTAAAATTTTCAAAAATAAAAATGCCGGAAAGCATGAGAATTAATACTCCCAATATTAAAAATCGTTTGTTCATCAATATACTTTTAGGACCAGTCCCCGTTCTTTTCTTGGGACGTAAGGACTGCCGTTTTTTAATTGAAAAAACTATCCCCCCGGCAGGATGTAAACTTTTCTTAATGCTATCCTTATTAATATATAGATCCTTTTATTATATATTCTACGACCATAAGGTGAACATATTATTAGTAATTAACTAAAATTTTATCAAATAAACATTTAATCCAATAATAGGAATTCAGAAAAACCTATTGTGGATAAATTCATTAAATTATAATTAAAAATTAAGTATAATTTTAATATCGATTGGCCTAATATCATCAACACCTATAACTGATTATAAAGGGGAATTTATATGGTTGAAACTGATTATCTGGATGATTTAGATGAATATAACTTATTTATAAGCCATAATGGTGAAGGGGATGAAGAATATCTTGGCTTTATCAGGAGACTTATCGAGGCCCGTGATTTTGAATGGAAAGACCATGGTGTCCCTGGAGAAAACAAGTCAGATGAAATCCGTAATCAAATGGCAGATGTTGATGTTGTGATAATATTGGCAGGTCTTTACAACCGTCACCATGATTTAATTAAAACTCAAGTCGACATTGCCCGCCAACTGAATAAACCCATTGTTCTCATACGTCCTTATGGATTAGAGGATGTCCCTCCAGAGTTGGAAAGGATTGCTGAAGGTGTGGTGGGGTGGAATAGGGTATGCATTGTAGAACGGATCCAGGAATCTTTAGAAGAGGAATAAAAATATTTAGGGTTTTTTTTTAAATCAATCAATGACTATAAACCTTATTTTAGATTTAAAACTATATTTGCATTTAAATTTCGTTATTTATATTTTTCTATTTGATAACTAATGTGATTACTTTATTATATAATAACATGTAAACAATATTTCATAAAGAGCATAATTGAATAATTGGGCATAAAGGGGGTGAAAATATACGAAAACAAACCTTACTAATACTCATAACACTATTTTTAACCATAATTTTATCAGGTACAGTTTCTGCGGCTGATGGAGATGTAATATACGTTAATAATGACACTGGGAACAATGACTATGATGGTCAAAGTGCAACATATGATCCTGTAACTGGAAGTGGACCTAAACTAACCATAAGAAACGCCACAAATACTGTGAACACCAACGGA
>OFEK01001158.1_pt1 | contig 19341 bp, 16 predicted proteins | sample 1521131 | NCBI WGS metagenome assembly OFEK01 (sample SAMN05720209, study PRJEB24109) | activated sludge metagenome | isolation source: Anaerobic digester | place: China | collected 2015-12-16
CAGCTTGATCGACGATGCATAGTGATGTAATTGTCAACTCCGACAGACTCCTAGCGAGGGGTAGGGGGTGGTAGCTGATTGTCATTGCGAAACGCCTCTCAGGCGTTGTGGCAATCTAATATTTTCAAGAGTTTACGAGATTGCTTCGCTCATTGTATTCGCTCGCAATGACATTATGACACAGTCTCCGGGGTCAGGGGGTGGTTGTCGCCGCGACATCATCATTGATTGAGAAAAAGAATTAGAATCAGACTTTATCGTACTCGGCAAAAATCATGGAAAATACGGCGCGCCCCTGTGTAGCGGAGCGCAGATCTGTGGAATACCCGAACATGGCTTTCAACGGAACTTTTGCTTTTACTTCGCTTATATTAGCTTTGGGAGTGATCGCCTGAATTTCACCTTTGCGGGTATTAATATCGCCGATGACATCTCCCATGAATTCGCTGGGAGTTATAATATCCACCAGCATTATCGGCTCGAGCATTATCGGCTCCGCCTGATTGCAGCCGTCGCGAAAGGCCGTCGCCGCCGCAATCTTATAACCCTGCAGAGATGACTCGCCATCCTTGAAAGAACCGCCGACTATTCCCACTTCGACGTCAATCACCGGATAACTGCTTTTCACTCCGCTCATCAAGGATTCGTTTATACTGTCGACAATGGCCCCATGGAATTCCACCGGAATTGCCGCCGGATCAAGCTTGTTGATGACAGCATTGCCCGAACCGCGCTTGCGGGGCGTCAGCGACAGGCGAACATGCCCGAAATGCTTCTTTTCTCCCAGTTCCTTCTCAAATATTCCATCGATTTCAACATGTTTGGAAATTGTCTCCCGGTAGACCACCCGCGGCTTGCCCACGTTTACCTGGGCATTGAATTCCCTTTTCAACCGGTCAACGATAATCTCCAGATGTAATTCGCCCATCCCGGAAATAACGGTTTGCGCCGTCTCGTCGTCATATTTTACGCGCAGGGTCGGGTCTTCCTGAACCAGTTTGGCCAGGGACGTCGTAAGCTTTTCCTGGTCAGCCGGTGTTTTTGCTTCTATGGCCTGATTGATCACCGGCTCGTAAAATTCGATCTGCTCCAGCATAATCGGATGTTTTTCATCGCAGAGCGTATCTCCGGTGGTGGTCTCTTTTAAGCCCAGAACGGCAATCAATTCACCTGCCGCCGCTTTATCAATCCGCTCTCTCTTGTTGGCATGCATCCGCAAAAGGCGGGCTACTTTCTCTTTCTTTTGTTTTTCAATATTGTAAAGCTCATCGCCCGCATTGATATAACCGGAATAAATCCGCAGATAAGTAAGCTTGCGTCCTTCCTCCATTACAATCTTGAAGGCCAGCGCCGCCAGCGGTTCCTTTTCGGTGCTGTGCCGGACTTCCTCGTTTTGTGTCAGCGGGTTTACCCCTTTAACCGGTGGAATGTCATCCGGCGAAGGCAAAAAATCAATTATGGCGTCCAGCACCGGCTGAACACCTTTATTCCTTAAGGCAGTGCCGCAGAGAACCGGCACTGCCTGCAGCGAAAGAGTGGCTTTTCTCAGAGCGGCGATAATTTCCTCGACCGGGATATCTTCACCGGCCAGATATTTTTCCGCCAAATCATCGTCCATATCGGCAAGATGTTCAATTAATTCATCTCTTTTAGCCCTGGCCTGTTCGGCGAATTCCTGGGGTATCTCCTGAATGGTAAAATCCATCCCCTGAGTTTTTTCATCCCAGGTTATAAATTTTTGATTGATTAAATCAATGGCTCCCCGAAAATTGTCTTCACTTCCGGCGGGAATCTGAACGGGCAAAGGGACTGAAGTGAAACGTTCGCGCATCATTTGCACCGCGCCGAAGAAATCCGCCCCTACCCTGTCCATTTTATTGATAAAAGCTATTTTCGGAACACCGTATTTATCCGCCTGATGCCAGACCGTTTCGGATTGCGGCTCGACGCCGCCGACGGCGCAAAAAACGACAACGGCGCCGTCCAGCACCCGCAGCGATCTTTCCACTTCAATGGTGAAATCAACGTGACCGGGAGTATCAATGATATGAATTTCGTGGTTTTTCCAGGCGCAGGTGGTTACCGCGGATGTGATGGTAATTCCCCTTTCCTGCTCCTGAGGCATCCAGTCCATAACCGCTTCGCCGTCATGAACTTCGCCCATCTTGTAAGACTTGCCGGTATAAAAAAGGATTCTTTCCGTAACTGTCGTTTTGCCTGCGTCAATATGGGCGACTATGCCGATATTACGGATGCGGGACATTTTTGTTTTCGGTGCCATAAGAAGATTAACTTTTCTCCTCTTTCGAGGGTGCAAACAGCTCGCGATCAGGATCAAATGCTTTTTTGGTGGAAATATGACCTTTAATTGAGGACAGTTCCTTGCCGTCAATTAATATTTTAACTTTTTTAACGCCGGCGACGTTTTCCGTCACGGAATTGGTCAAAGAATAAATTGTCGCCATCTCGGCGGTTGAGCCACCAGGATGAAGCTTGGTTAAGTTCTTGGAAAAGCTGATTAAAGCCGTCTCTTCATCAACCTTGACATCCTTTACGCTGACGCCTGCGGGAAAGGTATTGACCAGCTTGGTCTTGGAGCCCTCCAGAAGAGCCTTCGTAATTTCCTTAACCTGCTGGTCGGCTTCATCGGTCACAAACACATATCTTTTTTCCGGCTTTAAAAAGCGTTCCTGGGTATCGGAAAAATAAACTGTCACCAGACGTTTTTCTTTCTTTTTTGCGGCGTCGACATCAACCGGAGGAAAGATCATATTAAAAATCATCACAAAGAAAATTATCAGCAGGACGGCTATTCCTCCCATGATCAGAGAAAAATAAAATACCCTCGTTGATTTCTTCTTTTTTTTATCCTGAAGTTCTTCGAAACGACGCTGTCTTTTTGTAGCCATAAAACTTAACTCCCTCAACGGAAAAACTTGGCCAATCTAGGGCATTTTTTTTTTGCTGTCAAGCAGAACAAGTATAAAAAACAGGTTGGCGAACAAACCATATTTTCCGTTTGAAATTAATTATTTTCCCTGTCCGCTTCTGAGTTGGGCCAGCTTGTCTTTATCCAGAAAATACCTGCCGTTGGGGGTCTTGACCACGATACCGTCGGCAATCAAAAGATTGAGGGCTTTGGGTCTTATATTACCCGTACCCACACGAAAAATATTTTTGCGTTCGTCCTGTATTTTAAGTGCTTTGCTTGCTTTGAAAGCACGGGCTTCTTCCAGCTCCGCAATAATCCTTAAACACGTATTCCGCACACCCCACCCTCCCGCATACAGGGCAAGCAGAACAAAGACGATAAAAGCTACAGTCAAGAGCAGTATCTGTAAATAAAGCGGCATATTATTGTTTCTCCAAAAGAATTAAATTTTTTTCTGCTGTGCTTATTGAACATCCGTGTACATCGACAGAACAAGGGGTTGCAACCCCTTGTTCTCCGTTCATGCCCCTTCCACGATGGCGATTTCTTCCGGTGTCAGTCCATACAACTCATAAACAAGTTTGTCAATCTGCCGGTCAGTGGCGTCAATCTGCCGCTGGAGGAGCGTCTGCTCATGACTCGTTTTAGCCTCTGGCAATTGCTTGTTCAGTGTTAGCATTTGTTCGACGAGTTGCACCATTTTATCGTGACAAGCTTTGTCCGCTCTTGGTATTGGAAACTGCATGATGTCACGAATCATGATTTGAGGAAATGTGTCATCTGCAGAGATTTGGAATTTTTTTTTGAAATACCAGCCAATAAAATGCGAATTGAGAATGCCAAGCAGAAATTCATATTTACAAGGCATACCGGACCTAACTTTGAGAACATGTAATAAAGTGTTGCAGTAAGAAGTCTCGGGAATATAGGTGGCAATCAAAGTGTTCCCTATAATTTTCCTTATAAGAATTTTCTCCCCCTTAAAATTTTCTGAATCTCTTGGTGCGGCAAGCCATTTCCCATAGTTAAGCCAGTTGTTCTTCTCCCATAATAGTGAATACCGTCCGATATGTTTGCCATCGAAAAATGGCAGAAAATTATCATTTTTCTGATTTTCAGACGTAAAGGGTTTTGTATCGCGTGTTGTAATTGTCTGTGGGGGTTGACCTTTGCCTACTTCATAAACCTTGATGCCCGAAAACATCTCCGCAAAGTCTGAAATAAATCGGCAATTATTTTCAACCTTAATAATAATTTCCGATTCAACATAGTCACTATGAATATTAAATGACTTCTGCTTATGCCAAATGCTTGTTGAAATACGAAATTCTCGATCCGGTTGAGAAATCTTGTTTATCGTAGATTTCTTGTTGAAATTTCTGATGAGTACTTCCGATTCGTGGAAGGTCTTTGATTCATATTCCTTTTCTGTAAAGAGAAGTGTTGTATCAACAGTTGCAGCAGAAAAAACTTTTGCTGGTAAGGCCACAATCTCACGTAACTCGGTGTTTTGAAGGAGATATGCGCGTAATGATTGTGTAAACCCCAGATTAAGATATGTGTCTGGAATAATATAACCAAATTTTCCACCTTTATTTAACAGCGAAATTGCTCTTTCAACAAAAAGCAAGTAACTTTCATAATTGCCCTCAGAAATATTAAAAGATTTTTTTAAATAGGTTTTTTCAAATGCGCTGAATGACGCCCCGTACGGCGGGTTTCCGATCACCGCGTCAAATCCACCCGCATCAAATATCTCCGGATACTCCGTCCACCAGTCAAACACGTTAATCCGGAGCCTCTCTTCATCGTCCAACATGCTCATTTGCCTGCCTTCATAGAAATCCGGGCCGATGAGCGAATTGCCGCATTTGATATTGCCGCCCAGATTCGGCAGCGCCCGTTCATGAAAGAGTTTATATTGCTGATTCAGGGACTCGCCGGTTTCACCTTCCAAAACTTTGAGCAGAAGAGAAAGCTTGGTCACCTCCACGGCCTGGCTGTCGATGTCCACGCCGTAAATGTTGTTCAGCAGTATCCTTTTGCGTTCGGCGGTAGTCAGATGCCAGGCATCGCCGGCCCCCTTGTATAATGTCGGCTTTTTGGCTTGGGCGTGTTTGTCCGGGTTGTTTTCCGCATACCATTGCAAATGCCAGTCGAGCAGATATTGAAAAGCAAAGATCAGAAACGATCCCGAACCGCAGGCCGGATCGAGAATCCGCAAGCTTTCCGCTTTCTTCGGTGTTTTCCCTTCCAGAAGTCTGCCCACGGTGTTTTTAACAATGTAATCCACAATGTACGTGGGTGTATAAAAAACACCTCCCGCTTTTTTGACTTCCGGCTTGTCTTCCACCACGGCGCGGTGATCGCCGGTCAGACGAATGACCTTGCCCAGGAACTGCTCATAGACCTGCCCCAGGATATCGGCGGGCAGAACGGAAAATTCATAAGGCGATTCCGGATAATAGAGGCGCTTCAGGATATCTTTGAGGGGTTTGTCGTCGATCTTCAGCGACATGGTCAGGTTGTCCGGCGGTTCCGCTTCACCTCTTTCGTGGCGAAAATGAAACAGGCCGGAATTGTAACGGTCGTCAGCCCGGTAAAAGAGTTCCTGCAGGCGGGCATATGTGTTTTGACCGTTGCCCAACCCGCGCAGGCTTCCGTATTCTTCGATGCCGCGGTCTTCGGCAATGCGCAAAAAGATGATGCGGTCGATGGTGCGTTGGACGCTGTCGTTCAGCTCGCGCACGTTTACGGTGTTGCGCAGAGCAATGTTTTTCGCCAGCATGTCGCGCCAGCTTTCAATCTCTTTAAGAAAGGCGTTGTCCACCTCGGCGGTGCCCCGCTTGGCCTTGTTGGATTCGGCATATTTGTCAAAAGAACCTTTGAGGATGGCGTCCTTCCCGAAAATGCCTGCAATCTCGTCGAATTTTTCAGCGTACTGCCGCCAGGTATAGTATTTAATTCGTGCTTTAGCGGCATTGTCGCTTTGATCCGGCTTGATGCGGCAGTCATAGACGGCAAATTCTTCAAAATCGGTGACGATGGAAAGAGGAAGTTTGGCTGACCAAGCGTAACGGCGCACCTGGTAGGCGGGAGCCGGAGTGTCCTTGATGTTGACGGAGGGCTTTTTCGCTTCGATGAAAAACTTGCGCTGCCCGCCGATGCGGAAGGAATAGTCCGGCGCCTTGGAGATGCCGCCGACTTTCACCGCATCCTCATGAATTACATCTTTGTAAGCTTCGGCATTACCCTGGGTGTTATTGACATCCCAGCCCATCGCTTCAAAGAAAGGGTCGATGAACTCACGCCGAACCTGCGTTTCGTTGTAAAAACCGGATTTGTAGGCGTCAATATTGCGTTCAAAACGTGCGATCAGATCGAGAATGACTGGGGGCGCGGGCATCATTATTCCTTTATCAGTGACGTGAATTCGTTTATTGTATCTTCAGAGCAGCTCATGCGTAGAACAAGGGGTTGCAACCCCTTGTTCTGTCTATAATTCCATTTCTAAATCAATGATGATATCGCGGCGGCTAGGAGGAGGCGACGAGGCGTATTATACATACGTTGAGGAAGCCGACGACGACGCCAACAAAGATAGCGCTTGATTTAGAATTGGAATAAATTGGCTTTCCTGAATTTGCGGTGGATATTACTATATTGTTCCCGAAATAACAATGACGGACCCGTAAAAAGACCGGATGCTGCGTTGCACTTCATCCGTCGTCAATGCGGCGTACGATAAGTACGCCTCCTTCCTCAGAATTCGCGCGCCTTGCCTGCGGCCTTTTTACGGGTCCGTCTGTAAATCACCACTAAAGCATTGATTATTTCGCCATTAACGGTTACAAAAACAATGCGAATGAACGGTAAAATACGATTTATTCAACACTGCCGTATTCTTGTTATCAGGAGGAAATAAATATGTCCACAGTAATGCCGGAAGGAGAAAATATCCGCAGAGCGATTAAATGGATATCGATAAACCTGGAAGAAAACGAAAATCAAGCGGTCAGGCAACTGGTGGAAAAGGCCATCTTCAAATTTGATCTGTCACCGAAAGAATCGGAATTCTTGGCTAATTTTTTCCGCAACCGCAAAGTGGAAAAATAAGCCGCCGGACTCTCTTTCTAATTTATGTTTAATTATCGCATAGGCATATTATGTAGAGGAGAATTTCCTTCATATTTTTCATAAGTATTCTGATCGGGCGTATAGATGATGACTGTATTGTCATCTTTCATCCGCACCGGAGCCGTGGCGGTAAGCAGCGAGTACCACACCCCTATTTTTCTCCCCTGATTATCCAGAACAGCAAAACCAAACTGGTTCTGACCGATATCCCTCGCTTTGGATTTCATGTCTGTCACCATTTCCCGAAACCTGGCGGGTGACAGGTCTACTTTTTTCCATAAAGTGGAATCCAGCGTATAGGCTTTATTCAAGCCCAGTATCGCATTGGGATAAACATCCGATCCGCTGATATAATAGTTAAAATCAGCGTTTATCTGATACGTTTCAAAAGCCGCCGTCGCTTCGTTATCGGGCACAATTTTCCCCCATTTCTTGGCTGAAGACGACTTAACACCAACGCAGGACGCCAGTGCGGCGCAGGAAAGAATACAAAATAATATTTTCCAGTATTTGTTCATCATTATTTTCCCCCCTCTTAACTTTGTGCAAGAATATTTTACTTCATAACACAATAATTATTATGGTCAATTCCGTAATTGACATTCAATCATCGAAAACATAAAAAATAAATTTATATTCGGAATATGATATGCTAAGGTACATTCAATTAATATGATAAGAAGGAGGATAGTTTTTAATTGACACACAAAAAAAATTACTTTATTTCCTCCATTTATAAGCAATTTCGTATCAAATATAGGCATGTTTTAGTATCTCTCCGAATTTAAAAATCGACAAAACTTATACAGGTCGATTTGTATCCGCCAGGAGGAAGTATATTTTCAGAGCGCTGTTTTTTTAATTATTTTATATGATTGTTTTTTATTAAAAAATTAAATTTTTTAAAGAAAGGAGGGGGAAGGGGCTTTATAAGTTATTTAATGCTTGGTAATCGGTAATAGGATCCATTGCAAAACGATACATTAACATACAAGATGAAATCGGAAGCAATGACCGAAGATCGGAAAACATTATTATTATTTGATGCTGTTTATTTTTTAATTTTATTCTTATAAATCAAGGAGGGTTAAAAGAATGGCTGAAGAAAAGACAATGCCAAGGTGGCTTCCACTTTTAGGGGGGCTGTTGGGCAGCACCACCTGTGGTTTACTATTGTATGCTTTTAGTGTTTTTATCAAACCGCTCAGGGAACAATTCGGCTGGTCAGCTATGGAAGTAGGGTTAGCTTATTCAATTGTTGTCCTTGTCTTTGGTCTGACGACCTTCCTTGCCGGCAAGCTGAACGACAAGCTGGGACCGAGGGTAGTCGTGGTTATCGGCGGTGCAATTCTGGGAATAGGTTTCTTCCTTGTTTCCACAATCTCATCACCAACGCAGTTATATATATATTATGGACTGATTGCCGGCTTCGGCGGTGGTCTGGTTTATCTGCCGCCCATTGCCACCGCGCCCAAATGGTGGCCTGACCGCAAAGCACTGGCCACCGGTATGGCTGTCGTTGGTCTCGGACTGGGTTCATTTATCATGGGACCACTGGCGACATATATGATTAACGATCCGAATATTGGTAATGGAAGTGCGCTTCCCGTATTCAAGTATGTGGGCATAGCGATGTTTATTATGGCCATCGCCGCCGGTTTCTGTCTAAAGAATCCTCCGGCCGGCTTTAAGCCTGCCGGCTGGAACCCGCCGGCGCCGGCTGCAGGAGCGCCCAAAACAAGCCGTGATTTCACCTTTGGTGAAACAATCAGAACCGGGGCCTTCTGGAAGCTTTACTTCTGTTACTTTGCCGGCGCCTTTGCCGGTCTGATGGTTATCGGCGTTATGGCCGCTCACGGTATCAACGTCATGACCAAAGAATTAGCTGACTCCATGGGGGTTGCCGTCGCCACGCTTAAAGGCACACCCGAAGCTAAGGCCATCGCCATGAAGGCCGCCTTCGCACTAAGCTTTTTCAACGCTTCCAACGCCATCGTTCGAATCCTGATCGGTGCTGTAGCCGACAAGACCGGAACAAAGATATGTTTCCTGGTAACCTTTGTTCTTCAGGTAGCCGTCATGCTGGCACTCTTCCCGGCAGCTAAAGTATTTATCCTGTTCTGTATAGTTGCAATTATCATCGGCTGGAACTACGGCGCCATGTTCACGCTGTTCCCGGCCACGTGTGCGCAGTATTTTGGTGCGACGGCACAGGGCTCCAATTACGGATTGCTGTTTACAGCATGGGGCATTGCAGGGTTTACATCGAGTCTGCTTGCCGGAAGAATGTTTGATATATTCGGAACTTATATGATGTCGTTTACTGTCGGCGCCGTTTTTGTCGCGGCTGGTGTTCTTGTATTTTTCACACTCAAAGCACCAGAGCATAAATCTGCCTGATAGTTACAGAACGTAACACTTTCAAAGATTTAATATCCAACTAAAGCGCCCCGGTAATCTACCGGGGCGCTTTTATTTTCAACAGGGTCAGGCTTCGAATGCCGACTGGAATTATTCCAATTCTAAATCAAGCGCTATCTTTGTTGGCGTCGTTGTCGGCTTCCTCAACGTATGTATAATACGCCTCGTCGTCTCCTCCTAGCCGCCGCGATATCATCATTGATTTAGAAATGGAATTACTTGCGAAACGACATCGGCTGCACCCACTTTTTATTTTCTCCGTCATAGAACCATTTATCGGGAAAACCGCGGCGGGAAGTAAAAGACGGGCTGTCCGCCCATTTAAGCAGTTCCTTGTAGGCGTCGTGCAACTTGCGAAAACTAACGGCATGACCGCCGCTGTCGGGGTGATGAATCTTTGCCTGAGAGCGGTATGCATTCTTAATAATTCTGCGTAAATCGACGGAATACAAATCAGCCTTATCAATCTGCAGGCAATGGAGTGCTTCTGTTTTAACGGTGGGAATCTTAAGCACTGAAGGCTTAACCGACAGGAGCGGGACCGCATGTCGAGTCGCCATCGCCAGAACCTCACGCGAAGCCAGATATTTTTTACGCGTCCGTCTTTCTTCCTGCCACCAGACCTCACCCAGCATATTCGTCATTTTACTGAATTCTTCAGCCGGGTTGAGTCCGGAAGTTCGCATTTGCGTATAGCGGAATATCTCCCTCTGCCCGCGGGGAAGAACATCCATGACTATCGCTGTATCGGAAAAATAAAAAGTCGCGTAGCGGGCATTCAGAACCTGCAGCAAACCGCAGCGGATATTCAGCTTCTGGCGCAAGTTCTGACGGCAGCGGACGGAACAGTATTTGCGGTTTTTCATATTTTCCACAGTTCCGCAGGAAAGACAGCGATTCTGCTTTTTTTTCACCGCTACAACAATTTCATTGGCTACTGTCGTGTTTCCCATATACAGCAAATCATTTTCCGGTCAAACTCCCGCACCGGCTACTTCTTTTCTGCGGCAAGATAACCGCGCGCCAGATTGACATTGACATGGATGACGCCTGCATTCATGTCTTTCATCGGATAATCATCGGTAATTACGGGCAGATTGTCGGCGTCAGCCTGGGTTTTGATGACCGATCCGGCGGGAACGTAGCGTCCGTCGGCGACTTTAACACCCATTAAAACCGAAGCCGGCTCCAGAACGCAATTTTTTCCGACAAAAGACTTGAAGATCAGTGATTTCATTCCCACAAAAGTATTATCCAGCACAACCGCCGGCCCATGAATCTGCACCTGATGCGCCAGAGACACACGGCTGCCGACGTAGACGGCATATTTTTCCCCGTCTACTTCCATTAAATTCTTTTCTATCACTTTACCGTTCAGTTGTGTTTCCAGGGCGTGGATAATAACGCCGTCCTGAACATTGGAATCATCGCCGACAAAGAGGGGCTGCCCTTCATCTCCGCGTACGGAAGCACAGGGTGATACCATGATATTTTTCCCCAGAATGACATTGCCGATCACCGCCGCCAGGGGATGCACGTAGCAGGTTGAATCGATAACGGGTTCCACCGCCTCGGCGCTAAAATCAGTAACAACATTTTTTCCAATCATTTTTTTCGTCTCCGTCAATAATTTATTTTTACCGCGATCCTTCGGTTTTTTCTTTTTCTCGCCTGATCAATTCGCTCCATACCTCCTGAACTCTTTTCCGGGTATCGGCAATCAACGACTGGTTATTGATCACAATATCCGCCAAACCGGCCTTGTCGCCGATGGGCATCTGATTTTTTATCCTTTTCCGGGCTTCTTCCTCGGCCATACCGTTGCGGGCCATAAGCCGGACAATCTGCTCTTCGGGCGGTATCATCACCACAATTGTCAGGTCAAATAAGGATTGCATCCGCGCTTCAAACAACAGCGGAATATCGGACAAAATAATGGCCCGGGGATCACGGGTTATTATCGATTTCAGCCGAGCCTGCCATTCCTCATAGACGCTCGGATGGACAATGTCGTTTAATGCTTTGAGCTTCTCCGGCTGATTGAACACAATGGCGGCGACTTTATTCCGGTCGATCTTTTGATCATCCCCGACAACATCATCTCCGAAATAGTCGATAATTTTCCGCCAGGCAGGCGCTCCCGGCTCCTGAACTTCATGAGCAAGCTTGTCAAGATCGATCAGGTAAGCTCCCAAACGAACAAACATCTCCGCAACAGTTGATTTTCCGCAGGCTATCCCGCCTGTCAATCCTACACTTAACATTATTTAGCGTTCATTTTATAGATAATGAGCAAGCCGTCCAGCGTCAGCATTTCTTCAATTTTATCGATAGTCTTGGTCTCTTTGGCAACAACCTTGGCCAATCCTCCGGTGGCGATGACCAGTGGATCGGTTTTCACTTCCGCCTTGATGCGCTCGACGATGCCATCCACAAGTCCCGCGTAACCGAACATTATACCCGCCTGCATCGCGGATATCGTATCCTTGGTAATAATCGTCTTCGGCCTGCTGAATTCAACTCGCGGCAGTTTGGCCGCCCGCTGGAAAAGAGCTTCACTCGAAATTACAATTCCCGGAGCAATGCAGCCGCCCAAATATTCGCCTTTTTTCGATATATAATCAAAGGTCGTTGCCGTTCCGAAATCAACAATAATCGATTCCCTTTTATATTTATGATAGGCGGCGACGGCGTTGACGATTCTGTCGGCGCCCACTTCTTTGGGATTGTCATAAAATATCGGCATCCCTGTTTTGATCCCGGGGCCGATAATCATTGGTTTAATGTTGAAATATTTGATGCTCAGCAGTTCCAGAATATTGAGCATCGGCGGCACAACGCAGGATATGATAATGCCGTTAATCGACCTTATTCGTTTGGTCTTGCTCCGGCTGGATTTGTACAAATTGTAGATAAGCATGCCATATTCATCAACGGTATGGCCTATTACCGTACGGATACGCCAGTCGTAAATAAGCTCGTCGCCGTCATATAAACCCAAAACAGTATTGGTATTGCCCACATCAATTACTAACAACATATTTAGTTTAATCTCCTTATTAACAAACTTTACATCTTCGGCGGAACAAGGGGTTGCTATCTCTTTTTCAATATTGTTGCGTCACCCGCAGAAATTTTCAGCTTATTGTTGTCCGGCGTAAGAATTATCAACGAACCATCCCCGGCGAGATCAAGAGCTTTTCCCATGATTGTTTCGTTCTGAAACATTATTTGAATATCCTGTCCGATCATCGGCGCCAAATCAAGCCATCTTTCTTTAATGGCAGCAAAACCGTTTTGCAACAGTTTTTTATACCATTTTGCGAAATTTTCATACAGGTTGATTATCAGGTCATGACGATTAAACTCCCGCCCGGCGTCGAAGCTTAAAGACGCAGCAGTTTCCAGTATTTCCGGCGGAAATTGATTCGGCCTGATGTTCACATTGACGCCTATCCCCACCACAACAAAATCCACATCCTGCCCGACGGTTTTCATTTGCGCCAGAATGCCGCAGATTTTCCTGCCCCCAACCAGAACATCGTTGGGCCACTTCAGTTCCACCCGGCCGGCACAATACCCTTCAAGAAGTTCGGCCACAGCGACACCGGCAACAAGTGAAATCTGTGGAGCATCGGCGGGTTGCAGATTGGGACGCAGGACAATTGAAGTGTAAATATTGGAACCGGCCGGCGAGTGCCAGACCCGCGCCATGCGCCCCTTGCCTGAAGTCTGGCTGTCGGCAAGAACTACCGTTCCTTCCGGCAATCCTTTTACCCCCAGAAGGTAGGCATCGTCATTGGTTGAGCCGGTTTGAGAAAAGTAATAAAGCTTATGCCCTATTAATTTTCCGGTCAGACTCTTTCTAAGAAAATCTTCATTCCAATCCATATGGGCAACTGTTATTACAGATCAAATAAGAACGTCAAGGGGAATTTATCGAGTAATTATTTGATTCCTTAATTAAAATATATTATTTTAATTTCTAGTTCAGATAAGTAAAACCAGACAGGTATGGTATGTTAGTTGTTCCAGACAGTAATCAGCAAAACAAAAGGAGGGCAGCATGAAAAAGTATGGTGCAGAGTTTTTCGGAACCTTCTGGCTGGTTCTTGGCGGCTGCGGTAGCGCCGTTTTGGCCGCTGCGTTTCCCAATGTCGGCATCGGTCTGCTGGGGGTATCCCTGGCATTTGGTTTAACCGTGCTTACCATGGCTTTCGCCATTGGACACATATCCGGCTGTCATCTTAATCCGGCAGTCTCCGTCGGGCTCTGGGCAGGCGGCCGTTTCCCGGCAAAAGACCTTCTACCCTACATTGTTGCGCAGGTGCTGGGAGGAATTGTGGCCGGCGGTGTTCTGTATCTCATCGCCACCGGCAAGGCGGGCTTTGATTTATCCGCGGGCTTCGCCTCCAACGGTTATGGTGCCCATTCACCGGGCGGATACAGCCTGCCCGCAGCACTGATATGTGAAGTGGTAATGACTATGATGTTTCTTCTTGTTATTCTTGGCGCTACCGACAAACGGGCGCCGCAGGGCTTCGCGCCGATTGCCATTGGTTTGTGTCTGACCCTCATCCATCTGATCAGCATCCCGGTTACCAACACCTCTGTGAATCCCGCCCGTAGCACAGCTGTTGCAGTGTTTGCCGGCGACTGGGCGCTGGCCCAGCTCTGGCTTTTCTGGGTCGCCCCCATCATCGGCGGAATTCTCGGCGCGGCGATCTATCGGTTTATCGGCAGTGAAAAAGAATAATCCCGCCAACAACAAATGCGCTCCGGCGAACACTCAAGACTGCACCGCCGGAGCTTAGCCTTTGGCCATAAATACAAAAATTAGAAAGGAGAAATAAAATGCGCAAATTTATGCTGTTCACCATGATCATCACGCTGTTGCTTGCGGTAAACGCAGGCGCCGATGAGTTTACCCTGAAAAGCAACGACCTGGAAGGGCAGTTGACGCTGTCTCAGGTGTTTTCCGGATTCGGCTGCAGCGGAAAGAATATTTCACCTTCGCTGAAATGGCTCAATGCGCCCCGCAACACAAAAAGCTTTGCGGTCACCGTCTATGACCCCGACGCTCCCACCGGCAGCGGCTGGTGGCACTGGGTGATTTTTAATATCCCGGCTCATGTAACTGAATTGAAGGCCAATGCCGGACAACTGGAGAAGAAGCTGGCTCCTCCGGGAAGCGTTCAAAGCATCACGGACTTCGGCAAACCGGGCTTCGGTGGCGCCTGTCCTCCCCAGGGCGACAAAGCCCACCGCTACATATTCACTGTTTATGCCCTCAGTACGGAAAAACTGGATTTGGACGAGAAAACGCCTCCCGCAATGGTAGGGTATTTTTTAAACAACTTCACTATCACCAGAGCATCTATTATATCTTATTATAAGCGGTGAGCCGGAACAAAAATGAACACAGATTAAAACAGGCAGGTAAAAGATGGATTGCAAAAAAGAATCTAATTTAAAAACATGCAAATGCACTTATGAATCATGCGGCAGAAAAGGAATCTGCTGCGATTGCATCGCTTATCATCTTCCGAAGCGACAGTTGCCGGGATGCTTTTTTTCGCCGGAAGAAGAAAAAACATACGACCGATCATTTGAACATTTTGCCGCTCTTGTCGCCAAACGGCTTGTTTGAACGTCGATCAGGCGCGGCAGGCACTTTATTCCATTTCTAAATCAATGATGGTATCGCGGCGGCTAGGAGGAGGCGACGAGGGGTATTATACATACGTTGAGGACGCCGATGACCCCGGCCTGCGCCGGGGCAGGCTGTGCCAACAAAGATAGCGCTTGATTTAGAGATGGAATTACCGGACATCAAACCACCTGGATCGCGACCGGCCTCTCCCGCCAAAGAACAACGGGAGTAAAATGACAGTGCGGCTCATCTTACTCCCGTCGCCGTTTCCTTAAACAGCAACAGCGTTGACGTCATCACATTGTCTCCAGCGCCTGTTTCGCCTCCTCTTTCGACTGAAAAATATGCGGCGCCAGGTTCCGGCTTTGCAGTTCATCTCCCAGCTTCATGCGTAAAAATGCGCTGGTGGTATACCTCGTTACCTCCGAATAGAATTCGGAGACGACGTATTTGACCATGTTGATGTAATCGTCTTCCAGCTCCGGGACAATGGAGAAGTTATCATAGTTGACTATTGTCTTCACTCTCTTCCCCAAAGGCTTGCAGATTGCTTCCACCGACGCTCTGATTTCCTCAACGTCTTTTTTCGTCCGGACGGCAAGGCCTTCAAAATTGACGTATAAGATGTTTGTCGCCGCATCGTAGGTGACACGATCCTTAAGCGGAATGCTCAGGAGGTCCTCTTTCAAACCCATGGGCGGCAGCTTGAAGATCCGTTCGTCCATCAGACCGGGATTTTTAATTATAGGTTTAAAATCCATATAGGGAAGGATATCCCTCTCCAGATCCACTCCGGGCGCTATCTCGATGAGTTCGACACCCTCCGGAGTGAGAGTAAAAACACAACGCTCGGTAACGTAAAAGACCTGCTGATTGTTTTTTTGCGCCGTCTTGCCGCTGAAGGTAACCTGCTCCACATCTTTCACGAATTTCCGAAATCCGCCTTCTTTAACGATCTTGAGCTGCCCGCCGTTAACTTCCACCTGAAGACTGCCCGCCGTGAATGTTCCGGCAAAAATGATTTTCTTGGAATTCTGGGTGATATCGATGAATCCGCCGCAGCCCGCCAGTTTGGGGCCGAATTTGCTGACATTGACGTTGCCGTGCTGATCCATCTGAGCCAGTCCGAGGCAGGCCAGATCAAGACCGCCGCCGTCGTAGAAATCGAACTGATAATGCATATCGATCAGACAATCCATGTTCGTCGAGGCTCCGAAATTCAACCCGCTGGCGGGAATCCCGCCGATGCAACCCGCTTCCGCCGTCAGGGTCAGGTAATCGAAGATTCCTTCTTCATTGGCCACATTGGCGACGCCTTCCGGCATACCGATCCCCAGATTGACTATCATGTTCGGCCTGAGCTCGAAGGAGGCTCTGCGGGCTATTATCTTGCGTTCATCCATCCCCAGGGGTTCAACCGTCGCCGTGGGTATTTTAAATTCACAGCTGAAGGCCGGATTGTATTCCGTGGTGTATGTTTGCCGGTGATTCTCCGGCTTCGCCACGACGACGCAGTCCACAAGGATGCCGGGGATCTTAACCTGTCTGGCGTTCAATGCTCCTCTTTCGGCAATTCTTTCGACCTGCACAATGACAAACCCGCCGGAGTTTTTTACCGCCATAGCCACCGGCAAAACTTCCAGCGTCAAAGGTTCCTTCTCCATCGTTATATTGCCGTCCATATCGGCCGTGGTGCCGCGCAATATAGCTATTTGAATGGGATATGTTTTATAGGCAAGATATTCGCATCCGTCGAATTCGATAATCTCGACCAGATCCTCGGTGGTTAAAGGATTAATTTTCCCGCCGCCGCAGCGGGGATCGGTGAATGTTCCCAGCCCCACCCGCGAAATCGTGCGGGGATTATGAGCGGCGATATCCCGGAAAAGGTGGGTCAAAACACCCTGGGGTAAATTGTAGGCCTCAATTTTATTGTCGAGAGCCAAAGCCTGCAACCTCGGGGTTAAGCCCCAATGACCCGCGACGACCCTTTTGAGCAGCCCTTCATGGGCCAGGCGGTTGGCTCCCAGATCATTACCGTCTCCGAGACCGGAGGCGTATACGATGGTCAGATTTTTAGGCTCTCCCGTGGATAAAAACCGTTTTTCCAGAGCAATAAGAAGCTCTTCGGGAATTAAAGAACCGACAAAACCATCCAGAGCCACCGTGTCTCCGTCCCGGATGACGCGTACGGCATCGTCCGCCGATACTATCTTCCCGCGCTTCATTTTTGCTTTGATATACGAGATGGTCGGGTTGATTTCAGAATTGCTGTTCATGGCCAATCCTCCTTTTTACTCGGCAAAATCGGTATACACCGCTATTATTTTTTACGCAGTCCCGCCGCCAACTGCTTCGCCCTGTTGAATTGCGGCGTATTGGTTATTGCTTTCCGCTCAGGACTTTTAGCCGCCAGATCCTTCATCTGCCTGACTCTCTCTTCACTGGGCGGATGAGTACTCAAGGCGTCGGAAAGGCTTTTTGCAATGCCGCTGTCGCTTTTCCCGGACTTTTTCTCAACTTCCAGAAGTTTTTCATAAAATTTCCCCACCTGGTCTTTATCGTATCCTGCACCAACGGCATATTTAAAACCAAGCCGGTCCGCTTCCATTTCATCCTCCCGGGAATTGACCAGAAAGGTATATTTCTGGGCCAGCAGTCCTCCACCGGCGCCGAGGGCGGCTCCCGCCAGAGCGGCCTTCGCCTGACATGCAGTGTCTCCTTTAGCACAGACTACCACGCCCAAACCATATCCAAGGGCCGCTCCTAAAACCGCACCGCCCGTTGCGTACATCCATGTTTTGTTCTGGGCTTTTTCCATCGCATACATGCGTTCGGCTGTATGGCGGGCTTCAACATGCCCGATTTCGTGGGCTACGACACCGGCAAGCTCCGCTTCGTTGGAGGCCAACGCAATGAGCGGCGCTGTTACAAACACGGTGCCTGCGGGCATGGCAAAAGCATTCACATCTTTAACATCCACTACCGTGAAGTTGTAGGAATAAGGATTTCCCTCGAGATTGTTGGCCCGCACAATTTTCATTCCCAAGTCGGAAATATATTTCTGCAGCTCCGGATTTTTGGCGGCAGGATAATCCTTCTGTATCTTGGGGAGGGCTTCCTTGGTCAGACGGCGTTCATCCTGCACCGTCAAATTTGTTGTCTGACCTGCATTGGAACCTTCCCGATAACGGGAACTGCTCACAGGCGCACACGAAACCACCACAAATATCGACAACAAACAAAACAGAACAATCTTTTTCATGGGCTTCACCTCGCAGATAAAATTGTCTAATTTTATCTGCAAGTAAACCACGGTCGGGCTGTTTCTGTCAAGATCATGATGTGCAGGGTATTTTGTTTTTGTTGCCGGCTGAATTGTGATAATATGAACGCATCTTCTTTAAATATTTTCATTCCATAAATGATAAACTCGTAAAAAGTCGCAGGCAAGGCGCGCGAATGCCGAGGAATGAAGCGTACTTAGGGTACGCTGCAATGACTCGGGATGAAGCGCAACGCAGCATCCGGCCTTTTTGCGAGGCCGTCATAAATAATAAAAGGGTATTGGAAATGGCTACAGAACATTTTGATGTCTTGATCATCGGGTCCGGCCCGGCGGGCTTATTCGCCGCCATCTGTTTTGAAAGCCTTGGAGTGGGAAATATTGTCATTGCGGATCGCCACCCCTATCCTGCGGGCGGCCTGCTCAATGACGGAAAACTGAACTTTGATCCTCATATAGGCATAGAGCTCCAGGAGCTCAAGCTGACAGAGGAAGAGGCCGTTCATATCATCGATCAGGTCCGGGAAATATTCACCGCGTTTTCCGAATGTCGTCAGGTGACCGGCAGCGCCCCGAATGAGAAAACAGAAATAATCAGAAGGATCGCCCAGGAACATAACGTCCGCTTTCTCGCCCCGGAGCAGTGGCATTGGGGAACGGACAACGGTAAGAAAGCGGTGGAATACCTGAGGGGCCGCCTAACCAAGACGGAATTTTTGCTGGGAACTGACGTAAGCGCAATTACGACGGGAGAGCACAGGGGATTTCAGGTCTCCTGCCGGCGCAGCGGCCAACCCGTCTCCCTGAGCGCGAATTATATCCTGGCCGCTCCCGGAAGAAGCGGCGCTTATGAATTTCGCGACATGGCCACAGAGCTGGGCGTCAACCATAACTTCGGCCCCATCGACGTCG
>OFEK01001166.1_pt1 | contig 19245 bp, 12 predicted proteins | sample 1521131 | NCBI WGS metagenome assembly OFEK01 (sample SAMN05720209, study PRJEB24109) | activated sludge metagenome | isolation source: Anaerobic digester | place: China | collected 2015-12-16
GATTGATACTAATGTCCTAATTTCAATTATCTTCTTTCCATCAGTACAGATGAATGAACTCAAAACAAAGCTTTGCAAGAAATATACGATAGTATTATGCTCTCATATTGTGGAGGAGCTTAACAGGGTTACAAGGCGCAAATTTGCTCATAAATTAAAGTATTTAGATGACTTTTTGAAAGAATTACCTTATGAGCTTGTATATACCCCTGCCTTTATTGAAGAAGATAAGTTTCCAGCAATACGAGATGTATATGATTATCCTATTCTTGCAACAGCAATATTGGAAGATGTTGACGTGCTCATAACAGGAGACAAGGATTTTGCTGTAGTTGATATTGACCGCCCTGAAATATTAACACCAAAGGAGTTTCTCGATAAGTATTAAGCATAAATAGTGGAATACCCGACTACTCAATAAAAAGACAAGCCGGGTTTTCTTTATGTCTATACTTGACAAACTGGAGAAAAAGGCGGGGTAAAAAGTGAATAAATCTGGCACAGAGCCACAAAGGGAGCGAATGACTCACCTATAGAGCCCGGCAGATAATTAGATGGTGGACAAAAACACCCAATGCAAATATAGGCATTCCTACTGGCGAGAAATCCGGCTGGCTGGTGCTTGATGAGTCAGAAATTAAAATTATTGCACACAGTGTAAGCCGGTACCGGCCAAATCCTCCACAGAAGAAGTATCACCACAGAACAGACAGCGGTAATGCAGAAAGGCTTCGTGACAGGTTTGGTTCAATCATATGATATTGTCCGGCTTTCGAACACTGGTTGGTATATGACGGCTGTTACTGGAGTAAAGAAACAGGTGAACTTATGCAGTTTGCCATAAAAACAGCAAGGGATATGCTTACAGAAGCAAGCTGTATAGAGAACGAAACCGCAAGGCGGAGATACCTCAGAGCAAGCCTTATTTGTCCTCTATGGTGAATACTTTGATTTTCAGCCACAGTTCACACCATTCCTCGTAGTAAACCATAGACCAGTCATAAGAGATACCAGCCACAGCATATGGAGTTCGTTTTGGAGGCAATATAAAAAAGAGATTCAATGAAGAGTATAGAGAAATAAAAGCTAAGAGTGGTATTATAACAATGATATAACAATGCTATATCATTGTTATGAAGTTTTATTAAATTAATGTGGTGAAAGAAACCATGTAGTAAGGTTTATGCAAAAAATACTTCATTCAACTTGTTTGTTATGATAAAATAATGTTAATATAGATAGTAGAAATTGAACATAAGTGCATCTATTAACTAAATGCATACATGAAACATAAGTGCATCTATTAAACTAAATGCATAGATGGATTACAGGTGCACCTATTAAACTGAATGAACACATTGATGCTGTAATCACTTAACTAATTGGAAGGAAGGATATTAGTTTGAACATAGTGCTTGTTGAACCTGAGATACCGCAAAACACGGGAAATATTGCAAGAACATGTGCAGCTACCGGTACTGCCCTCCATCTTGTAAGACCTCTGGGATTTTCCCTGGAAGACAAGTACCTGAAGAGAGCCGGTCTGGACTATTGGAACAAATTAGAAATACTCTATTATGATTCCTTCGAGGAATTAAGGAGAAAATATCCTTCAAATAGTTTTTACTATTCTACAACCAAAGCTGCTGCAGTATATACAGATTTTATTTATCCTGAAGACTGTTTCATTGTTTTTGGCAAGGAAACGGCTGGTTTGCCTGAAGACCTGCTTAAGGCTAATAAGGATTGGTGTGTAAGGATACCCATGAGGGAAACAATAAGGTCTTTGAACTTGGCAAATTCCGTAGCAATAGTCCTTTACGAGGCTTTAAGGCAAAATAGGTTTAATGGATTGAAAGAATTTGGAAAGATGCACTTGGAATGCTAAAAACAGATAGTTTTTTGTAACATTAAAATAATAATGGAGGGGATTCAATGACAAAACGTATTGGAGTACTTACAGGCGGTGGTGATTGCCCAGGTCTGAATGCAGTATTAAGAGCTGTGGCTAAAACTGCAATGTTTAAATATGGCTGGGAAGTAATTGGATTTAAAGATGGTTACAGGGGTTTGGTACTTAATGACTATATGATTTTTGGCCCGGGAGATGCCTCAGGAATACTTGATAAAGGCGGCACAATACTTGGAACATCAAACAGAGATAATCCTTTTAAGTTTAGAGTTGAGGTAAATGGCAAGGTAGAATACAAAGATATGTCTGAACAGGTAATTAACAACATCAATTCGCTTGGAATAGATTGCATGATAATGATCGGCGGAGATGGGACACTTACCAGTGCAAGAGATTTTTCCAGAAAAGGTTTGAAAGTTATAGGCGTACCTAAAACAATAGATAATGACCTTTCAGGTACAGATTATACCTTCGGCTTTATGACGGCTGTTGAAACTGCAACTGAGGCTATAGACAAACTGCATTCTACAGCAGAATCCCATCACAGGGTTATGATATTGGAGGTTATGGGGCGTTATGCCGGATGGATAGCAATTGAGTCCGGGATTGCAGGTGGAGCTGATGTCATATTAATTCCAGAAATACCTTACAATATAAACAAGGTTGCCGATAAAGTCCTTGAAAGGAAAAAGGCGGGCAAACATTTCAGTATTATTGTTGTCGCTGAAGGTGCAAAGTCTGCTGATGGAGATATTGTTGTCAGCAAGGTTTTAAAAGACAGTCCTGATCCAATAAGACTAGGGGGGATAGGCAATAAAATAGCTGAAGAAATTGAAACATTAACAGGTGTAGAAACAAGGGTTACTATTCTGGGACATCTTCAAAGAGGAGGAAGACCTATTCCTTACGACAGAATACTTTCAACCAGATATGGCGTTGCCGCGGTTGAAATGGCCAATGCCGGTAAATTCGGTACCATGGTTAGTCTTAAGGGCAGCAATATAACTGAAGTTTCGCTGGAAGAGGCAGTTGGTGCCACTAAAACTGTACCACCTGATGGAGAGTTGGTAAGAATAGCAAAAAGCATAGGGGTGTCGTTTGGAGGTTAGAGGTTAGAGGTTAGAGGTTAGATGCGAGATGTGAGATGCTAGAGGTCATAGGTAATAGGTAATAGGTTGGGGATTAGAGGTTGGAGATGTAAGATTGGGTCTTTGATAGCTTCAACTTTTGGTTTCCAGCTTCATTAAATAATAATATAACTCATGGAGGTTCTGTAATGCAATATAGGAAATTTGGAAATACGGGTGTAATGATTTCAGCTCTGGGATTTGGGTCAATGCGTCTCCCAGAGATTGAAAAAGATGGTCAGAGAGTCGTAGATGAAGAAAATTCCATAAAGATTATACACAGGGCATTTGAATTGGGAGTTAACTATATTGATACAGCATACGGTTACTGTGGAGGGAGAAGCGAAAATGTTGTAGGAAAAGCTTTAAAAGGCTACAGGGACAGAGTTTACTTATCAACTAAAATGCCCACATGGAGAGCAAAACAGCATGGGGATTATAGAAGACTCTTGGAAGAACAGCTCAAGAAATTGGATGTAGATTATATTGATTTTTACCATTTCCACAGCTTAAGCAAGGATAGTTGGGAAAACACCGTGCTTAAGCATAATCTTGTTGAAGAAGCACAACAAGCTAAAGACGAAGGCCTTATAAAACATATATCTTTTTCTTTCCATGATAAACCTGAAGTATTAATGCAGCTGGTTGATACAGGTATTTTTGAATCGGTTTTGTGCCAGTATAACCTGCTCGACAGATCAAACGAAGAAGCCATTGCTTATGCTAAAAGTAAAGGACTGGGAACAGTAGTAATGGGACCGGTAGGGGGAGGAAGACTTGCAAGTCCTTCAGAGATAATTGCCCGTTCAGTGGGGGGTAAAGCAAAGAGCACACCTGAAGTAGCTTTAAGGTTCGTTTTGGCAAATTCCAACGTGAACTGCGCCTTATCAGGTATGAGCACTATTGAAATGGTTGAGGAAAATGTTAAAGTTGCCTCTATTGAAGAACCTTTGAACAATGAAGACTGGGACAGAATTAACAGGACTTTTGAAGAGAACAGAAAGTTGGCCGATCTGTATTGTACAGGCTGTGAATATTGTCTGCCTTGTCCTAAGGGTATAAATATACCAAGAGTGTTTAACATAATGAACTATTATCAGGTTTATGGCCTCAAGGATTATGCTTTTAAAGAGTATGAACAGGTAGGGAAAGAGGAGAACTATGGTAGTTCGCCCGCAGATTGCATTGAATGTGGACAATGCGAGAAAAAATGCCCTCAACATATAAAAATCAGGGAACAGTTAAAAAAAGTACAGAAGGGATTCAGCAAAATATAACTGATTCGAAAAATATAACCGATTTTGCTGGAAACGCATAAATTTACGGTATTGGGGCAATATATTGTTAAAAAATTAATTATTTTTGAGTATTACTATTGAAAAAATATTTCAAATACTATAGAATATTTTTTGATGCAGGTAAATCCTGCATGATTTTTTGTTGCTGAATAAGTTTTGAAACTAACCTAAAACTATCGTAATGGATTGGTAGCAATCTTTGATAGTAAAATTGCAGGGTTTCAGATGCTAATTCTAAATTTAATAATATAATAAATTGTTTTAGGAGGTAGTTTAAATGTCAGTAAAAATAGGTATTAATGGATTTGGTCGTATTGGGCGTCTCGTATTCAGAGCTGCTATTGATAATCCAAAAGTTGAAATTAAGGGTATTAATGATCCTTTTATTGATCTGGATTATATGGTATATATGCTTAGGTATGATACCGTCCACGGTCAATTTCCAGGAACTATTGAAGTAGAAGATGGAAATTTGATTGTAAATGGTAATAAGATTACTGTTTATAATTTTATGAATCCATCCGAAATACCATGGAGTGCATGCGGCGCAGAGTACATAGTTGAATCTGCGGGCGTTTTCACAACAACTGAAAAAGCATCTGCACACTTCCAGGGTGGTGCTAAAAAAGTTGTTATAAGTGCTCCGTCATCTGATGCTCCTATGTTTGTTATGGGCGTAAATCATGATAAGTATACCAAAGATATGAACGTAGTATCCAACGCATCATGCACAACAAACTGTCTCGCACCTCTTGCCAAAGTTATTCATGATAATTTTGGTATTGTTGAAGGCTTGATGACAACAGTACATTCCACAACAGCAACACAAAAAACAGTTGACGGTCCTTCAAAGAAAGACTGGAGAGGCGGACGTGCAGCTTCCGGAAACATTATCCCTTCATCTACAGGTGCAGCAAAAGCAGTAGGAAAAGTAATTCCGGAATTGAATGGAAAATTAACAGGTATGTCTTTCAGAGTTCCTACATTGGATGTTTCTGTAGTTGACTTAACCTGCCGTCTTGAAAAATCTGCAACATATGATGAGATTAAAGCTGCTGTTAAAAAGGCTTCTGAAAATGAATTAAAGGGAATCCTTGGATACACTGAAGATGATGTTGTATCTTCAGACTTTATTCATGACCCACGTACATCAATATTTGATGCAAAAGCAGGTATACCGCTTAACAGCAATTTTGTAAAGCTTGTATCATGGTATGACAATGAATGGGGTTATTCAAACAAGGTAGTAGACCTTATTGTTCATATGGCAACTGTTGATGCAAAATAAAAATTGATTAAACATATGAAAGGTCCGGAAAATTAAACCCCGGGCCTTTTATTATACCTCTTTTTGTTTAAGTATTGAAATTTGAGGGAAAAAGATGTAAAATGTTGAATGTTGGATGAATGGTGTAATTATTTACATATATTAAGAGCAAATTAATATTATTAATCTTTATATAGGAGTGTGTTTATATGAGCATGATAAACAAAAAAACGGTAGAAGATATTGATGTAAGCGGGAAAAAGGTTCTGGTAAGGGTTGACTTCAATGTACCCCAGGATGATAACGGGAATATCACTGATGATAAAAGGATAGTTGCTGCACTCCCTACAATAAAATATTTAATTAATAAAGGTGCGAAAACTATACTGGTTTCTCACCTCGGAAGGCCAAAGTCGGGGTTCGAAGATAAGTACAGCATGAAACCCACAGCAATTAGGCTTAGTGAACTTCTGGGCAAGGAAGTAATAATGGCCAAGGATGTAATTGGAGAGGATGCTAAAGCTAAAGCTGAAGCACTTAAACCTGGAGATGTCCTGCTGCTTGAAAACGTAAGGTTTCACAAAGAGGAAGAAAAAAACAACCCTGATTTTGCAGAAGCCCTTGCCAATCTTGCAGAAATATATGTTAATGACGCTTTTGGTACAGCTCATAGAGCTCATGCGTCAACTGCAGGTGTAGCAGATTATTTGCCGGCAGTGTGCGGTTTTTTAATTAAAAAGGAAATTGAAATAATGGGTAAAGCGCTGGGAAATCCGGCCCGTCCTTTTATTGCAATATTGGGAGGAGCCAAGGTATCAGATAAAATTGGTGTTATTGAAAACCTCCTTGATAAGGTTGATGCTCTCATCATTGGTGGCGGAATGGCATATACCTTTCTTAAGGCAAAGGGATATAAAATCGGAAATTCAATATGTGAAGAAGATAAGCTTGATCTTGCAAGAAGCCTTATGGAAAAGGCGGAAAATAAGGGTGTTGAACTTGTTCTTCCCATTGGCAGTATAGTAGGCAAAGAATTTAAAAATGATACAGAACATAAGTATGTGCCTTCAGATGACATGCCGGATGGTTGGATGGGTATGGATATTGGTTCTCTTACAATAGAGAAGTTTACTGATGTTATTAAAAAGGCAAAAACCATAGTATGGAATGGACCTATGGGTGTATTTGAATTCCCTAATTTTGCTACAGGTACAAAAGAAATTGCAAGAGCAGTAGCTGAATCAGGAGCTATTTCAATAGTGGGCGGGGGCGATTCAGCTGCAGCAGTTGAGCAGCTCGGGTTTGCAGATAAAATTACCCATATATCAACCGGCGGAGGCGCATCTCTTGAATTCCTTGAAGGAAAAGAGCTTCCCGGTATAGCAGTATTATGTGATAAAAATCCAAGGAAAAAAGTTATAGCAGGCAACTGGAAAATGAATAAAACTGCTAAAGAAGCTGTTGATTTTGTCGCTAATCTGAAAGACAGGGTGGCCGGCAGTGCTGATGAAGTAGTAGTATGTGTACCTTTTGTATGCATACCGGGCGTAAAACAGGCAGCAGAAGGCTCAAATATAAAAGTTGGAGCACAAAACATGCATTGGGAAGAAAAAGGTGCATTTACCGGTGAGGTTTCAGGACCAATGCTTAAAGATTTAGGGGTTGAATATGTCATTATTGGTCACTCGGAGAGAAGACAATATTTTGCTGAAACTGATGAAACAGTTAACAAGAAGGTGCATGCTGCATTTAAATATGGCTTGAAACCAATAATCTGTGTTGGTGAATCCTTAACTCAGAGAGAACAGGGTGTTACAGCAGATCTTGTAAGATACCAGGTTAAAATTGCTTTATTGGGTTTAACTTGTGATCAGGTAAAAAATGTTGTTATGGCTTACGAACCAATATGGGCTATTGGGACTGGGAAAACAGCCACTAATGAACAAGCTGATGAAGTATGTGCAATAATAAGAGATACAATAAAAGAGCTTTATGGAGAAGAAACCTCTGAGGCTGTAAGAGTACAATATGGCGGCAGCGTAAATGCAGCCAATGCTTCAGAATTATTTAGCATGGTTAATATTGATGGCGGCCTAGTAGGAGGAGCAAGTCTTAAGCTTGATGATTTTGAGAAAATAGTTAAGTACGATAAATAAAACAGAAAACAGGAAGCACAATATAATTCTTTCCTGTGAATGCTGGCTTAATTAGGGCAGGCTCTTTTACCTGCCCTAATTTTGTATTAGGCATAATCAAAAACAAACTGGCCAATTGGGTTTTTAGAAATTGAATTATGTACCTTATATAGCATATAGCAAAAATCATTCTACAAGGAGTGGAAAAACTAATGAAAGATAGACTGGTTGCACTAATTATACTTGATGGATTTGGAGTTAATCCGAAAGATGAAGGAAATGCAATAAAAGCTGCATGCAAACCAAATCTGGACAAATACTTTAAAGAATATCCAAATACAACTATTAAATGCAGTGGCATGGATGTAGGATTGCCTAATGGACAAATGGGCAATTCCGAAGTAGGGCATACAAATATTGGAGCTGGCAGAATAGTATATCAGGAGTTGACGAGAATCACAAAATCCGTAGAAGATGAAGATTTTTTTATGAAAAAGGAATTTCTTGATTCTATAGAGAATTGTAAAACAAATAATTCAAAACTGCACTTATTCGGTTTACTTTCCGATGGTGGTGTGCATAGCCATAATACACATCTATACGCACTTTTGGAACTTGCTAAAAAGCATAACCTGAAGGATGTATTTGTTCACTGCTTTTTTGATGGTAGAGATGTACCTCCTGACAGTGCCCTTGGATATGTTGAGGAACTTGAGAAAAAAATTGATGAAATAGGGGCCGGAAAAATTGCCTCTGTTATGGGAAGATACTATGCTATGGACAGAGATAACAGATGGGAAAGAGTAAATCTTGCTTACAATGCCATGGTACTTGGTGAAGGTTTAATTGCTCAAAGTGCCAGGCAGGCAGTTTTAGATTCTTATTCAAAAAATGAATTTGACGAATTTGTAAAACCTACAGTAGTTTATGAAAACAATAAACCTGTTGCTACAATAGGTGATAATGACTCAATAATATTCTTCAATTTTAGACCTGATAGGGCTAGGGAAATTACCAGAGCATTTATCGATAAGGATTTTTCAGGGTTTCAGAGGGCAAATGGTTATTTTCCCGTACATTTTGTTTGTATGACACAATATGACAAAACAATGGAAAATGTGGAAGTTGCCTTTAAACCTGAAAGTCTTAAAAATACTTTTGGAGAGTATATAAGCGGGCTGGGATATAGACAGCTAAGGATTGCTGAAACTGAAAAATATGCTCATGTAACATTTTTCTTTAATGGCGGGGTAGAAAAAGTATATGATGGGGAGGACAGAGCCCTTATACCATCGCCCAAAGTTCCAACATATGACTTGAAGCCTGAAATGAGTGCCTATGAGGTTACCGATGAAGTGGTAAAAAGGATAGCATCAAAACAATATGATGTGATTATTTTAAATTTTGCAAATGCAGATATGGTAGGGCATACAGGTATTTTTACAGCTGCAAGAGCCGCCATAGAAGCTGTTGATGCATGTCTGGGGAGAATTATACCTGCTATTATTGAACAAGGCGGAGTCGCGTTAATCACAGCTGACCATGGAAATGCTGAGCAAATGGTTGACTATGATACAGGAGGGCCTTTTACAGCACATACAATAAATAGTGTACCTTTAATATGCGCAGGACTTGGTGATGTCAAATTAAAGGAAGGAAGACTTGCTGATTTAAGTCCTACCTTACTTGACATAATGGGTATTGAAAAACCTGCTGAAATGACAGGTATTTCATTATTAGAGGCAAAGAGGTAAGAGATGATAGGCAAGAAGTTATAGGTTAGAGATGAGAGGTTAGAGATGAGAGGTTAGAGATAAGAGGTAGAAGGCAGGAGATGGAGATTGGATAATATGGGGTTAGAGAATAGAGATTAGAAGTTACAGGCCGGGCTTATGAAACTTATGCTTTTGTCTGCTCTTATTCCCACATCTCACATCTCACTTCCAACCTCGTAAGTGTATCTTCAAATATAGTAAATGCACCCTGCCTTTTATGAAACTCTTTACTTTTTTACAAGATAAGGTTAATATATTAAGTAACGTGTTTTATAAGATATGGGGGTATTCTCAGATGAAAAAGAATGAAAAAATATATCTGTACCTAAAAAAGTATTTCAAAGTATCCATATTAACCGTAATAATCTTTTCATTTTTTACTTCACTTACAGGTTGTTACTTTTTCCCACAGGAAGAGGAAGTGCTGGCTCCACCATTAAAGGAACCTCAAAAATTAGAGTATAAAACAATAAAAGTAAAAAAAGGTAATATAGAAAAGCGTATAAATGGAACAGCATATTTTGTATCTGATCTGCAAACTGATCTTTGTTTTAAGTACAGAGGTGGAAGAATAAAGTCAATAAATGTAAAAGATGGTGATATGGTTTATGAAGGCGACATTATAATTGAGCTTGAAACAGAAAACCTTGAAAATCAAATCATGCAGCAGGAAATGGCTCTCGAAAAACTTAAACTAAGCACAGGTCAGACCTTGTCAAATTTACATAGATCAATTAAACTGGCTGAACTTCAACTTGATGACTTGAAGAAAAAATTGGAGAAAATCAAAAAAACCATGGAAAATCTACCTGATGGAGTTTCTCTTCAGGATATAATGCCTGGTGCTAATATGGAAGATATACAGGATCAAATCGAAAGACAGGAATTTATACTCAATGGTGAGATTGAAAAATATAATAATGCAGAAACTTCTGCTGAATTAGATATTAAATCTATAGAACTTCAAATACAAAATCTGAGTATTGAACTTGAAAAAACAAAGCTTGTTTCACCGGTAACAGGAAAGGTGGTCTGGATAACATCTACCAAACCGGGTGAATCTATACAGGCATATACTAATCTTATAAGGATAGCTGATGTAAATAGGTTGAAGCTTAAATATACCGGGGATAACATTTCGGATTTTAAGCTTGGCAGCAAGGTAGAAGTAAAAATTGACGATGCGGAATATGAGGGAGAGGTTGTTATGACTCCTTCAACAGCACCTTTTGATGCCGATGAAAGTATAAAAAGGTCTATTTTTATAAATGTAAAAGGACTTCCTAAAGGTGTTTCATTGGGTTATTCTGCAAGAATAAGTTATCTTCTTGAATATAAGGAAGACGTAATTGTAATTCCAAGAGATATGCTTCATGGATTTATGGGCCAAAAGACAGTTTACATACTGGAAGATGGACTTAAGAAAGATAGGTCTGTTCAAACGGGAATTGAAACTCCAACAGAAGTGGAGATCTTAAAAGGTCTTGAAGAAGGCGAAGAGATTATAGAAGGTTGAGGGGGGAAGATTCTTGCTGATAATTCTAATTAGAAAAATACTTAGCAATAAATGGATGGTCCTATGTCTCCTTATTGGATCAATTATCACTGTAGCTATGGTAAGCAGTGTACCTATATATACAAATGGAGTATTACAGCGAATGCTAACCCGTGATTTAGAAGGTTATCAAAAAAATTATGGCGGCTTCCCCGGAAGGTATTCCATTAAAGTCAAATTGCATTATTATACTGATAATGTAGACGACAGAGTTAAGGCATATAAGTGGTTTGCTGAAAGAATTGTTGATTTGCCTCGACAGCTTAATGTGCCTGTAATTATTGATAATAATTCTCTAATTGCTGATAATTTAACAGCACTTCCTGAAATTCAAAGAGAGGAAAAGCCGAAAACCAGGTTCTTTAAATTTGAGGGTATGGACGCTTTTGTTGAACATGCCCAAATCATTAATGGACGAATGTTTTCAGATAAAAAAGAAGGAGATATTATTGAAGTAGTTGTAACAGAAAAAGCTTTTGATTCGCTGGACCTTCGTCTTAATGAAGTTTATCATGTAAGTAATTTTCTAAATGAAGATGAACTTTTATGCAAAGTCAAGGTGGTTGGAACATTTACAATTAAAGATGCTGCAGATCTTTACTGGTTCGATGGAATATGGAATTTTGATGAGAGCTTTTTAATGGATAATAAACTATTTAGTCAATTGTTTATAGAATCTCAAAATCCCATATTGACCGAAGTTCGCTGGAATTATGCTCTTGATTACCATAAAATTAAAATAGAAAACATAAGTCATATTTTATCTGCATATGATACCCAGTTTAGATGGTTTAAAAAATATACTGCAATACTTGATGCAAGGTTGCCAATCATTCCAATCCTTGAAGAATATCAGAAGAGGGAAAAACAGCTTAGTTTAACATTATGGGTGCTGCAGGTTCCAATATTGCTGATGCTGGCATTCTATATGTTCATGGTTGCACAGTTAATAGTCAAAAGTGAAGAAAATGAAATTGCAGTTGTGAAAAGCCGGGGTTCCAGCAGCCTCCAAATATTTACCAGCTACTTGCTTGAAAGTATATTGCTTGGTGGAATTGCTTTTGCTGCGGGTCCATCCCTAGGCTTATTTATATGCAGAATATTGGGATTGTCAAACGGCTTCCTGGAATTTGTACAAAGAACTTCTCTGCCGGTTGAATTGAGTAAAACTGCTTACTTATACTCTCTAATAGCTTTAGGATTGTTTGTTATATCTATGCTTTTACCTGCTTATCTATCTTCGAGAACCAGCATTGTCCTTTATAAACAAAGTAAGGTAAGAAAAAGTAAAAACCCAATATGGAAGCGTTATTTTCTTGATATAATACTGCTGGCTATATCCGGATATGGTCTATATAGCTATAAAATGAGAACACTTACTCAAGTATTAACGGGTATAAAGGGCACAGATATTGCTATAGACCCACTTTTATTCCTTATATCTACAATGTTTATTCTTGGGGTAGGACTTGTACTATTAAGACTATTCCCTTATCTGGTAAGTTTCATTTTCTGGTTGGGAAGAAAAATATGGTCACCTGCACTTTATGCTTCTTTCCTTCATGTAGGAAGATCAGGAGGACAAGAACAATTTCTCATGTTATTTATAATCCTTGCTATTTCACTAGGAATTTTTAACGCCAATGCAGCCAGGACTCTTAACAGAAACATTGAAGAGAGGATCAGATATGATATTGGAGCAGACATAACCATCAAAGCCAAATGGGAAAGTAATGAGGTGTCTTTTGGCGGCATGATGGGTGCAGAGCCTGAAATGGTTGGAAGTGTCGGATTCGGAAGTGATAACAAACCTACTGAATATATTGAACCGCCATTTAAACAATTCACGGAATTAGATGGTGTTGAACTTGCCACAAAGGTTTTCAAAAAAAGTAATGTTGAGATGAGAAGTATAGCGGGCAGTACATATAATGTAGATCTGTTGGGAATTATTCCTGATGAATTCGGTAAAGTATCATGGCTTCGTCCAGAATTGATGCCATATCATTGGTATCATTATTTAAACCTTATGGCTGAGGCACCTACTGCTTTCTTGGTATCAAGCTCTACAAGAGATAAATATAAATTAAAAGAGGGAGATTCCATTTACTTAACCTGGAAGGGGCAAACTTATTTGGAAGGCTATATATATGCCTTTATAGACTATTGGCCTTCATATAATCCAAATTTTAAAAACCAAAAGGGTGAACCAAAAGATTTTATAGTAGCAAATTATTCTTATATTGCGGCAAGAATGTCCCTGGAACCTTATGAGGTTTGGATAAAAAGAGAACCGGGTGTTACTGATACTCAAGTTTATAATGATATTAAAGAAAAGAAGATTGCTATTACAGACATTAAATTTACAAAAAATGAAATTATAAAGAAAAAGAATGATCCTATGCTTCAAGGTACAAACGGGGCATTAACAATGGGCTTTGTAATTACTATGCTTATAAGTTCAATTGGGTTTTTAATATACTGGGTACTATCTATACGCAGCAGAGCTCTTCAGTTTGGCATTTTCAGAGCTATGGGTCTATCAATGAGGAATATTATTACTATGCTTATTTGCGAGCAAATACTTATTTCAGGGGTTGCCATATTACTGGGGATCATAATTGGAGGTGCCACATGCGACTTGTTTATTCCTCTTATTCAAATAGCTTACAGTGCTGAAGAAATGGCTCTTCCGTTCAAGGTATTTGCTTATGGAGGGGATTATATCAAGTTATATACGATTGTAGGGACTATGCTGTTGTCAGGAATTGCAATTTTAGCAATCCTTGTATCCAGGATTAATATTAATCAGGCAATTAAACTTGGAGAGGACTAGCTATTAATGGGTAGTGGGAGCAGGAAGCAGTTAATGGCAGGGAGAAAGGGAAGTAAGAAGCTAGGAAAAGGGGGTAAAAAGTTAAATGGGTGAGGAAATGCTGGCTGTCAAGGAAAAAAGCATTATTCGGCAAGCTCCAATAATAGTTACTGATAATCTGGATAGAGATTTTCATTCAGGAAGAGAAATAGTGCATGCGCTTAAAAAAGTTAACATAAAAATTGAACCAGAGAAGCTTACTATTTTAAGAGGAAGGTCAGGTTCCGGCAAAACAACTTTAATAAACCTTCTTGGTGGACTTGACACCCCTACAAAAGGAAGGATATTCTTTAAAGATAAAGAAATAACAAGTATGACAGTTTCTAAAAGGGATGAGCTTAGAAAGAAAAATTTCGGCTTTATTTTCCAATCTATTGCAATAATATCTGTAATGTCGGCTTACGAAAATGTTGAGTTTGGCCTGAGAATTGCAGGGTTTGATTCGAAACACAGAAGAGAACGGGCGGAAGAATGCCTTACCCTGGTGGGACTGGGTAAAAGGATGCATCATAGAGCTCATGAGCTTTCGGGTGGAGAACAACAGAGAGTCGCCATAGCCAGGGCAATTGCCCATCGCCCCGGTGTTATTTTCGCCGATGAGCCCACTGCAGAGCTAGATACATATATGGGACTTCAGATAGTCAAACTTTTCAAATCCCTTGTTGAGAAAGAAGGACTAACAGTTGTAATGACTACACATGATCCGAGCATGATGGAAATAGCAGATTGTGTATATACTCTTGAGGATGGTGAAATTGTTGATGAACAATGGGCATGATAGTATTAACAAACAGGATAAAATTCAGGTTGATGTTCATGAAGGCACTCAAGATGATCAAAGCGAAAATATAATAATATGCGAAAACCTGGTAAAAATCTATAAAACCAAGGAAACTGAGGTTGTTGCTTTGCAGGGCCTTGATCTTACAATAGAAAAAGGTGAATTAATGGCCATAATAGGGAACAGCGGAAGTGGCAAGTCCACCCTTCTTAATATGCTGGGAGGCCTTGATAGACCTTCTGCAGGAAAACTTATTATTGATGGAAAGGATCTGCTTAAATTTAGTGATAGGCAACTGATGAAATATAGGAGAGAGACCGTTGGATTTGTCTGGCAGAATAATGCTAGAAATCTGATTCCTTATTTGACAGCAAGAGAAAATGTAGAACTCCCTCTAATATTAACGGGGAAAAAGAAAAAGGCTGCAAAGGCGCTGGAATTACTGGATATGGTTGGGCTTACCAATAGAGCTTACAGTAAATTAAGCCAGCTTTCAGGTGGAGAGCAGCAGCGTGTTGCAATAGCTATTGCTCTTGCCAATAACCCTAAAATTCTTCTGGCTGATGAACCTACCGGTTCTGTAGATACCAGGACAGCAGACCAGATATTGGATGTATTCCGTGTAATGAGCCAGACTTTGGGTATTACTGTTATTATTGTTACTCATGACAGGAGATTGGCACGTAAAGTGGACAGGGTAGTGGCAATAAGAGATGGTAGAACAAGCAGTGAGATAATCAGAAAAAGGTCTTATGCAGAGGAACTGGAAGGCATGAAGGTTGGAATATCAAGCGGGGATGATGATACTCACGTGGAATATGCTGTGCTGGATAGAGCGGGGCGTCTTCAAATCCCTGCCGAATACATTGAAGCTATGAGCCTTAAAGGCAGAAATAAGGTCAAGGTATCACTTGAAGAGGGAAAAATTGTTCTTGAACCTCCGGAAAAATCCTCCGATGAAAAAGCTGATGAAAAAGCTGTTGGAAAAGCTGTTGGAAAAGCCGTTGGCTGAAAAATGAAAGAACTGTAAAAGGCTGTTGACCGAAAAAAATGTTTACATTTTGCGATAAATAGGGTATTCTATATAAAGATTTCGTAATAATTTGCTAAAAATATCACAAACTATAATATAAACCAAGGAAGGAGATATAATTAATATGAGTTTTTATTTGGAAATTGATAGCGTATATGCAAGAGAAATTATTGATTCAAGAGGGAATCCTACCATTGAGGTGGATGTTATAACTGAAGACGGTAATTTAGGTAGAGCAGCAGTACCATCAGGTGCTTCAACAGGTGCTTTTGAAGCTGTTGAGTTAAGAGATGGAGATAAGGAAAGATATCTTGGAAAGGGTGTTCAGAAAGCAGTTGAGAATGTTAATACCATAATTGCCAATGAAGTTGAGGGCATGAATGTATATGACCAGGTTGCAATTGATAATTTAATGATAGCCCTTGACGGAACACACAATAAAGGTAGACTTGGGGCAAACGCCATATTGGGAGTATCTCTGGCCGTAGCAAAAGCTGCTGCAGAGTCTCTGGGATTAAGCCTTTATCAATACATAGGCGGTGTAAATTCTAAGGTACTTCCTGTGCCTATGATGAATATTATTAATGGCGGAAAACATGCTGATAATAGTGTTAACATTCAGGAATTCATGATAATGCCTGTAGGTGCATGCTGCTTTAAAACTGCACTTCGTATGTGCGCCGAAGTATTTCATAACCTGAAGAAGGTTTTAAGTGCAAAAGGCTATAGTACAGCTGTAGGTGATGAGGGAGGATTTGCTCCAAACCTTAAAACTGATGAAGAAGCTATACAGGTTATACTTGAAGCTGTAGAAAAAGCAGGATACAGACCTGGTGATGATTTCAGAATTGCTATAGATGCTGCAGCTACAGAAATGTATCAGGATGATGGAACATATCTGTTCTGGAAATCCAACATAAGAAAGACAAGAGAAGAAATGGTAGATTTCTGGGCTGACCTGGCTTCCAAATATCCAATCATATCTCTTGAAGATGGAGTTGCAGAAGAAGACTGGGAGGGCTGGAAACTGCTTACAGATAAGATAGGAAGCAAGATTCAGCTTGTTGGAGATGACCTGTTTGTTACCAATACTGAGAGATTAAAGAAAGGTATTGACATGGGAGTAGCCAACTCAATACTAATAAAGGTAAATCAGATTGGCACACTTACTGAAACTCTTGATGCGATTCAAATGGCCAATAGAGCCGGTTATACAGCGGTTGTATCCCACAGATCCGGTGAGACTGAAGATGCTACAATTGCAGATATTGCAGTTGCAACCAATGCCGGTCAAATAAAGACAGGCGCGCCATCAAGAACCGACCGTGTTGCAAAATACAATCAGCTGTTAAGGATTGAGGAAGAGCTGGGCGCTTCTGCTCAGTATCTTGGATTGGATGCATGGTTTAACCTGAAGAATAAATAAAAACAATCAAATGGAAATTAAAAAAGCGTAGAGAAGGGCGCATATTATTTTTTTGAAGAAATTATTGTATTATATTTCTTCAAAAATTCAAAATGCGCTCTTCAACCACTTGTATTTTAGGTTATATTATGTTACAATTTTATACCGTGGGAATGCATATTTCTCCATTTTATTATTTGGAGGTGTTTTTTTGAAAATAGGTACCATTATACTAAACATAATTTATATAATTATTTCATTGTCCATGGTTGTAATTGTTTTGCTGCAATCGGCAAAATCAGCAGGGCTGTCCGGTTCTATTGCAGGTGGTGCTGAAACATTTTTCGGTAAGAACAAGGGACGTACAATTGATGCAATGCTAAGCAAATATACTACATTTGCTTCTATAGCTTTTATAATATTGTCAGTAGTACTTTACTTGCTATTGAAATAATTTGTGGAGCTATTTAATGGTTTGTAAATTTTACTTTAACTAAAATGTTATATAAAAATAAAGCTATGTGGATTACATAGCTTTATTTTTGTGTTTATGCGTGAATGATATATGAGATAATTAAAAGGGTTTGTGGTATAATAAATAAAAGATAATCCATGATTAGATTATATTATGAATGAGGTGCCGGATGGAAGAAGATAGAAAAAAACGAATACTGGAATATATGGAAAGTGACACATACAAACCTTTCCTTTTTGAAGAGCTTGCAGGATTCCTGGCAGTTCCTGATACAGAACTGGGTATATTCAGAAGTGTACTTGATGAGCTTGAAGCAGAAGGGAAGGTATTTAAGTCAAAGAAAAACAGGTATGGCTTGCCAAAGCATTTTAACTTAATAGCAGGCCGTTTGCAAATGAATGAGCGGGGCTTTGGTTTTGTAATACCTGACAACCGCAATAATGGTAGTAATGACAGTAATGGAGATATATACATATCTCCGGAGTTTATGCATGGAGCAATGAACAATGACAGAGTGTATGCCCGCATAATGTACAAAGGTTATTATGATAAGAGAGCTGAAGGTGAAATATTCAGAATTATTCAAAGAGCGAATGAAATGGTAGTAGGCACTTTTCAAAGCAGCAGGTATTTTGCCTTTGTTATACCTGACGATAAGAGGATTACAGGTGATGTTTTAATACCAAAGGATGAAGCAGGCGGTGCTGTTGACGGACAGAAGGTTGTCGCACAAATAATCAGATGGCCGGAAGAATCAAAGCACGCTGAAGGATGCATAGTAGAAATTCTTGGAGATAAAAACAGTCCCCAGGCTGATGTATTATCTATAATTAGGACGTTTAACCTTCCGGAAAAATTTCCTGAAAACGTAATGCAGCAAGTTGATAAAATTGGTGATACCGTACCTGATTCCATGCTGGAAGGAAGAAGGGATTTAAGACAATTAAGAATAGTTACTATAGATGGCGAAGATGCAAAAGATCTTGATGATGCAGTTTCTATAGAAAAGACTGCTGAAGGCTATTACAGGCTTGGAGTGCATATAGCTGATGTCAGCAATTATGTTGTTGAGGGTTCTCCTCTTGATAGAGAGGCTTTGATCCGGGGAACCAGTGTTTATCTTGCTGATAGGGTTATACCAATGCTCCCGCCTAAATTATCAAACGGTATATGCAGCTTAAACCCTGGTGTGGACAGGCTTACTTTTTCGGTAATTATGACAATCAATTCTTCAGGTAATGTAATAGGCCATGAAATATGTGAAAGTGTTATTAAAACTACTGAGAGAATGACTTACAACAATGTATATAAGATGCTTGTAGAAAATGATCCTCAAGTGTGCCATAAGTATTCCCACCTTATTGATGATTTTAAAACCATGGAAGAGCTTGCCCTTGTTTTAAGAAAGAAAAGAATAGAAAGGGGTTCCATGGATTTTGATTTTGGGGAAGCAAAAATTATTCTTGATGAGGAAGGCAGACCAGTCGATATTATAAAATTTAAATCGACAATTGCTGAAAAAATCATTGAAGAGTTTATGATAGTATGCAACGAAACTGTAGCAGAACACTTTTTTTGGTTAGAAGCTCCTTTTGTATACAGAATAC
>OFEK01001170.1_pt1 | contig 19157 bp, 14 predicted proteins | sample 1521131 | NCBI WGS metagenome assembly OFEK01 (sample SAMN05720209, study PRJEB24109) | activated sludge metagenome | isolation source: Anaerobic digester | place: China | collected 2015-12-16
AGGGCGCGATGAACTGCAGCAGTCCCGTCTCTCCATAAGGGAGAGCCTTGAGCGTGGCCGGGTGCCGCGCTATCACCCGGCTGTAGACGGGGATATGGAAATTGCCGAGCCGGCAGTCCACGTAGGGCACGCCGTGCTCGACCATGCCGAACAAATCGCGCACGTTCTCGACAGGGAGTCCGAGCGCGCGGGCCAGCCGGCCGCGCATCTCGCCCTTGTCCACGGCGCGGTCCTGCTTGTCCTTCCAGCCGCCGCCGGTTATGACCCGGCTGTCCGGGTGCAGGCGGGCGGCGCGGCCGTGCCGCCGGGAGAATTCCCCGCAGACCGCCATCGCGTGGGCGGGGAAGCCGACCAGGCGGGCAGGGCGGCCGCTGCGCTCGAAGCGCTCCAGCGCGGCCACGGCGCCGTCCAGGTCGAAATAGAAATCTTTCTTTCCCGCGTCCCAGCGCAGGGCGTAGAAGACCTCGCCGCGCAGGGTGAGGCCCGTGATGCTCTCGTCGCTGAAAGCCGTGCCGACGTTCTTCGCCACGGCGGGGTCGTAGGTGAAGCAGAGATGATCGGTGACGGTCCCCCCGGCGGCCAGGCCCATGCCGTTGAAGACCTGCCAGGCCTGCCGCTGCAGGCGCAACAGCGAGGGTCTGTCGAAGACGATCCGGCTGCGCTGGCCCGAGGTGCCGCTCGAGGTCATCTCCAGCACCGTCTCCCGCCGCGTCGCGCTGACCAGGCCGCGTTCCTTGAAGGCCGCCACCACGATATGGGGCATGCGCGCCGTGTCGCGCCAGGAGCGCAGGTCCGCGGGCCGGAAGCCCTCGGCCTTCCAGAGGCCGGCGAACTCCGGGCAGCGCCGCATGTGGACGGCGGCGGACGCCCGCAGGGCGGCGGTGAAGAGGGCCCTGTCGGAGGCGGAATGGCGGTACGGCGGCAGCTCGGCGAGCCGGCCCATGGCGGTGCGGTCCCCCAGCGGGGCCGCCACCGGCCTGGAGCAGGCCCGGAGCTTCACTTGCCGCTCCGCAGCGCGGTCTCGACGTACATTGCGTTCCACATCTTGATGTATTCCCTCAGGTAGGCGCGGTAGGTCGGGATGAGGCTGACCTTGCGGAAGTCCAGGGTCTCGAAGGAGCGGGAGAAGGCGATGTAATCCCAGCGCCGGCGGCCGACCAGCCGCATCGCGGGGAAATAGGCGCTGGGCAGGAAACCCGCGTCTATCGCCTGCCGCTGCAGCTCGGGCGTGTAGGCGTCCACCAGGCATTCGAGGTAGCTGATATTGAGGTTGCTCACCACGTCCGCCACGCTGTTGAGCAGCAGCGAGAGGTCCTGTATCTCGCTCCGGCCGCCGAGGATGGCGGTGTACTTGTCCTGCGGGTTGTACTGCAGGTAGACCTCGGTCTTCTGGTCGTGCGAGACGAGCATCATGTTCGGCTTGTGGAAAGGCACGTAGAAGTTGGAAAAGACCCCGCTGTTCCCGGTCCTGCGGAAGCGTTCCGCCACGAAACTGGGGGCGTTCACCATCTCGAACTGTATCAGCTTCTGGTCGGCGCGGTTGGGCTGTCCCGCGTCGGGCGACTTCTCCGCCACGAAGCGCGCCGCGCCCAACTGCAGTTCCTTGTTGGGCAGCCGGCTGAGCAGTTCGCGCTGGGCCAGCCGGAAGAACGGCTCTATCTCCCTGACCATCTTGACCGGCTTGCGGCGCTTGCCCCAGGCGGAGAGCACGTAGTAGGCGGTCAGGCAGTAGGTCTCGTGCTCGTGGATCTTGTGGGCGTTGGGGAAGATGCCGAGAGCGGAGAAGCCCAGGTTGTCGAGGACCTTCTGCGGGGCGGCGGTCACGGTGCGGGTGGTGGCGTAGACGGCGTCCACCAGTTTGCGCTTTCTGGTCACGCTGTCCATGATAAGGTTCATCATGATGTTGTTGAGCTTATGCTTGCGGTACTCGCGGGAGACGACGGCCCCGATGGCCTTGGCCAGGCGGTTCTTCAGGTCCAGATGCATGATCTGGCTGGCGATGATGCGCCCGTTGTGCTCGCCGACCAGCCAGAAGTATTCGTCGCTGGAGATGGCGTGGTTCATCTTGGCCCGGTCCGAGACCAGCGACATCGGGTAATTGTGGCCGTACACCTCGGCGAAGAGCATCTGGATGCGGCGGCCGTCCTCGTGCCGCGCGTTGCGTACGCGTATGACGAAGTTGTTGTCCCCCGAATTGACGGTCAGATCGACGTGACGGAAATTCATTTTAAAGCCTCCGGCGCCCCTTTCGCCGCCCCGCGGGCGGCCCGTGATATTATATAAATAGCCCGGCCGCCCCGCCATTGACCCGGATTAATACGGCGCGGCCGGCACCGTCCCTTCCCGCCGGCCGGACGGCCCCCGTTTTGATTTGGGCCTTATAATGTGATAATTTGTATCTGCCGATGAAGATATACAGGATACCGCTTCTGCTCCCGCTGCTGTTTTCCGGCTGCGCCTCCTTCCAGTCGGGAGACGTCCGGATAGACCGCAACGGGCTGAGAGCGATGATGGCCGACGAAGAGATACGGCCTTTCGCCTCGCTCCGCTTCACCTGGACCAATTATCCTTATTTCAACCCGGCGGAACTGATAGGCCAGGGCACCGTCGAAGGGACGCCGCCGCCCAAACCCGTTCCGGTGGAGAGGCAGGAATTCTTCGAACTGCGGACCAGGGCGTTCAACATCATGAAGGAGGCCGGACTTTACGACCCGGCCGGCGGAGAGGGCACCCTGTATCTGGACCTGACCACCTACGGCCGCTGGACCTACCGCGACCTGTTCAAATCCTTCCTGGTGGAGACCTCCTGGATCATGCTGTTCCCCTCCTCGCTGAACGTCAACTACCGGATACTGGCGACTTCGGACCGCGACGCCAGGCTGGAAGTGGAGGAGATAGCCAGGCACCGCACGGTGTTCCACGCGCTGATCTTCCCTCTCTATCCTTTCGCCAGCCCCGCCGCCAGGGAACGCGCGCTGCTGCGCAACATGCTCTGGAAGACCGCCACCGACATCTATACCCGGCTGAAGGACCCTTCGTCCCCTGTCGCCAGGCCGGAGGACCCGCCGGCGGCGGAAATGCAGTCCGGCCTCCCGGTCCCGCAGGGGACGGAAGAGATAGAGCACGCGCCGGTCACCTACCCCGTGCCCGGCAGCGCCGGAAAACTGCCGGGGGCCCCTCTGCAGTAGCGGGGCCGGCGCGGCAAAAAAAAGGGCGGCCCGAAGGCCGCCCTTCTCATTTCCGTGCGTTCTACTTGCCGTCGCCGGCCGTTCCGGGCGCGGCTTCCGGCCCCGGTTCTTCGGCGGGGGCAGCGTCCTTACCGGGAGCGGCGGGCTTCGCCGGCGTCTCCGGGGCCGGGGCGGGCTCTTCCGCGGGAAGCATCTTCAGGGCCTCCCTGGCGTCCGGCAGGTACAGGCTCTCGGGATTCTCCTTGATGAACTTCTCCAGCGCGGCCCGGCCCGCGGCCGCGTCGCCGTTGACGACCAGTTCGGCCGCGTCGCCCAGAGCCTTGCGCTCGGCCTCGGCCTTCTTGAGGGCCTGCTCCGAGACGCCGCCCTTCCAGTAGAGCTCGGAGGCGTCGCCGCCGGTCTTGTCGCCGCGCACCGCCGCGACCGCGCTGACGCGGGTCCTGGAGTGGAATTTCTTCTGTACCTTGGAACGCAGCCCCTTGTAGAAGTTGTCGTACCAAGACTTCCAGGACTCCTTGTCCTTGCGGACCTCCGCCTGGTCCGTCCCGGCCGGCGCCTTGGCCGCGGGTTTCTCCTCCGCGGCGGCCAGGCCGGCGCAGAAAGAGAACAGCACCGCGGTTATTATGGTCTTGTTCATGCTCCCTCCTCGTTCCCTCGTCTATTTAAGAAGCTGGTCCCCGGCGGCCCTGGCCGAGGGGTCGATCTTGACCGCGCGCTCCACGTAGGTCCTGGCGTCGTCCTTCCTGCCCGCCTTGAGCGCGGCGCGGGCCTGGTTCAGCCAGGTCCCGGCGTCGAAAGGGTCGGCCTTGGAAGCCTTGTGGTAATACTCCGAGGCTTTGGCGGCGTCGCCGGCCCTGAAAGCCAGGTTCCCCAGGTTATTGAGCGCGGCGGCGTTGCCGGGGTCCTTTTCGAGGAGTTTCCCGAAGGACCCGGCGGCTTCGCCGTTCTCCCCGTGCTGGGCGTGCAGCAGGCCCAGGTTCAGCAGCGCGTCCTCGTTGGAAGGGTCGGAAGCCAGGATATCGCCGTAATATCCCTTCATATGCCCGTAGCGGGACTTGAGCAGGGCCTCCAGCGCCTTCTTCACCCGCGGCGCGAGCTTCTCTCCGCCCGCGTAACTCGCCTCGGCCTCGGGCAGGGTGACGGGCTCGAATTCGGACCAGGCGGCGCGCACGTCGACGACCTTGACCGAATCTTTCATCTTCCGGTACATGTCGGCGGCGGTGGCCACGGCGTCGTAGAGATCCTTGCCCACCATCGTGGTCTCGAGGGGGATCCACCAGGCGTCGTTGTGGCGCACCAGCATATCCTCCGGCAGGCCGACCTCGCGGGCGTCGGACGACCTGGCCTCGAACATCACGGCGATATGGGACGGGTAATCCAGCAGGGCCGCCCGCAGACCGGCGGCCTCGAAGATCGAGGCGAAGAGCGCCGTCAGGTCGTCGCAGTCGCCGCTGCGTATCTTGAGCGTGGTGCGCGGGAACTGCACGGTGTCGAGCATATGTTCCTCGGCGCCGCTCTTGGCGGTGGCGTAGGGATTGACCGGGTCGGCCAGGTAGGCTATCCCTTCCTCGCCCAGGGCCTCCCAGGCGAAGAGCGCTTTGACCAGGTTCTCGTCCACCAGCGCGGCCTCTTTCTCCAGTTTGCCGGTCTCGACCAGCGCGTAGCGGCTGAAGGCGAAGACGGGGGTATCCTTGGCGGTGATGAAAGTGGCCAGGCGCTCGGGCCTGTCCCAGACTATCGCGTTCTTGGAAAGGACCTTCACCGGTTTATTGAGCGTGACCGTCTTCTCCTGCCCGTCGGTGTAATAAGTGACCGAGAGCTGGGACTGTATCGGGGTGTCCTCGGTTATGCCGAGCACGCGGTTGTTGAGCGTGGCCATCAGGTCGACTTCTTTCACCTCGTTGGGGCCGATGGACTCGACTATGGAATCGTGAGGGAAATCCATGTAGTCCTTGAGGTTGAAGGAGATCTTGACGTTGCTGAAGGCCTTGTCGGTATTGTTGCGCACCGCGATTCGGCCTATAGGTTTGTTGAGATAGCGCTTGTAGTTGGCCGAGAAGATGTAGTTCAGCTCGACGGGCTCTATCTCCACCGGCGAGACGTTGCGGGGGTCGCGGACCGCAGCCGGCCTGGCCGCTTCCGCCTTGCCGCCCGACGCCGCCGTCGCCGCCGGGGTGTACTCGCCGGGGAAGCCCGCGGACGAGACCGCCGCGGCGCGGTAGCGGTAGGCGACGCCGGGCTCGGCCGAGGCGTCCTCGTGGGAGGACTTCTCGGTATAGGCCAGTTCGGCCCATTTGCCGCCCTCCGCGGGGGCCCTGAAGACCTTGTAGCCCTTGACCCGGTCGTTGCCGACCGGCTTCCAGGAGAGCTTAACTCCCCTGCTCCCTCCCGCCGCGGCGAAATCCGACGGGGCTTCGGGGATATAGCTTATGTCGAACGAGACTATCCTGCCGGCGCCGGCGTCGGCGATATGTATCCGGTCCACGCCGTAGGCCAGGAACTGCGGCGCGGCGAGTTCGCGCTCTCCGGCGCCCCGGGCGAAGAAAGAGGCCTGGAAGCGGCCGGCCGCGTCGAAGATCTTGACGCTGTAGGCGCCCTTGTCCAGCACGTAGAAGAAGCCCTTCCCGTCGTAGACCAGCGAGGCGGGCGAGACCAGCGAGGCGGAATCTTCCCAGACGGAGAGGAACTTGCCGCTCTGGTCCGTGACGATGACCTTCTTGAGGCCGGCGTCGAGGATGTAGAGATTGTTCTTCTCGTCGGAGGCCGCGTCGACCGGGTTCAGCAGCGTCAGGCCGCCCACCTGCGGGCCGACGGCGAAGAGGAAGATGCCGTCCTGGCTGAAGGCCTGGACGCGCTTGTTCCTTGAATCGGCGATATAGACGTTCTTGTTGCCGTTGACCGTCAGGCCCATCGGGGCCCTGAACTTGCCTTCGCCGGAGCCGGAGCCGCCGAACTGGGATTCGAAGGAACCGTCGGCCTTGAAGATCTGCACGCGGTCGTTGCCGGTGTCGGCGACGAAGAACCGGCCGTCCTCGGCGGCGAAGATCCCCATGGGCGCTTTGACCTGTCCCGGCAGCTTGCCCATGACGGCGACGGTCTTCTTCACTCCCTTCTCGATGAGCACCAGTTCCCTGGCGTCCGGCATGTAGGCGATCATCGAGCCGTCCTTGCGCACGGCCAGCAGGTCGCTCTTGAAGGCCGCTTTGTCCGCCGGGCCCTTGATGGTGAAGCGCGCAAGAAGCGCGGCCGGTTTCAGGCCTTCGGCCCCCTTGGTGCCCTCGAGCCTGAGGTAGGTGACCTTCTTGTTGCCGTCGTCGCAGAGATAAATGACGCCGGCGGGGTCCGCCGCGGCGCCGCAGAGGTTCTGGAACTCGGTCCTGCCCTTGCCGCGGGTGCCGAAAGTGCCGATAACGGAGCCGTCATAGCCCAGCTCGCGCACCTTCCCCTCCCTGGCGTTGACGATGTAGATGATCCCGTCCGGTCCGGCCGCCACGCCGTTATTGGCTATCTCCTGCTCGCGCAGCAGCCTGCCCGAGCGGTCGTACCGCTGCAGCAGCGACTTGGACGGGTCGGAGACGAAGACGTTGCCGGCGAAATCGGCGGCTATGGCGGCGGGCTTCACCACGGTGACCCCGTCATTGCGCTTGGTCGGGAAGCCGTAAAGATAGATGCCGTCCGAATTGAACACCTCCACGCTGGAAGCGCCGGTGTTGGCGACGTAGAGACGGTCGTCGGGGCCGAAGGCGAGGGCCATGGGCGAGGAGAGCTGCCCGGGGCCTTTGCCCTTGCCGGAAAAGGACCAGAGATACTTGCCGTCGAGGTCGGTGACGCTGACGCGGGAATTGCCCGAATCGGCTATATAGAGACGGTCATTGCCTATCGCCAGGCCGGCGGGGCTCTTGAGCTGCGCATCGGACTTCGACACGAACTTGCCCTCCGCGGCCTCGAAGACCAGCACCGCGTTGGCCCTGGCGTCGGCGACGTAGACCCGCTCGCCGTCCGAGGCGACGCCGGAGGGCCTGGTCAGCATCGGGTTCGTTATCTGGCCCTTGAACTCGATCCTGTCGTATGCGCCCGCCGGCGCGGCCAGCAGGGCGGCGAGCATGAGCGCGCAGACATTAAAACTCTTCATAGTGTTCCTCCGCGGAAACAGCGGTACGTTCATAAAGGTCTGTTGGGTCCCTCGGATATTATATATTACATGCGGGCGCCGCGAAAACGGCGGCGGCGGGGCGCCCGGCCCCCGCCTTGCCAAACCGCCGGGATATTTATATTATTTTGAATTCCATAGAACGCCGGGGAACGGAGCCGAAAAAATGGATATTGGATTCGTCAAGCGCGTGATCTTCACCTCTATAGGCAGGAAGTTCGTCATGGCCGTCACCGGCCTGGCGCTGGGCGCCTTCATGCTGGTGCACCTGGCCGAGAACCTCCTGCTCTTCTACGGCGAGAAGGCCTATAACGGCTGGGTGGACCTGCTGCTCTCCAACCCTTTCATAATCTACGCCGAACTGGGGCTGGCCGCGGTCTTCCTGCTGCACATCGTCACGGCCGTCTGGGTGCGCTGGGAGGACTGGCGCAACGCGCCGGCCGGCTACGAGGAGCGCAAATGGCAGGGCGGCCGCACCATCGGCTCGGCCACCATGCTCTACACCGCCGCCGCCGTCCTGGCCTACCTGGTCTACCACCTGATAGATTTCCGTTTCGCCGATCACTCGATGGGGTTCTACGCCATGGTGACCGGCGCCTTCCGCGACCCGGTCTTCGTCGGGGTCTATATAGCCGGCTCGCTGGCGCTGGCGCTGCACCTGAGCCACGGCATGCAGAGCGCCTTCCAGACGCTGGGGGTGAATCATCCCAAGTACACTCCGTTCATCAAGATAGGCGGACTGCTGGTCGCTTTGACGATGGTCGGCTTCGCCATGATCTCGGTCTATTTCCTGCTCGAACTCGACCATAAGAAGGTCGAGCACCATTACCAGGTCGCCGCGACGGAGGCCAGATAACATGAAACTCGACGCCAAGATCCCTTCCGGACCGATAGAGAAGAAATGGGACAAGCACCGCTTCGACCTCAAGCTGGTCAACCCCAGCAATAAGCGGAAGTTCGACATCATCGTCGTCGGCTCCGGCCTGGCCGGCGCCGGAGCGGCCGCCTCGCTGGGCGAGCTGGGCTACAATGTCAAGGTCTTCACGCTGCACGATTCCCCCCGCCGCGCGCACTCGATAGCGGCGCAGGGCGGCATCAACGCGGCCAAGAACTACCCCAACGACGGCGACTCGGTCTGGCGGCTGTTCCACGACACGGTCAAGGGCGGAGACTACCGCGCCCGCGAGGCCAACGTCTACCGCCTGGCCCAGGTCTCCAACGGAATCATCGACCACTGCGTCGCGCTGGGCGTGCCCTTCGCCCGCGAGTACGGCGGCCTGCTCTCGAACCGCTCCTTCGGCGGCGCGCAGCTGATGCGCACCTTCTACGCGAGAGGGCAGACGGGCCAGCAGCTGCTGCTGGGCGCCTACTCCGCGATGATGCGCCAGGTCGCCGCCGGCACGGTGAAGCTGTTCCCGCGCCGCGAGATGACCGAGCTCGTGATAAAGAACGGCCGGGCGCGCGGCATCATCGCCCGCGACCTGGTCACCGGCGAACTGGAGAGCCACGCGGGCCACGCCGTGCTGCTCTGCACCGGCGGCTACGCCAACGTCTTCTACCTGTCCACCAACGCCGCCACCTGCAACGTCTCGGCTGCCTGGGCGGCCTACAAGAAGGGGGCCGGCTTCGCCAATCCCTGCTTCACGCAGATACACCCGACCTGCATACCGCGCTCGGGCGATCACCAGTCCAAGCTCACGCTGATGAGCGAGTCGCTGCGCAACGACGGCCGCGTCTGGGTGCCCAGGAACAGGGGCGACCGGCGCTCCCCCGGCTCGATACCGGAGGAGGAGAGGGATTATTTCCTCGAGCGCCGCTACCCGGCCTTCGGCAACCTGGTGCCGCGCGACATAGCCAGCCGCGCCGCCAAGACCGAAGTGGACGCGGGCAAAGGCGTCGGCCCGACCGGACAGTCCGTCTACCTCGACTTCCGCGACTCCATAGCCCGCAAGGGCGAGGACAGGATACGGGCGGAGTACGGCAACCTCTTCGACATGTACCACCAGATAACCGACGAGAACGGCTACAGGACGCCGATGCGCATCTACCCGGCGCCGCATTACACGATGGGCGGCCTCTGGGTGGACTACGACCTGATGACGACGGTGCCGGGCCTGTTCGCGCTGGGCGAGGCCAACTTCTCCGACCACGGCGCCAACCGCCTGGGCGCCAGCGCGCTGATGCAGGGCCTGGCCGACGGGTTCTTCATCGTCCCGTACACGCTGGGCGGTTACCTGGCGGGGAACAGGCTGGAGGCCGCCGCGGACTCGGACCCCGAGTTCAGGCGGGCCGCGGACGAAGCCGGGCTGAAGTTCAAGCGGCTCCTCTCCGTAAAGGGCAGGAAGACCCCGTCGGAGTTCCACCGCCGGCTGGGCGAGGTCATGTGGAACGAATGCGGCATGGCGCGCAACGAGGCCGCGCTCAAACGGGCGCTGGTGAAGATACCCGAGATACGCGAGGAGTTCCGCGAGAACCTGGCCGTCGGCGGCGGCGCGGAGGAGCTCAACCAGACGCTCGAGCGGGCCGGCAAGGTGGCCGACTTCATAGACTTCGCCGAACTGCTGGTGCGCGACGCGCTGGAGCGCCGGGAGTCCTGCGGCGGCCATTTCCGCGAGGAATCCTGCACGCCGGAGGGCGAGGCGAAACGCGACGACGCGGGCTTCTCCCACGCCGCGGTCTGGGAACACGCCGGCGAGGGCAAGGCCCCGCTGCTCGGCAAGGAACCGCTGTCCTTCGAGCACATCAAGCCCAGCGAGCGCAGCTACAAGTAACGGAGACCGATCATGAGCGAGAAGAAATTCGGAGTGACGGTGCGGGTATGGCGGCAGGCCGGTCCGGGAGAGAAAGGCCGCATGGAGTCCTACGAGGTGAAGGGCGTGGACCCGGACATGTCCTTCCTCGAGATGCTCGACGTGCTCAACGAGGACCTGGTCAGGCGCGGAGAGACCCCCATCGCCTTCGACAGCGACTGCCGCGAGGGCATCTGCGGCTGCTGCGGCCTGGTGGTGAACGGCGACGTGCACGGCCCCGACGAGCATTCCACCGTCTGCCAGCTGCACATGCGGCGTTTCAAGGACGGCGACGTCATCACCGTGGAACCCTGGCGCGTAAAATCCTTCCCCGTCCTCAAGGACCTCGTAGTGGACCGCTCTTCGCTGGACCGCATCATGGCGGCCGGCGGCTACGTCTCGGTCAATACCGGCGCGGCGCCCGACGCCAACTCCATCCCGGTGGACAAGGACGACGCCGAGGAGGCCATGGACGCGGCCGCCTGCATAGGCTGCGGCGCCTGCGTGGCCGCCTGCCCCAACGGCGCGGCCATGCTCTTCACCGGCGCCAAGATCTCGCAGCTGGCGCTGCTGCCGCAGGGCGGGCCCGAGAAGGCGAAGCGCGCGCTGGACATGGTGGAAGCGATGGACGCCGAGGGCTTCGGCAACTGCACCAACGAGTACGAGTGCGAGGCCGTCTGCCCCAAGGAAGTGAAGGTCGCCAATATCGCCCGCATGAACCGCGAGTTCCTGCTGGCCAACTTCCTTTCCAAGCGCTGACGGCGCCTCTTTCCGGCCGTCCACCGGCGGCCGGAGAGGCGGCGCCTTTCTTTTTCTTCCCGCCGGAGGATAAAAATGCCGGAGTTCGTCTACAGAGAGATATTCCAGCTCAAGAAGCCCGACGTTAAATACCGCCTGCTGACGAAGGAGGGCGTGAAGGCCTCGGGCGAGGCCGGGCACGAAACGCTGGAGGTGGCGCCGGGAACGCTGGCGGCCCTGGCCCGCGAGGCCTTCCGCGAGACCTCCTTCCTCCTGCGCCCCGCCCACCAGGAGCAGGTCGCGAAGATCTTCTCCGACCCCGAAGCTTCCGAGAACGACAAGTTCATGGCTTACTGCCTGCTGGAGAACGCCGCCATCTCCGCCAAATTCGAGCTGCCTTTCTGCCAGGACACCGGCACCGCGACCGTGGTGGCCAGGAAGGGCGAGAACGTCCGCACCGGGGTCTACGACGCCCACTTCATCTCACAGGGCATCTGGGAAGCCTATACCGGCGAGAACCTGCGCTATTCCCAGACGGCGCCGCTGGACATGTACGCCGAGAAGAACACCGGCGACAACCTCCCAGCGCAGATAGACATCTACGCCGTGCCGGGCTCTTCCTACGAATTCCTCTTCATCGCCAAGGGCGGCGGCTCGGCCAACAAGACCATGCTCTGGCAGGAGACCAGGGCCCTGCTCAACCCGGACTCGCTGGAGCGATCCCTGGTAGAGAAGATGAAGTCGCTCGGCACGGCCGCCTGCCCGCCCTACCATATCGCCTTCGTCATAGGCGGCACCTCCGCCGAGATGTGCCTCAAGACCGTCAAACTGGCCTCGACGGGCTACCTGGACGGCCTGCCGGAATCCGGCGACGGTCTCGGGCGGGCCTTCCGCGACCGGGAACTCGAAGCCAGGCTGCTCAAGGCGGCGGAGAAGCTGGGCTTCGGCGCGCAGTTCGGCGGCAAGTATTTCGCCCACGACGTACGAGTTGTGCGGCTGCCCCGGCACGGCGCTTCCTGCCCGGTCGGCATTGGCGTCTCCTGCTCGGCGGACCGCAATATCCTGGCGCGAATAGACAAGGACGGCGTCTGGCTGGAGGAGCTGGACCGCGACCCCGGCCGGCTGATACCTGAGGAGATCCGCGCCAAGTTCTCGTCGTGCTCCTCCTGCGTCTCCGTCGGCCTGAACCGCCCGATGGACGAGATCCGGGCGCAGCTCTCGAAGCACCCGGTCGGCACGCGGCTTTCGCTCAACGGCAGGATAGTAGTGGCGCGCGACATAGCCCACGCCAAGTTCAAGGAACTCGTCGACGCCGGGAAACCGCTGCCGGATTACCTCCTGAAACACCCCGTCTATTACGCCGGCCCGGCCAAGACTCCGGCCGGCAAGCCGTCCGGCTCTTTCGGCCCCACCACGGCCGGCCGCATGGACTCCTACGCGGACCTGCTGCAGTCGCGCGGGGCTTCGCTGGTCATGATAGCCAAGGGCAACCGCTCGCGGGCGGTCACCGACGCCTGCAAAAAATACGGAGGCTTCTACCTGGGCTCTCCCGGCGGCCCGGCCGCGCTGCTGGCCGAGCGCAACATAAAGAAAGTAGAGCCCCTCGATTACCCGGAACTGGGCATGGAGGCCGTCTGGGCGATAGAGGCCGAGGATTTCCCGGCCTTCCTGCTGGTCGACGACAAGGGCAACGACTTCTTCGACAGGGGCTGACAAGGAGAGCTTTATGACCCCCGGTCCCGAGCTCCTCGAACTGATGAAGTATTTCTGGGTGCTGGCCTACGCGGTCGTCGTCGCCCTGGCCTACCTGCTGGGCAAGCTCGCCATGCGCAAGCGGCTCAACAGGCTGCGGGAGATCGCCCCCTTCCTGGGCGGCCAGGCGGTCTCCGGTTTCCTCGGCCCGAGGGTCGAAGGGGTCAAGGGAGGAAGGAAGTTCAGCGTCGCCGTCGTCTCCGGCGGCAAGAACGCCCCGCCCGTGATACGCCTCGCCATGGAGAGCCTCCTCCCGGTCGATTTCAGCATCCAGCGCCCGGACACCCTGGCCGGCGTCAGGAATTTTTTCCTGAAACCCGTGCCTACGGGCGACGCGGGTTTCGACGAGAAGTTCTTCTCCTACTCCCCCGAACCCGGTCCCTTCGCGGCCTTCTTCTCCGATCACCGCCGCCGGGACTCCGCGCGGCGCCTGCTGGAGCGCGGCTACATGTCGATAGTGTCGAAAAAAGGCAGGGCTTCGGCCGACATGCCGGCGCCGGACCTGGAGGCCGAACTGGAGTCCGCCAGAATAGGCGGGGCCCTGGACGACCTGGCCTCCCTCTCGACCTGAGCCCCCGCGCCTTCCGGACGGACGCGCCCCCCGGAGGAGGCCGGCCGGAACGCGGACGATATCCGACCCATGAAAGAGAAACTGCGGCGGCTGGACCCCTGGAGGCTGGAGCTGCCCGCCGGCTCCCGCCCCGGCATGTCCGTCCCGGCGGTCGTCTACGCCGACGCGGAGATAGAGCGGACCCTCGACGACAGGACGCTGCTGCAGGCGGCGAACGCGGCGTCGCTGCCCGGCATAAGAAGGGCCGCGCTCGTCATGCCAGACGGCCACGCCGGCTACGGCTTCCCGATAGGCGGCGTGGCGGCCTTCGGTCTTTCCGACGGAGTGGTCTCGCCCGGAGGGGTGGGCTACGACATAAACTGCGGCGTACGGCTGCTGGCGACGGCTGTGCCGGCCGCGCGGATACTCCGCGACCGGGACGCCGTAGCCGCCGCCCTCTTCGCCGCCGTGCCGGCCGGCGTGGGCTCGGAGGGAAGCATAAGGCTTTCGAAGAGCGACGTGAAGGCCGTCGCGGAGAAAGGCGCGCGCTGGGCCGTGGAGCGCGGCCTGGGCGAGGCGGGGGACCTGGGGCGCTGCGAGTCCGGCGGACGGCTGGACGGCGCCGAGCACGGCGCGCTCGGCCGCCGCGCTCTCGAGCGCGGGCGCGGCCAGCTGGGTACGCTGGGTTCGGGCAATCATTTCGTCGAGATACAGGAGGTCGCGGAGATACTCGATCCCGCCGCGGCCGCCGCCTTCGGCCTCGAGAAAGGCCTGGCGGCCGTCATGCTGCATTCCGGCTCGCGCGGGCTGGGCCACCAGGTCTGCGCGGATTCCCTCGACGAGATGCTGGCCGCCGCCCGGCGGTACGGCATAGTCCTGCCGGACCGCGAGCTGGCCTGCGCCCCCTGCTCCAGTCCCGAAGCGGAGCGCTACCTGGCCGCCATGCGCGCGGCCGCCAATTACGCCTGGGCCAACCGCCAGGTCCTGGGCTGGGCGGCCGGAAAAGCCCTGGCCGCCGCGCTGGAACTTTCGCCCCGGGAACTGGGACTGCGCCTGGTCTACGACGTGGCCCACAATATCGCCAAGGTCGAGGACCACGCCGCCCCCGGCGGGCGCGCCGGGAAGGTGATGGTCCACCGCAAGGGGGCGACGCGGGCCTTTCCGCCAGGACACCCTGAAGTGCCGGCGGAGTACCGCTCAGCGGGACAGCCCGTCCTTATACCGGGCGACATGGGCAGGGCCTCCTATGTTCTGGCCGGAACGGGCGCTATGGACGCGACCTTCGGCTCGGTCTGCCACGGCGCCGGGCGGCTGCTGTCGCGCGGCGAGGCCTCGCGGCGGGCCAGGGGACGCGACATAGCGAGCGAGCTGGCCGAAAGCGGCGTCTCCGTCATGGCCGCGGCGCGCGGCACGCTGGGCGAGGAGATGCCAGAAGCCTACAAGGACGCCGGGCGGGTGGTGAGGGTGGTGGAAGGGGGCGGCCTGGCGAAGATAGTCGCCAGGCTCAGGCCGCTCTGCGTGATCAAGGGTTAGCCCCGTCCGTCAGGCCGGGAAGAAAGCTTTCTTTATACCGTCGATGATGAACTGGAAGGCCGTGGCCGCCAGGATGAGGCCCATCACGCGGGTCGTGATGTTCATCAGTATCGGGTTGACCTTGGAAGCCCTGAGTATCGAGAACCTGAAGATCCCGTAACAGGCCAGGCAGACCAGGCCGAAAAGCAGTATCAGGACGCCGTCGTACACCAGGTTCTTCGCTTTCGAGGAAAGCAGTATGGCGGTCGTTATGGCGCCGGGCCCCGAAAGCATCGGGATGGCCAGCGGCGTGATGGAGACGTCGGCCTTGGCCGTCCCCTCGGCCTTCTCCTCCTCCGTCTCCTGGACGCCGGAACGCTTCGCGCGAAGATTATCCAGCGAGACCAGCAGCAGCAGCAGGCCGCCCGCTATCTGGAAGGCCGCCAGCGTTATGCCGAACACCGAGAAAACGGCCATGCCGGTGACGGCGAAGAGAACGAGCACGCCCGCGGCGGTCACGCAGGCCGTACGGGCCATGCGCAGCCGCTCGCCCTCCGTATTGCCGGGGGTCATCGCGAAGAAGGTCGGGATCGCCGCCAGCGGGTTTATGATGGCGAAGAGCGAAGCGGCGCTCATCAGGGAGTAATGCAGCAGGTCCATCCGTCCGAAAGTATACAATTTTCCCCGCCCGTCCGACGACGGGCGCGGCTTTAACTTACTATAATATCCCGGCCATGAAACCCTCTTTCTTCATCGTCTTCGCCCTCATGATGGCCTTCTATGTCTGGCTGCATTTCTACGCGGCCGGCTGGCTGGCGCGCGCTTTCGCCCCCTCCAAAGCCGGAGCGCTGCGCCTGGCTTTCCTCTGCCTGGCGTTCTTCTCCCCGGCCTCGATGTTCGTCCGCCGCGTGGTGAACGCCCCCCTGGAACATCTTTATACCGCGGCCTTCATCTGGATGGGGGCTATCTTCTTCTGGGGCACGGGCTTCCTCCTCTACGACGGTCTCCGCCTGGCGCTGGCCGCCGCCGCGCGCCCGCTGCCGGCCTGGGCGCCCAGGGCCGCCTGCGCCCTGCTGGCGGCCCTGACGGCCCTCTCCCTGTATAACGGTTTCGCGACGCCGGGAATAAAGCGCCTGCGGTTGGACATCCCCGGCCTGCCGGAGGGGCTCGACGGCATCAAGATAGCCCAGATCTCCGACATGCACATAGACTCGGGCTACCAGGTGGTGAAGTTCAGGGACGCCCTGGAGCGTCTCGCCCCGGAGGAACCGGACCTGGTGGTCTTCACCGGCGACCTGGTGGATCCGGGCCTGACCTGCGAGGCGGAACTGGAGCGGGCCGTGGCCGGTCTGAAGCCGCGGCTGGGCGTTTTCGGCATACTCGGCAACCATGAGTATTACTACGGTCTGGACAGGTCCCTGGGCTGCTACGAGCATATGGGGATAAAGATGCTGCGCAACGCCGTGGCGGAAACGGGCGGCCTTAAGATAGCCGGGATCGACGACATAAAAACGGCCGGACTGGAGCGGGAGGACGTGGAGCGGGCGCTGGCGCCGCTCAAGGACGAGCCTTTCGCGCTGGTGCTCAGCCATCAGCCGCTGCTCTACGAAGAGATCTCCCGGGCCGGCAGGTTCCTGGTCCTTTCCGGCCACACCCACAGGGGCCAGATCTTCCCGTTCCACTTCTTCACGCGCCTGGCCTACCGGTACTTCTACGGCCTGTACCGGCTGGGGGATTCTTTCTTCTACGTGACCGCCGGCGCGGGGACCTGGGGCCCGCCCATGCGCCTGCTGGCCCCGGCCGAGGTGCCCGTCATAACCCTTCGCAGGGGCTGAAAAAAAGCCCCCGGGGAACCGGGGGCTCTTTCTGCGTCCGTCCGCGGCGGCGTTCAGTCGAAAGGCCTCCATTTGGCCTTCCCCTTCCAGTTGCGTTCCTTCTTCATGTAGGAGCCGAACAGCTCGAAAGCCTCGTCGGAGGACATCTCGTCTATCGCGGCGAACTGGCCCTGCGCGTCCTGGTACTCCACGTCGTAAGACCCTCCCGAACGCGACGCGGTGATGAAGCCGTCGGGCGAATTAAGGGTTATGAAGAAATTCTCCTCTCCCAGGGCGTCGAAAGCCTTGCGCAGCTGCGCCGTGGTGGGGTCCTTGACCACCGTGGCGTCGGCCATCTCTATGACATAACCCTTGTTCGGCGGGTCCTGCGGCTCTCCCTGCACGATCGCGGGCTGGGAGGAGGGCTGCGCGGCCACGGCCCGCGCGGCGGCTTTCGCCGAGGGCTCCTTCTCGCCGTAGGCCATGAACTTCTCCTTCTCTATGACCAGGAAAGAACCCAGGGCCTGCTTCCAGGCGTCGCCGGCCTTGTTGAGGTGGAAGACCCGTATCCTGGCGGGATCGGCGTCCTCGTCGTAATAGACGGAAGCCGTCACGCCCGCCTTGGTGGCGAAGTAACGCACTTCGCGGACCTTGCCGTCCCAGCGGCGCAGGCCGATGACCTCGCGCTTTATATCCTTGTCCTTGAAGAACTTTTTGTCCACCGTCATCGCGAGCACCGGGGGCATGTGCCGCTTGACCCCTTCCAGGTCCTTTTTCTTGTAGGCGGTCAGGACCTCCCTGCCCACCTCCTCCGCGGTCTGCGCCCGGAGGCAGGGCGCGGACAGCGCCGATACGGCCAGCAAAATCGCTAAAAATCTCATCTTCAGCTCCTGATCGAGACAGATTAGGTCCCCGGTTATCCTACCATATAGGTTTTTTTCCTGTAAACCCCGGCGGACTTGCCCTAAGGGCCCAGAAAGGCCTGGGAAATAATCCGCCGGAAAGTTCGCCTTTGTGCCCCTGATAGGGACGGAGAACCGGGCTATAATTTATACGCAGATACATGGAGGAACACGCATGAGGAAGATCCAGGCCATAATTTTCTCGTTTATAACCTCTCTCGCCGTGAACGCCGCGGCCGCCGACACGCTCGAATCCCTTCTGGAACGGGTGGAAGGCGGTAACCGCGCCAAGTCCTTCGCCGGCGCGGAAACCGCCCTGCGCCGGGCCGCCGCGGAACCTTTCAAGGCCAGGATCATGCTGGGCGACGCGCTGGACGCCTCCCGCGACCCAGGGTACCGCTGCTCGGTGATCGACATTCTGGGCTCGGCCACCGACGAAGGCGTCAGGAAGGACCTGGCCGCTTCCGCGGCCGCCTCAGACCCCGGCGTGCGCGCCTGCGCCGCCCGCCAGCTCGGCCTGCGGGACAACGAGCACGCCGTGCCGCTGCTGGTGGCCAATATCGAGGCCTATCTCGGCGGCTCCGGCAACAAAGGGGCCTATGAGGACAATTTCCGCGCCCGCCTGGCCGCCCTGGACGCGGTCTGGGCACTGGGCGAGATAACCAGCCCCAAGGTGATAGGCGAACTGGAGCGCCTCTTCCGCTCTTCCGACGAAGTCTTCAAGATGAACATAGCTTTCGGCGCGGGCAAGCAGGAGCCGGAAAAGGCTTCCTCTTTCCTGCGCTCGATCGCAGGCAGCACGGGCGAGACCGAGCCCGTGCGCGCGGCCGCTTTCGAGGTGCTCGACCGCCTCGGCCTGGCCGGCGGCCTTTCGGCCGCCCCCTCCGCCGTCCCCAGCGCCATCTCCCGCGCGGACCTGCTCTACACCGGCGGCCAGACCGGCAATATCTCCGGCTGGTTCGTCGACATGCTGCCCATAGGCCACACCGGGATCTACGGCGGCACGAGAGTGGAGGACGGCAAGCTGCTGCCGGTCATTTACGACTGCGTGCCCAATTATTTCAAGCCCGGCGGGACCCGCACCGTGGGCTGGTACGACTACACCCATCATTTCAAGTACCCCCTTTACGCCGTGAAGACCACCAGGGTCCCGCCTACGGCGGCGCAAAGGGAGAGCATTATCCGCACGGCCCTGCGCCTGCAGGGCGCAGAGTACAGCGATTCCCATCTTTCCCAGAAAGGGCCCGACGCCTTCGACTGCGTGGGGTTCAGCGAATTCGCCTACGAAGAGGCCGGCCTGAACATAACCCCCGACGAGCAGGAAAGCGGCTGGGGCTGGCCGCTGACCCCGGCCGAACAGTACGACGCCGCCGTCAACGTGGGAGCCCGCGTTCCCGGCGTCTGGGCCCAGCAGACCCCTTCCGGCATCATAGCCCCGAACCCCGGCATCATTACCGACGCCTTCGGCGCGCTGAATGCGGCCTTCGGCTCCGGCTCCTCCGTGGAGCTGCCCGGCGTGCCGGCCATACCGGGATTCTGACCTCCTTCCCGTACGACAAAAAACCCCGCCGAGGCGGGGTTTTTTATCTGGCCGGGGCGGCGAGCGGTCAGCGCCGCGACAGCAAGCGGTAAAGGTCGAAGCTCACCGCGCCTATCGTGACGTTCTTCGAATAGCGCTTCCGGAACGAGCCATCCAGTTTCGCTGCGGCCCTGCCGGTCAGCAGTATCTCGTCCATCCCCGCCACGTCCTCCCCCACTTTGA
>OFEK01001171.1_pt1 | contig 19142 bp, 21 predicted proteins | sample 1521131 | NCBI WGS metagenome assembly OFEK01 (sample SAMN05720209, study PRJEB24109) | activated sludge metagenome | isolation source: Anaerobic digester | place: China | collected 2015-12-16
AGACGAAGTCCGCACCGATCAAACACCATCGAACATTAATGTCGAAGACGAACATAAGCCACAATCAGAACAGATTCTGGCACCGACTCCCAACAAACCGCTACAGCTCGACGAACGCATGGCTTTACCAGGCGTACCCGTTGCGCTTGATGAAGTTGACGCTGCCCGCATCGAAGAACACTTGATGGAGACAAATCCAGCCCTTAAACGTGGCGAAGCTTATTTTTACGCCCGTCATTGTACGATTGGCAAGTTTTATACGATAAGCCAATTCAAGAAAACACTTGGATGCGCTTATGAAACGGCACGTACTTCGATGGACCATCTCGCAAGTTTAGGCTATTATCGTAAAGAAAGTTATAAGAACAAGTTTATTTATACCCCGATTGGACGAAAGTAGGTTAACCCATGCCATATATATACTCGAGTATTCTTGAAAACCCGATTTTCGCTGTCATCGTAATTCTCGCCTTCTTTGGCGTGATTGCGTTAGGCGCGTATTTGCTTCGAAAACATGTGCCGAGTTTGCGCAATAAAGAAGTGCAAATCGATGAAGAAGAAGCCGCGCGCGAAGAAATCGAACGCGTGATTGTCAAAATCGAAGATACGAAGACCAAGGAACAAATGGAACAATTCCATCCCGATGGCACCGAGAAAAAAGATTAGATCGCTTTACGTTCATATACCGTTTTGCGATCACATTTGTCACTACTGTGACTTTACGAAGATGCTTATTGACGATAAATTGGCCACCCGCTACTTGGAGTGGCTTTTTTTGGAACTCGAGAGCTATGATCCGAAAGAATTGGAAACGATTTATGTGGGCGGCGGTACGCCTTCGTCCTTAAATGAGACACACCTGAAAATATTACTCCAAAAACTTGCGCCGTTATTGGCCGAAGGTGGCGAATTCAGTGTCGAGGCCAACGTTGAGAGTTTAACAAAAACCAAATTGTCAATCATGAAGTCGTATGGGGTCAATCGCTTGAGTATTGGCGTCCAATCGTTTCAACCGCGACTTTTAAAGCATATGAATCGTCATCATGACCGACATCAAATATTTGAAGCCATCAACTCGGCAAAAGCGGTCGGGTTCACCAACATCAGCATTGATTTGATTCTCGATTTGCCGACGCAATCACGGCGTGATATCGTCGCCGATGTTAATCAGGCACTAGCTTTGAATGTGCCCCACATTAGCACATATAGTCTTACGGTTCATCCGGGCACTGTGTATGGTATCAAAGGCGTCAAAGAAGTAAACCCCGATTTATCGCGAACACATTACGATCTCGTGCTCGGGATGCTTCGGGATGCTGGTTATGAGCGATATGAAGTATCAAATTTTGCCAAAAAAGGCCATCGTGGTCGTCATAATCTGACGTATTGGAATAACGAGTTTTATTATGCGATTGGACTGGGAGCTTCGGGTTATTTGCCGGGAGAACCAGCGCCATATCGCTATAAGAACACGATGAACATGAGTAAATATTTAAACGGTGTGACCATTGTTGAAAGGGAAGACGTCGACCTACAAGCCGAGGAACAATATTTTCTGATGCTCAAGCTCCGCTTAAAGGAAGGTTTCACTTCCCAAGAATACAAACGTTTATTCAAAGAAGATTTTTCGATTCGATACGCTGATAAAATTGCTTTACTTCGTGCGGGCGGCTTGCTTTATAATGATGCGAGTCGGTGGTATGCTACAGATGATGGCATCATGCTACTCGATCAAATCATATTAACGCTACTATCATAAGGAGTCATATCATGCGTATCGCCCGTTATGAAAAACGATTGTTAGCCTACTTCATCGATTTCGCCATCGCTTTAGCTGGCGCACTGGCGATTTTCTTTTTGATACCAATGTCATTGACGATTGTCGAAAAAGTGTTGCTATCGCAAATCGGAGCATCATTCATCTATTTCATATTAACGTTTTTATTGTTATGGGTGAGCAATGGCTATACGCTTGGTTCCGCGCTTTCTGGCATTCGTGTCGTTCGGCTTGACGACGAGAAAATTGGAGTGAAAGAAGCGCTGGTTCGCGCTAGTAGCCTTGCCATTTTTCCTTGGGCGATCATCAATGCCGTCAATATGTTGTTAGTACATACCGAACGCACGCTCTTCGATCGGTTATCGGACACACTCGTCATCGATCGAAAATGCTATTAACCCGATAAATACCAATAATATTAATATCACTAATTCACCGTTAGCACTTATTTATTGACAGTGCTAATTTCGTGTTATAAAATGTTCGTGGCACTCAAAGAAGTGATGTGCCAGCGAGGTATAGCATGGGATTATCAAGGCGCGACCAAATCTTGAAATTCATCGTCGAGCACTTCATTAAAACGGCAGTTCCCGTCGGGAGCCATACGCTGATCGAAACTTACGATTTGCCTTATTCTAGTGCCACGATTCGCGCTGAGATGAGCGAACTCGAAGGACTTGGCATGCTTGAAAAAACCCATACATCGTCGGGGCGCGTCCCATCGAGCAAGGGTTATCGCTATTATATTGACAATTTGCGCAACCGCAGCGTCGATGAACAAATCAAGCAGCAACTTCAAAACATTCTCGATAAAAAAACACAATCGATTGAAGAGATATTACGCCAAAGCTGTGAAATTCTCGCGCATATGACTAATCTTGCTTCGATTGTCCTTGGTCCCAATGCCAAAGAGGAACGACTTGTGAGTCTATCGATTGTCCCGATCGCCGGTAACTCGGCCACGGCCATCTTTGTGACCGATCAAGGTTATGTCGAGAACAAAACATTCGTTATTCCTGAGGAAATGTCGATCAAAGATTTGCAAAAAAGCGTCAAATTGTTGAATGAACGCCTCGAAGGAACCCCTGTCGCCGAACTCGTCGCTAAAATGGAAGCGATTCGTCCGATTTTGCAAGATTACATCGCTGAACATGACGTTATTTACCAAGCGTTTGCGCAAGCGTTCCTCCACTTCGCCAGCGATCGGCTACGTACTTATGGTCAAGATGAGCTATTCTCACAACCAGAGTTCAGCAACGACGCTCAAAAATTGCGCCATTTGATCTCCTTACTTGATTCGCCGCATGTATTCCGGGAAGTAAGTCGGGAAGGTGAAAACATCACGATAAAAATCGGCGATGTCGGTGAAGAATATGGCGATGTCTCGATTATATCGAGCCGCTTGGCAATTCCGGGCAAGCCTGAAGGCACGATTGCCGTCGTCGGACCGACGCGAATGGATTATGATCGTGTCGTCAGCGCCCTTGAATACATCGCCGGCATGCTTGAAGACTATTTTGATAAGAAAGAAAGGTGATGGTGCATGGTACCACGCAAAGATAAACATATGAAAAAAGATATTGTTACCGAAGAGAAGAAACCTAAAGCCCAACTTGAACTTGAAGAAAAGTTAACGACCGCGCTTCAAGAAATCGAAAATTGGAAAAACAAATACTATATGGTGTTCGCCGATATGGAAAACGCTCGAAAACAAAATGAGAAATCACTGTCAGAAGCTTTGAAGTATCGCGCAGCTGGCTTTGTCGAAAACATCTTTCCAATTCTTGACGCCTTCCAAATCGCCCTAGACATGAAAACCGAAGATGAAGCAATAAGGCGATTTCTGGTCGGATTTGAGCATTTGTATCGGCAATTGAAGACCGTCCTCGAAAACGAGGGTGTTAAAGACGTTTCCCCAAGCATCGGCGCCAGTTTCGATTACAAAACGATGCATGCCCTCGATACCGAAGAAGCCGACGGAGAAGAGAATCGCGTGCTACGTATTATCGCTCGGGGTTATCAACTTAAAGATCGGTTGATTCGCCCGGCTATGGTTATCCTCAGCAAGAAGAAAGCCCCGATTCAAGATCCGCAACCACAGACTGAACCACAAACTGAAACAAAGGCAGATCCAGACTCGCAAGAGTTTGATGCATAAAACAATATAAAGGAGCACATATTTATGGCAAAAGAAATCATCATCGGTATCGACTTAGGTACCACAAACTCCGTCGTCAGCTACATGCAACCAGACGGCAAAGTCAAAGTAATCCCTAACCCCGAAGGACATAACACGACCCCCTCGGTCGTCGCTTTCAAAACTTCGGGTGAAGAGATCGTCGGCGACGCCGCTAAACGGCAGGCGGTCATCAATCCGGATACCGTTTTATCAATCAAGCGATTGATGGGAACCGACAAAAAGATTCACATCAACACACTTAACAAAGACTTCACGCCGCAAGAGATATCGGCCAAAGTGTTGGCTTATATGAAAAAATACGCCGAAACATCAATTGGTCAACCAATCAAAAAGGCCGTGATTACCGTACCCGCCTATTTTAACGACGCGCAACGTCAAGCGACGAAAGACGCCGGTCAAATCGCCGGTTTAGAAGTCATGCGCATCATCAATGAACCGACTGCGAGTTCGCTCGCCTATGGCATGGAATCGAAAAAATCCGGCAAGATTCTCGTATATGACCTTGGCGGAGGCACGTTCGACGTCTCAATCCTTGAAATCGGCGACGGTACGTTTGAAGTCATCTCAACCTCAGGCGACAACCAACTCGGCGGCGATGATTGGGACGAAGTTCTCGCGAAATGGATTCAAGAACAAATCCGGGCGCAACATGGCGTCACACTAACCGATAAAATGGCGCTTCAACGGTTTAAAGAAGCGGCCGAAAAAGCGAAAATCGAACTTTCAGCACAACTTGAAACCGTTATTTCGCTACCATTCATCGGTCAAACATCAGCCGGTCCCATTAACTTTGAAACCAAAATTACGCGGGCCCGCTTCCAAGACATGACCAAACATTTGCTTAAACGGACCGAAGAACCGCTTCGCAAAGCTCTAAAAGACGCTAATTTAACCGCGAACGATATCGAAGAAGTACTACTAATCGGTGGTTCGATCCGGATGCCAGCCGTCCAAGAACTCGTGAATCAAATCATGGGTAAAAAACCGAACCTATCGGTTAATCCCGACGAAGCCGTCAGCATTGGCGCGGCGATTCAAGGAGCCGTGTTATCGGGCGATGTCAAGGATGTCGTCTTACTCGATGTCACGCCTTTAACTCTTGGCATTGAAACGCTTGGCGAAGTAATGACACCGCTAATCACCCGCAATACGACGATTCCGACGACCAAAAGTCAGATTTTCTCAACGGCGGCTGATAATCAACCGGCGGTCGACATCATGGTTTACCAAGGTGAACGTCCCATGGCGCGTGACAATAAACTTTTAGGCCATTTCAAACTTGAAGGTATTAAACCTTCACGTCGGGGTGAACCACGCATTGAAGTGACGTTTTCAATCGACGTCAACGGCATCGTAAAAGTGACGGCAAAAGATCTTGACACCCAAAAAGAACAACAAATCACGATTAGTGGGTCGACGGGCTTGAGCAAACAAGAAATCGACCGCATGGTCCGCGAAGCCGAAGAGAATAAAGAAGCCGATGAACGCCGTAAGGAAGAAGTCGAACTTAAGAACAAGGCCGAACAATACTTAAATAGCATTGATCAAGCACTGACCGAAAAAGGTGCCTCGCTTGATCCCAAGCAAAAAGAGGAAACCGAAAAACTCCGCGATGAGCTTAAAGGCGCATTAGAACGTAACGACATCGACACCTTGCGCAACAAGATCGGCGACTTAGAAAAAGCAGCCGAATATATGGCGCAAGCGCAAGCTAACCAAGGTAACGGTCCGACGAGCGAACCACAATCAGAAAGTGGCAAAAAAGATGACGACGTCATCGATGCCGATTTCACTGAAAAGAAATAATATAGGACAAACTAATGGCCAATAAACGCGATTTTTACGAAGTGCTTGGCATCTCCAAAGGCGCAAGCAAAGACGAGATCAAGGCGGCATATCGTAAGTTAGCCAAAAAGTACCATCCAGATGTCAACAAGGCTTCCGATGCTGAATCAAAATTCAAAGAAGTCCAAGAAGCCTACGACGTCCTCTACGATGATCAGAAACGGCAAACTTATGATCAATTTGGCCATGCCGCTTTTGACCAAAGCATGGGCGGAGGCAACCCGTTCCAAGGTTTTGGCGGCGGCGCTTTCCAAGATGTCGACCTCGGCGATTTATTCGGCAGTTTCTTCGGCGGATCGCGGCGTACACGCCCGCAAACGGGACCGCGGCGAGGGGCCGACTCGTTCATGCGTATTAAAATTGGGTTCATGGATGCGATTAAGGGAAAACGCGTCACGATTCCGATTACCTATGACGAACAATGTACGCGCTGTGGCGGTACAGGCGCTCATTCAAGTTCTGACGTCCATACATGCGCGACTTGCCACGGTTCGGGCACGGTCAAGACGAGACAACAAACGATTTTGGGCACGATGGAAACACAAAATACGTGTCCGACATGTGGCGGTAAAGGAAAGACGATTACCCGAGCTTGCGACGCCTGTGGTGGCAAGGGTTATAACCGCGTGCGCACCGACATTGAAGTCAACATTCCCGCCGGCATTAATTCCGGCCAACAAATTCGGATTGGCTCCAAAGGCGAACGTGGGCACGATGGCGGGCCTAACGGCGACTTATTCATCGAAGTCGCAATTCAAAGCCACGAACATTTCCAACGCGATGGTAACGACATTCACCTCGAGGTACCCATCTCGTTTGTCGATGCCGCGCTGGGAACCGATATTGAAGTACCGACCGTCTATGGTGACGTGACACTCAAGGTACCCGCAGGTACCCAGCCCGATAAGGTATTGAAGCTAAAGGGCAAAGGGGTCGTTGATTTACGCGGCGGGAGTCCCGGTGATCAATACGTCCATTTAAAAGTTTCGACACCAAACAATTTATCGAAACGACAACGGGAACTGCTTGAAGAATTCAAGAAAGAAAACCCGAAAAGCGAGTCGATGTTCGATCGCTTCAAAAATTTCTTTAAAGCCTAACTAATTGAAGTGCTCGCTTGAGCACTTTTAATTTACTTAAATGAATAAATCGTAAATAATAGTATCGAAGTAGGTGATGACATGCTGACTTGCAAAAAATGTGGCACTCCGCTTGAGAAGCAGTTGCCCGAATGTCCAATTTGCCATGAACCCAATCCTGCCGGAGCTCCGGTGAACATGGCAGGACAAGATTTTACCGAAACATACGATCCCGTCGCTTCTGATTTTGAATTGATTCGGCAGAAAAGCCGCAAGATCGCCGCTTTACTAGCTTTCATAGTCGGCTTTACCGGCGCACCGCTATTTTACCTTGGCTATAAGAAAACCGGTCTATGGTGGGTTGTCACGGTCATTATCCTTGTTGGCGTTGCCATCTTAGGACCACTTCCAATCATTATTGCCGGAGTCGCCGGCACGATTGTGATCTCTCAAGTCATTTTAGGTTTGTACATTTCGTTCTCCAGCAATCTTAAAGACGCCCGGAACGAACTATTGAAGTAATATGACGCGTTATTTTGCCCGTGTATCCGGCGAACACGCGCTTTTGTCATCTTCTGATGAGCATCATTTGCTCCATGTTTTAAGAGCGCGTGTCGGCACCAAAATCGAAGTCGTGCACCAAGCGGGATTATATTTGTGCGAAGTCGTAGCCATCAAGCCGCTTTTAATCGAAATTCGCGAGCACCATGAAACCTCGGAAGCCCAGTTCAAGCTAACATTGATTTATGGGCTACCAAAAGGTGAAAAAATTGATTTTGTCATTCAAAAAGCGACCGAACTTGGTGTCCACCATATCGTATTGGTGCGCACAGCCCGCTCAATCGTCAAATGGGCCGATGCCGATGTCGCCCGGAAATTGGCGCGCTATGAAACAATTATTAAAGCATCCGCCGAGCAAAGCCGGCGTCATGTTTTACCAGAATTGTCGTTTGCGTCCTCGCTTAGTGAAATCTGGCAGTTCGAATTTGACAAAAAATTGATTGCCAGTGAATACGAAGTTGGTAAACAACCAGTTGACGTTTGTTTAAACGCCTTTAAAAACATTGCGATTCTTGTCGGTCCCGAAGGTGGATTTGACAAGACCGAAATCGAATCAGCTATCGCCAATGGTTATCAACCGATTTCGCTTGGTCGCAACATTTTACGGAGCGAAACGGCGGCGATTGCCGCCCTCGCGATGATTGGATACATTAAAGAACATGCGATTGCTTGAATTATTAAAACAAGAGCAGAAGGACAAACGACTTCATGACAGTGAGGAATTTCGTTTCTTTATCGCTAATCGGCATTTGTTGACCGATTGTAACTGCTTTCTCGATTTATACAATATTGAAGACGACTTTGCGCTGGTCAAGGCTAATATCGTTTTAAAAAGCATTCTCAATAAAATGGCAATTGAAGCTAGGTTACAAGACCTCTCCGAGCAATCGCTCCGCACCTTCGGACGCATCCGTCACCACGATATTCGTAGCAAAATGCTCGACCAACCACTGAATCTACCCTACTGCCTCGATAACGATACTAGAATCTACGTGCCCATTTTCAATCGGGCGATGAACTACATTTATGCCCACGAACCTGATAAACTATGCGATTTCCCCTACAAGAAACTAGCCGAAGAATTCACGGCTTCGATTATCAATCCATTTGAAACGTATCACTTCTTTTTGTTCGACTCAAATTTTACGAGGCTGATTAAAATTGCCAGCGACCGGACCTCGACGGCGTTTTATCATCTTGATTTCCGCAATATCTTGATTATCAATGCCCAGGGCGGACTTGATCTTAAAATCGCTTTGTTTGACCGGTTTATGAAAGATCCCGACTACGAGGGCATTATCGACCGCATTAAACCGGTCGTCGCCGCCTTATTCGCCAATGATCGTGACATGATGGTTAATCATCTGCTCGACAACCGACTGGTGAGCTCGACAATCGTTGACAAATGGCTCGACGCCCTGACGAAGTCCGAACGAAAAAAATATCGACTATGAAGTCATTTTCGGTTTATACATTAGGTTGTAAAGTCAATAGTTACGAATCCGAGGCTATCAAACTTTTGATGTTGGACAAAGGATATCGGCTTGATGATGAGAAACCGGATATCGCGATCATCAATACATGTTCAGTCACTTCGATGAGCGAGAAGAAGTCACGACAGGCGATTCGCCGTTTTTATCATGACCATCCGCTGATTACGATTGCGATTATGGGCTGCTATTCGCAGTTAGACGAACATCTTACGACGCTTGAGGGCGTCAAAGTTGTTGTCGGAACGCTTAATCGACACACGATTCCCGATTTGCTCGACGCATATTTTCAAACAGGCAAACCGCAGTATCATTTTGAAGCGGCGGTAAAAAAATGGGATTATGAAGAACTGGAAGTAACGACATATAGCGACCGCACGCGCGCTTATGTAAAAATACAAGACGGATGTGATAATTACTGCTCGTATTGCATTATCCCGTACGCAAGAGGTCGACTCCGCTCTCGCAAAAAGGAAGATGTGCTCCACGAGATCGGCAAACTGATTACCGCTGGCTTCCGCGAAATCGTTCTCACCGGCATTCATACGGCCGGCTATGGACGCGATTTCTCTAATTACGCATTTGACGATTTAATCGCCGATATCCTAACCTTGTATCCGTCTTTGTATCGATTGCGCATTTCAAGCATTGAAGCAAGCGAAATCACGCCGCGCTTTTTAAAAATGATGCAAAGCGAACCTCGCTTGGCTCGCCATTTACACATACCCTTGCAAGCCGGTAGTGATACGGTGCTTGCCCGGATGAATCGCCATTATACGGTCGCTCAATTTCAAACCAAAATCGAAGAAATATACCAAATGATGCCCGATGTCGCCATCACGACGGATATTATCGTCGGTTTTCCAGGAGAGAGCGCGGCGTTATTCGCCCAGACATACGATTTGGCACGCCACCTTAAATTTTCGAAAATCCACGTGTTTCCTTATTCTCCACGGCAAGGAACGGCAGCGGCTTCTTTTACTGAAGAAATCACAAGTGAAGAAAAGAAGCGACGCGTGAAGCGATTGCTTGACCTATCACACGAACTCGAAACTTCGTATGCGGCCCGTTTCATCGATCATCGACTCGACATCATTATTGAGCAATTTAATCACCAGATTGGGGCCTACGAAGGTCATAGTTCGAACTACCTTAAGGTCTTTGTCAGTGGCAACCATATCGAAAAAGGACAAGTCGTTACCATTAAATATCGCGGTGGCGACACGATTAGCGAATTGGTCGAAACAGTGCCTAGATAATGTAAAAAAAACATTGACAAAATGCGTTAACATCAGTATTATTTAGCAGGTAACAAAGGAGAAACATTATGGCAGTACCTTTCAGACGAACGTCAAAAACTAAAAAAAGAATGCGTCGGACGCATTTTAAGCTCGAAGTCAGTGGACTCGTGACTTGCTCACACTGCGGTGCGATGATTAAATCGCACACCGTGTGCCCCGAATGTGGCTATTACGATGGTAAACCCGTCATCGCCAAACAAACCAAGACCGCACCGGTCAAGGAAGAAGCCAAGAAGAAAGCCAAACCAGCGAAGACCAAAGAAGCAAAACCGGTCGAATCCAAAGAAGTTAAGCCGACCAAAGCCGTGAAGACCAAATCTAAATTAGCGATTGAAAAAGGCAAAACGGGCGAAAAATAATATCCGAGGAGGATGTAATCATGGCCTATAACAAACTAATCGATCATACGCTGCTTAAGGCTGATGCCAAGTACGAAGATGTGCAAAAACTTTGTGAGGAAGCGCGCCAATTCGATTTTATGAGCGTTTGCGTCAATCCCCACTTCATTTCTACATGTAAGAAACTGCTTAAAGGTAGCGATGTCAAAGTATGCACGGTAATCGGTTTCCCACTCGGTCAAACGTTAACAAGCGTCAAAATTTACGAGACGGAACAGGCGATTAAAGCCGGTGCCGATGAAATCGACATGGTCATCAACATCTCAAATCTCAAAGCCGGCCGGGATGATTTGATCAAAGAGGAAATCGCTGGCATTAAACGGGCTTGCGATGGCCGCATCTTGAAAGTAATCATCGAAACATGTTTGTTGACCGATGAGGAAAAAGAACGCGTTTGTCGCATTGCCGTAAGCGCAGGAGCCGACTTTGTCAAAACATCAACCGGATTCTCGACTGGCGGAGCGACCGAAGCTGATGTCTCCTTGATGCGCAAAGTAGTCGGGCCCCATATCGGCGTCAAAGCAAGTGGCGGCGTCCGCTCACTCGAAGATGTTGAAAAGATGGTTAAAGCCGGAGCGACCAGAATTGGAACCTCTGGTGGTGTCAAGATTATGTCGGGCGAACAACTCGCGCCTGGAAAATACTAAAAACATTGCTATTACATATCTTTATGAATATAATTCATAGTGCGATTTAACTACGAAGGAGGTGAATCTCATGGCCAAAACCCAAGTCCGCGAAAACGAATCGTTAGACGAAGCCCTGCGCCGTTTCAAACGTCAGGTTAACAAGTCCGGCGTTTTAAAGGAAGCTCGGAAGCGTGAGTTTTATCTCAAGCCCGGTGTCAAACGCAAGATGAAGATCAAAGAAGCTCGCAAAAACCGCTACTAGAATTGAAGGTCCGATCGTTCGGACCTTTTTTCTTTCCTGTCCTCTATTAGTTAATGAGGGCATATGATTTATTTAACTCAAACGAATCACCAAAGTTGCGGCGATGTGGCATTGCGCCATTTGTTGATGTTGGCATTCCGCAACGAAAAATACCTATTATTAAATGAAAGATTGGCAGACAATGCTTCGATGTACGATCTCAAAATAGCAGCGAAAAAGTATGGTGTAACGCTGTCTGGCTATCGTATCAACGATGTTAATTCGTTAAAATCAATCAGATTACCGTGTATCGCGTTAGTAAGCTTAAATAACAAAAAACACTACATAGTTATATATAAGTATATATTTGGTAAATTTATAGTCTATAGTGGCCATTCAGATCCGACTTCTGTCAATTTGGGCGATCCGATGTTTCAAAATACATTTGAAATCTTGACGATTGAGTCGATTAACAAGTCAGTAATTATCCCATGTCATCTAATTGATTTGTCGTTCAAGTCTAGATTCATCAATATACTGGTACACGTTATCGCCACGATGACGTTTGTTAGCGGATTGTATCTTATCAATGTTGAATCGCGCTTTGAATGGCCGCTATCGCTATTCGCACTTGGAGTGATTTTGTATCTACTGAAACAAAAACTGATTAATCGAAGCATGCAATCATTTGACGTAATTGCTGGCAAACATCTGGCTAAAATAGTTAATCGTCAGGATTTGTTCGATCTATTCCAATTGAAGGTGCTCTCTATCAAACGGCCTCTGGCGTTTCTTAACTGCATATTAATCGGCGCGATTGCCTCCGCTTTGCTTATAATTGATCAACCACAACAATTATTCGCGATCTCGTTTGTAATCACTATTACCTTCGCCTACTGCTATCTAGATAATAGATTGACGAACAAAAACATTAAACGTCTTAACCAGGCTGAAACCGATTTGTTAGATAGTGGACAAAACAATCAAGAAATCTTTACACGAATCAATCGTTTGAGTTATTTGATTTCGCATCAAAAGATTGTTCTTAAGGCTATTTATTTGTTCTTACTTGCAACCTGTTCACTAACGATGTCGGCGCTTTTAGGAACGGTTTATCTGAATTTCTTCCTGTTCGAATTTGGTAGCCTCTATCTAATCGGATCACAAATTCAATCTTTAATTGAAAGTGGCGACCAGCGACGGCAATATTATCAATTGATCTATCGTTTTTTCATTGCATGATGGCATTGCAAATTGTGATAAAATAAATACGCTAATGCGTATTGAATTTGAATTTATCAACGAAGTTGACCCCTCATACGATGAATATGAGTCGTTATTTAAAAAATTGCTTAAACAGGCAATGCTCCATCTGGGGATTGTTAAAGACATAATTCTTGAAACCACATTAGTTAATAATCAAACGATTGCCGCTTTCAATAAGCAATATCGCGGCATCGATAAAGCAACCGACGTGCTCAGTTTTGCTTTTCAAGACGAAGTGATCGGAGAACGGCGTATTAATGATTTGCCGTTTCTGGATCTGGGGACGATTATCATCTCCATCGACAAAGCCATCGAGCAAGCTGAAAGCTTGGGCCATGGCATTAAACGCGAAATGTCATTTCTGTTTATTCATGGTCTATTGCATTTGTTTGGATATGACCACCAAGACGAAAACGATGAAAAGAAGATGTTGGAGTTACAAGACGCCATCATCGGAAAGAGGACTTTAAAATGAAAAAAGGCGATTTGATTATCGAAGCCGGCGTAGCGCGCGACCGCGCCTATGCCCCCTATTCCAAATTTAAGGTTGGAGCAGCTGTTTTTACCAAGGATGGTAAGGTATTCCATGGTGCCAACATCGAAAACGCCAGTTATGGCTTATCCATGTGTGCCGAACGAAACGCACTATACCATGCCATGATGAACGGCTACAAAAAAGACGACTTCGTGGGCTTGGCCGTCATCGGCGACACCAAAAAACCGGTCAGTCCTTGTGGCGCTTGTCGCCAAGTCATTAGTGAGTTATTTCCTCGCGATGGCGTCATTTTACTTGCTAATTTAAAGGGCGATGTCGTCGAACGTAGCGTCGACTCGCTTTTGCCCGAAGCGTTTGACAAACAGGACTTGTAACAATATGAAATCCGGATTCGTTTCGATCATCGGTCGGCCTAACGTTGGCAAATCGACGCTTATCAACGCCCTAATTGGACGCAAAGTGTCGATTATTACCCCGAAACCACAAACTACGCGGATGGCTATTCAAGGCATTTTGCATCAGGAGGGTCTCCAAATTGTGTTCGTAGACACACCCGGGATCCATAAGCCACGACAAAAGCTTGGTGAAGCCATGAACAAAATGGCATATGCCGCGCTTAAGGATATCGATGCGATGCTATTAGTAGTCGATAGCGGGGTCCCATTTGGCCCGGGTGACGCCTATTTACTTGAAAAAATAAAAGACCATCAACATGTTGTGATCGTCTTCAATAAGATCGACACGACCACTTATCCGATGATGGTAAAACTTAAGGAAACATATCATAAATGGTTGCCTAACGCCAAACAGATCGAAATATCCGCGATTAGGCTCGCCAATTTGGAAGAAATTATCGCCACATTGAAGGACATGCTGCCAGAAGGTCCGCCATATTTTCCCGAAGATGTGTACACTAATTTCCCCGAAGCATTTCAAATGGGAGAAATCATTCGCGAAAAGGTGATGTTGCTGACCAAACAAGAATTGCCTCACGTTATCGCCGTACAGATTGAAAAAATCCAAGACAAAGGTCATACTCGCCACGTTAACGCCACGATTGTCGTCGAAAAAGATAGTCAAAAAGGTATCATCATCGGCCAAGGCGGACAATTGATTAAACGGATCGGAACGATGGCTAGGCATGACCTCGAATTTGAATATGGCAAACACTTTAACCTCGAACTTTTTGTCCGCGTTGAAGATCAGTGGCGCGATTCACTGTTAAGATTGAAAGAATTTGGCTTTAGTAACTAATGGAAATCGATGGAATTGTCATCGAGCTGATTCCCATTAAAGAAGAAGACGCGATGATCCGAATGTTATCAAGCACCGGCATCGTATCTTTTTTTGGTCGGCGCGTCATGAATCAGAAAAACACATACTTCGCACCGATGCAACCATTCGCCAAATCACATGTGTGGCTAGGCGAAGGCCCACAAGGCGGTCTGATGCTCAAACAAGCGCGCTTGATCACGTACATGGCGCAAAACTACCAAACGCTTTATCAATTCGCATTGCTCGATTTAATCAAAGAAACATTGGCTCAACTAGCGCCAACGGATGACTACGAGGCACTTTATTCGCTCGTCGAGAGCACTTTGAAACTAACTGATTATTCACAGCAGGCCCCGTTGGCCGCGCTCATCTATCTGCACCAATTGCTGACGATTTTAGGTTGGGGCCTCGAGTTATCTGGATGTATCGCTTGTAACACAAAGACTGATATTGTCGGCATTGATTTATCACTTGGCGGATTTGTGTGTCGCAAACACTATCGGACAACCGATAGTCTAGCTTTATCACATGACCAACTAACTATCGTCGCGATGCTGCGAAATGTCGATATCACGAAGTTAAAGATAGCTGAATACAATATCGCCACAGTCAAGGCAATCATAATGATTATGGGGCAACATTATGAGAATATGACGGGCTATTCTTTAAAAAGCCTTAAATTATTCAAATAATTTGATATATACCAACACTTATAGTTGGTTGACAGTTATAATCAATCATAAGATAATAGCGTCCGTGCACGCTTTTTGCTTTAAGGAGTACATTTATGAGTATTGTTAAGTTTGAAGACCTCGTCAATCACTTTCAGACGTATGGTTTTGTTTATCAAGGTTCCGAATTATATGGTGGTCTATCCAATAGTTGGGATTACGGTCCCCTAGGTGTCGAGCTTATCAACAATCTGAAACGCGTGTGGTGGAAGAAGTTTGTCCAAGAAAGTCCGACAAACGTTGGCATCGACGCCGCGATTTTAATGAATCCCAAAGTTTGGGAAGCAACCGGTCACGTTTCAACATTCAACGATCCGCTGATCGACTGCAAATCTTGCAAGGCACGCCATCGCGCCGACAAACTCATCAAAGATGCATACCCCGATATCGACACTGGTGTCATGGATCAAAAATCTTTAATGGAATTCATTAAGGAACATAAGATACCTTGTTCACAATGCGGCGAACATAACTTCACGGATATTCGGCAGTTCAACATGATGTTTAAGACACATATCGGCGTTACCGATGATAGCCAATCGTTAGTCTATCTACGGCCAGAAACAGCGCAGGGCGTCATTATCAACTTCAAAAACATCCTGAGAACAACACGTCGTAAGCTTCCGTTGGGCGTCGCTAGCGTTGGCAAAGCCTTTCGAAACGAAATCACACCGGGTAATTTCACGTTCCGGACGCGCGAATTCTCGCAACTCGAACTCGAATTTTTCTGTCAACCAGGCACCAATTTGAAGTGGTTCACTTACTGGAAAGATTATGCGATGCATTTTCTCAAATCGCTTGGTGTCAAAGATGCTAATTTGCGTTTTCGCGACCACAGTCAAAAAGAGTTGGCATTCTATTCGAAAGCGACTAGTGACATCGAATACAAATTCCCGTTCGGTTGGGGTGAGGTTTGGGGCATTGCTGACCGAGGCGACTACGATTTGACGCGCCATCAACAATATTCAGGCAAGGCGCTCGATTATCTTGATCCAGAAACAAACGAAAAATATGTGCCCTGCATCGTTGAACCATCATTGGGCCTCGATCGTTTGGCACTGATGGTTTTAACTGATTCCTATGAAGAAGAAACACTTGAAAAAGACACGCGCATTGTGATGCATCTACATCCATCAATTGCCCCTTATCAAATTGCGGTATTACCTCTTAGCAAACAACTAGGCGCAAAAGCTGAAGAAATCTTGGCAATCCTTAACCCACATTTTTCGACTGTTTATGATGAAACCGGTAGTATCGGCAAACGATATCGGCGTCAAGACGCGATTGGCACACCCTATTGCGTGACTATCGATTTTGAGACGGCCACCGATCAATCAGTCACCGTTAGAGACCGGGACACGATGAAACAAATCAGATTACCAATTGATGAATTAATTAAGTATTTCCGTGTCAAAGTCTTTTATTAGTAGATATATGGTTTATAAATAGAGGTATACTAATGGCATATGACCGTGGCATGATTGATGATTTGATTAAGCGTTCCGATATCGTGAACGTTATTTCAAACTACATCAACGTTACGAAGAAAGGCCGAAGTTTTGTGGCCTTATGTCCATTCCACGACGACAAGAATCCGTCACTGCAAATAAGTCGCGATAAGCAAATCTTCAAATGTTTCGTCTGTGGGCAAGGCGGCAACGCCATCCAATTCGTCCAGGCGTATGAAAAGATTCAGTTTATGGACGCCGCGCGAAAAGTGGCTGATCTTGTTGGTTTCACCGATGAACGGCTCAGCGCCCGCAGCTATGCCCAAACTTCCAATCCGGAGTTAAAACCGTATTACGAGTGCATGGTAGATGCTTTGACGTTTTATAAATTCTCGCTAACCACCGAGGCTGGTGAAGCCGGGCTCAAATACCTTGAATCGCGGCATATTAGTGAAGCGCTGCGCAATAAGTTTGAGATTGGCTATAGTTTGCCCGACGGCAAAGGGACGATCCAATATTTGCTTGGCAAAGGTCATTCGCGTTCGACGATGGAGCATCTTGGTATCATCACGATGAATCAAGATCCGCTTGATCGACTCGCAGGACGCATCATTTTCCCGATTTTCGACCGTTACGGGCGGCCAGTTGGTTTCTCAGGCAGAAAAAGCGGTGATGGCGAAGGTGCCAAATACATAAACTCCCCTGAATCGAAGATATTTATAAAGAGCAATATCTTATATAACTACCATCACGCTCGCGACGCCGCGCGACAAGCGACTTACATGTACGTTGTCGAAGGGTTTATGGATGTAATTGCCCTATATCGCGCCGGTATCGAAGCGGCTGTTGCCATCATGGGGACGGCGTTTACCAAACCGCATTTGGCGATGCTACGATTACCTGATGTCGAGTTGCGCATTTGCCTCGATGGTGATACCGCCGGACAAGCGGCCATGATGAAAATGATTGCCCCGCTTGATGCCAGTCGTATCAAATATCGTTTTATCCTTAATGCTGGTGATCAGCGCGATACCGATGAGATATTAAACCAAGAAGGACCTGAGGCTTTAAAGAAATACCTCCAAAATCTTGTCAATCGGCTTGAATTCGCCCTGGAATACTATGGCAAGACACGTCCGCTTAAAACCTCGGAGCAACGGCAAGATTTAGTTAAGGTCATGATTCCACTGCTAGCAGCATCCACAAGCGAACTCGAGCTTGAGGAATACGTCAAGAAACTAAGCGGAATCACCAACTTCACGAGACAAGCGATTGAAGACATGGTCAAAGGTTACCGGGCTCAAAAAGGCGAGATTGATGTCGAACGGCTTTATGCGCAGTTCCGGCCCGAAGCCAAACACTTGCGTCGATTCCAAAAAGCTGAACGGCAACTGCTCTACTTTATGCTCAATGACGCGCGAGCGATTGATTTCTATAAGACCAAAATCGAATACTTCTACGATGAAGTGTATCGAGCAATTGCCAACTTCATCATCGAACGCTCTAGCGAAGAAGAAGTTCCCTCGCTTAATAGCCTGCTATCGGACATCAATGAATTGGAGTCTGATAAGAAAGACGCGCTCGTTAAGGAAGTGACCGCGCTTGCGCTTGAAAAAGATTATCCCAAATGCGACGAGACGTTATTAGGAGAAATCCATGACGTGATCACGCTCGAACGGGAAGTCTACTATTACAAGCAGCGACTCGCCAAAGCCTTAGAGGGCAAAGACGAACTAGAAAAAGCGCGCATTGTCACCGAATACAACAAAATCATGAAGAAATACACGAAACTGAAGGATACGAAAGGGGAATAACTATGCCAAAAGGAAAGAAAGCAACTACCGATGGGACCGAGGTCTTGTTAAGCAAAATTAACGATGATGGAGTCATCGAAGAGGAAGAGGAAATCGAAACACTCGATTCAATCAAAAAACGGTTTCAAAAGAAAGCCGAAGCCGAAGGGTTCATCAGTCAAGACGAGCTTTTCGATTCGATCGAACACCTCGATTTGAACGACGAAGAAACCGAGAAGCTGTTGCTTTTCTTTAAAGGCAAAGGCATTGAAGTCATTGTCGAAGAGGAAGAATCGATCGATGACATCGACGTCGATGAAACAAAAATCAAGGAAGTCGAAACAGCCGACTTTGTCGAAGGCGATTTGTTTGAATCGGTTTATGACGAAGAAGAGGAAGTCGAAGAAGACATCGATATCAATCGCATCGACGCGTTTACCTCCGGTGACATTAAAGTCAACGATTCGGTCAAAATGTATCTTAAAGAGATTGGCAAAGTCGACTTATTAAAGCCAAGCGAGGAAATCGAGATTGCCAAAGCGATTGTCGCCGGCGATGAAGAGGCCAAGACGCGTTTGATTAACTCTAACCTTAGGTTGGTCGTCAACCTTG
>OFEK01001176.1_pt1 | contig 19092 bp, 14 predicted proteins | sample 1521131 | NCBI WGS metagenome assembly OFEK01 (sample SAMN05720209, study PRJEB24109) | activated sludge metagenome | isolation source: Anaerobic digester | place: China | collected 2015-12-16
GAAAATATCCAGAATAACCTGCGTACGGTCAATAACTTTTAATCCGGTAAAGTTGCTAATGGAACGCACCTGGGCCGGGGTCAATTCGTGATCAAAAATGAGTAAGTTGGCGCCGATTTGTGTGGCGCGTAATCCGATATCCGATAATTTGCCCTTTCCCACCATGAATTTGGGGTCAGGTTGGGGGCGATATTGAACGACGGTGTCAAATACTTCTACGCCGCAGGTGCGCGCCAGTTCGGCCAGTTCCCGCAGTGGTTCTTCGTCGGCTTCCAGTGCGTTTTTTTCCACCCGCAAAAGAATTGCTTTCTCCGCGGCGTCGATATTGCGTGTTTTCTGCTTTTTGGCAAATTCATTTTCCAGTTCCTGAATGAAAGAAAGAAAATTCAGGTGGATCTGACCCGGCTGCTTTGGTTCCATGATCAACCAGTATTTACCGGTCGGGTTTTCAGGAAGAAGATGCGCCAGGTGCAGCAGTCCGGGGGAACCGTCGTCTTTGACTTCCAGTGCGCCGATCAGATCAAGCCGCAGATGAGACAGGTCGGTTAAGTCTTCGTCGGACAGTTCTTCGGAGTTGAGATGGGTATGAATCAGCCGCAGTCCCTTAAACCGGGTTGAGGAGGAGCGGAATCCTTCCAGGGAAGGAATGAGAATGCTGTTGTGATCGCCTATTATGACCGAATAGATTTCTCCCCGCCGGCTGATCATCAGGCCGACTTGTCTGTTGATATCGCGGGAAAGAAAACAAAGCTGCCGGGACAATTCCGGGGTGATGACCTCTTCCGGTGAAATGCTTCTGCGATACAGGCGTTCCAGCTGCTTGATTTGACTGGCGCCAAGTCCAGTTATATTTCCAGAAAGTTTATAAATGGTGGAATCCTCAGCCTACTTAAACTTATCCGGGCTGACTATTTTATCCATTTTGTCTAAAAAATTTGCCCAGTAGTTTGTCCGGATGGCGGAGATCAGCTTTTTCGGTGATTTCTGGCCGCACTCTGGACATTCAAGATTTTCATAGCTTTCATCAAGCTTCAAAAAGGCTTCAAATTCATGATGACATTTGCTGCATTCAAACTCGTATATCGGCATATATTTTTCTCCATCTTTGAGTAAACTTTTCCTTAAATATTTTTAGCCGAAGATTTTTTTATTTTCAATAAATTTGTTAAAGAATAGTATGCTGTTTTAGAATGTAAGAGTCAGCTTGTTAATAAACATATAGTCGTTTGCAACGTCGGCGTTGGCATTATTTGCTTTGAAATAGTCGCCCGTAAACAGATATCCGAAACCGGCCATGTAAGTCAGATTGTCATTTATCTTGTAAGTTCCCGTTAAATCGATTTCCGTACCGTAATCCTTGGAAGAATAACCAGAGAGATCCTGCAGGCCGATTAAAGGGCCAAATGCCGTCTGAGTGGCATTGAGGCCGTTTAATCTATCGGCCCGGGCATAAGATCCCGACAAACAAATATCCAGTTGATCGGTAGGCCTCAGCCCGATTTTAAGCTGATGGAAGAATGCATTCGTCATCTCCGTGCCAAACCTGGAGGTACCACTGGAAGTGCCGTTGCCGTATCCATTGATATTTCCGATCCAGTAGCTGCGATCGGAATTCCACATGATCAAAGTCGGGCTCCAGTCCTTGCCGCCGCCTGTGTAGGCATTAACGGTGTCGCCATCCGTTCCCTGCCCTTGAGAGTAGGCAAAAGTGTAGCCTAGATAAACCGGACCGAATGTTGCCACTGCATCCAACCAGCCCGCGAGGCTTCTTAATTTCTGGTCGATATAAACTGCTTCGCTGTCCAATTGAGCAAGCTTGCCGAAGTAATAATCCAGTTCCGCCTGGATTTTTACGGGCCCGATGGTGGCTTTGAGATAAGGCTGCAGGGAATGGAATCTGCTTTTTATACTCATCCAATCAGGGTTTGTTCTGTGAGCTGCATCGTTGGCGTAAAGCCAGATTAAGCCGCCTTCAAAATTCTCGTTTTTATATTTGAAAAAAGCCTGCACTTTATCCGTGTCGTGGTCCGTCTGTGTCGCTGATGTGTTGGTGGCATTATAACTTTGTTCGACTACTTTTACCAACTGGATGCCAAGAACTATATTGCTGAGAGGTAATGTGTAAGTTATTTTTGCGGCGGGCGTTTCATTGTCATGGAAAATAGTTCCGCCGATGTAGTCGGGCATGTAGCCTACCCGGAAAATACCGATCGGAGTGGCATAATTCACGTAGGCATGGTCAAAACCGATGTTTTCATTTTCCGCCCGTGTTGCGGCGGATGTTGTGTATATGCCTACTTTGTCTAATGTAGTACTCGGGGCGGATCGGTTGGCGCCCCATGCTCTTTCCATGATATCAGCAGAGGTAACTAAGGAAAGACCGGGAGTTACAAGGAATTCTGTTTTCAGTCGCAACCTCTGATAGTAAAATGCAGTCGACTGTCCGCTGTGTAATCCCTCTTTTTTTAAATTGATTTTATCTAAATAAATACCGGCGGCATGGAAAGAGCCGCTCACCTTCAAATCGACCGCCCAGGACGAGGTGCCAAATGCCATCACCAGCGCCATCGTCAGCCCCACTAACCATAATCTCTTCATCTCTACCTCGCTATTTTCCTTCGAAAATTTCTCTACCTCACCCTGAATGTAAAAACGGAAGCAAGCTAGCACCCAACGAACAGTGTGTCAAGGTCGTTTTGGGGTTTTTATACAACTTAGGATATATGCGATTTTTGCCCATCTTCTGTTTTTGCCGGGAGGATCGGGCGAAGCGACACGGCAATAGAACAAGGGGTTGCAACCCCTTGTTCTGCTATCGATTGCTTCAGGAAGCAGGGGATGAACAAAAAAATCCCCGGGAGGATCTTGCCCGTCCTCCCGGGGATTTAAGTTAAAATCTTAAAGGCTTTTTTCTTAGAAGGTCAAAGCCAGTTTGTTGATGATCATGTAGTTGTTTTCCACTTCCGATGCCTGGTTTGCACCTTTGAAGTAGTCACCGGTGATCAGGTAGCCAGCGCCCAGCATATAAGACAGGTTGTTGGTTATCTTGTAGGTACCGGTTAAGTCGAATTCCCAACCTAATTCTTTATCGTAAGAGTCATCAAGCACTCTGTCTCTGCGCGCATAAGATGCGGCAAAACAAACATCCAGTTTTTCCACAGGTTTTATACCAACTCTAATCTGGCCTAACCATGCATTCTGGAAAGTTTCGCCGAAACCGCTGTCAGAGCTGAAAACACCATTAGCTCCATATCCATTAACTAGTGGCACTGCCGACGACCGGATACCCCCGGCCCACATAGCGCGATCTTCATTCCACATAATCAGGGTTGGGCTCCAGTCTCTGCCGCCATTTACCACGCCGTATAATTTATCATCATTATCATCCACATCGCCCTGTGCATAGGCAAAAGAGCCGCCTACATAAACCGGCCCGAAAGTTGCCGTTGCATCAATCCAGCCGCCAAAGCCCTCAACATCAGTATCATTGTTTCCGGCGACTTCCGCATCATATTTACCAAGCGCCCACTTAAGTTCCGCCTGAATTTTTACTGGACCGAATGCGACTGTGGCGTAGGGATTAAATGTATGATATGTTCCTTGTAATTCGCCTTGGCCGACTGGTCTGTATCTATTATCTACAGTATAACCATACAGCAAGCCAGCGGCCCAGTTCTTCGCCTTATATTCGCCTGTAAGATAGTATGTATCCTGATCTCTATCCGTAGTGGTTGAAGCACTGTTAATGCCATTATGAGAGTCGTAATAGCTATTTTCTGTGTTTTTCTCAATTGTAGCAGTCCACAAGAAGCCGCTGTAATCAGGAGAAATGTACTTTATTCTGTAGCGGGGCTCTTCGCTGTTCGCAAATACTGGTCCAAATGTTCCACCGGGCTGAGCACCAACCTGGAATGTGCCGATTGGAGCAGCGTATTTTACATATACATAGTCAAAAGCGATATTTTCATTTTCTGCCCATGTTCCCGCAGAACCAGGTTGAGTGGCCCCAGTGCCGCCAGCAGGAGTAGATCTGGTGGCGCCAAATACTCTTTCCATAGCGTCAAAACGGGTAATCAGGCTGAGACCTGGAGAAACAACCACTTCGGTTCCCACACGCAGTCTTTGAAAGTAAAACGCTGTGGACTGATCGCTATTAGCGGCTGCATTTTCCTGTAAGTTTAACTGGTTCAAATACACACCGGCTGCAGAATAAGAGCCGCTTACCTTTACATCGACCGCGAAGGCCGATGCACTGAAGGCCATGACCAGCCCCAGTGACAGCAAAACTAACCAAAATCTCTTCATTTTTTCCTCCTAAAAGTTTGGTTGAATTAAAAGTTCCGGCCATTAAAAAACGGGCATTTTTTTCTGGCCGCCTCGACAACACATCCGCCTTCATCAACATATTTAAAAAAGTCTTCCGAAGGCAGTACGAACCGCATAGTTGGTAGCATCCGCCGAAGAGCATGTCAAGATTAATTTTGGCGATCTCGTAAAAAGGCCGGATGCTGCGTTGCGCTTCACCCCTCGTCACTGCAGCGTACCCCAAAAAGTACGCTTCATTCCTCGGTATTCGCGCGCCTTGCCTGCGACCTTTTTACGAGGTCGCCTGAAAATTGCTGATTCATGAGTTCATCATTTTATTGTTTGCTTTATTCAGCATGATGCGTAAACTTTACTGAGCAATGTTTGTGCCATTTTCGTTGCCGTGACGTGCATGAGGAGATATGGGAAGGTATGTATGCTTTCAGCGTCGGGGGTTAGGCTATTTCTGCTGTTTCTTTCATTTCCATGTTTCTTTTTGGTAATTTTTTTAAATACTCTAATAATACAAATACTTGCACCGTCTAAAAGTGCTTGGGCATCCTGCTGCGGCCATGTTCTTCTTGATGTTGATTTTATCGAGCAAAAAATTTTCGCTTTTACATTAATCAGTCGGGAGCCGCGTTCGCTTTCCGGCAACCTTTTTTATTTTTATGTCCTCGATTCCTCTGGCGTGTTAACAGCGACACACCGCCCGCCGGAGAGTGTTTGTTGTGTGGTAAATTATTCCCAGATATTGCCGGGTACTATCATTTATTATACATGGAATTCGTTGGGGAGCGAAAGACATAAAAATGTTTTCAACCGGAGATTGCTCCCTTGCGCGTTTCTCTGGAGGAGCTGTTTTACGAAATGTCCATCATATTAAGAGGATTAGTGAATATTTAAATAGTGCTTGACAGCTAAATGATATTAAGTTACGTACGCACGGGGTAAAGGGTTGGCTCAAGTTAAACCTCGCTTCTTTAAATGAAGCTGTTTTAGGTTTTTCTCTAATTTTTTAAGGATATTGCAGTAAACAGGAAATAAGATATTTGTTCTTTGATAAGGTGTTTTTTTAATCACCGTCGTAAGATCATTTATTTAAGATATGAAATTAAAAATATTTAGGGAGGTAAGAAATGGCAGAAGAGACAATTTTGAAAGAGATTTATCCAATACCTGAAAAACTGGAAAAGAACGCCTATGTTAAAGGCAGAGCAGAGTACGACAAGTTGTATGCTGAATCCGTAGCTGATCCGGCAGCCTGGTGGGCGAAGCAGGCTGATGAACTGTTGACCTTCTATAAGAAATGGGACAAAGTTGAAGACTTTAACTTCGATATTCGCAAAGGTCCCATTTATGTGAAGTATTTCGAAGGTGCAAAGCTCAATGTGTCTTATAACTGCCTCGACCGTCAGCTGGCAAAAAATGCCAACAAAGTAGCTATTCAGTGGGTTGGCAATGAACCCGGCGAAGAAAAAGCCTGGACATATCAGGAACTTTATACCGAAGTATGCAAGTTTGCCAATGTCCTGAAAAAGAACGGTATCGGCAAGGGTGATCGGGTTTGCATTTATGCCCCAATGGTTGCGGAAGCGGCAGTCGCTATGTTGGCTTGTTCCCGTATTGGCGCTGTCCATGCCCTGGTATTTGGTGGTTTCAGCTCCGACGCTCTGGCCGTTCGTATTCAGGATTCCGAAGCTAAACTCCTGGTAGTTTGTGATGGTACATTCCGTGGCTCCAAGGCTGTTCCTCAGAAGAAAGATGCCGACGTTGCATTGAAAGATTGCCCGACTGTTAAAAAAGTTATCGTAATCAAGCGCGTTGGCGAAAAGATCAAATGCGATTGGACACCGGGAAGAGATGTCTGGTATCATGAAGAAATGGCTACAGTAGATGCCAATTGCGAACCCGAATGGATGGATGCGGAAGACACCCTTTTTGTTCTTTATACTTCCGGTTCTACAGGAAAGCCCAAGGGCGCTCTTCATACTACCGCCGGTTACCTGCTTTTTGCAGCTTACACGAGCAAGTTTGACTTCGATCTCCATGATGATGATGTTTTCTGGTGCACTGCCGACATCGGCTGGGTTACCGGTCATACCTACGTCGTTTACGGTCCTCTCGCCATCGGCTCAACCTCCGTTATGTTCGAAGGCGTTCCCAATTATCCGACCTACAGCCGCTTCTGGCAGGTTTGTGAAAAATTTGGAGTTACCGTATTCTACACAGCCCCGACAGCTATTCGTTCAATCGCCAAAGAAGGTGACAAGTGGCTGGAGGGAATTGATTTGTCTAAACTGAGAATTTTGGGTTCGGTGGGTGAACCTTTAAATCCGGAAGCGTGGCATTGGTTCTACAGCAAGATAGGCGGCGAAAGATGTCCCATCGTCGATACCTGGTGGCAGACCGAAACGGGCGGGCACATGATTCTGCCTCTGCCCGGAGCTATTGCCGTTAAACCGGCTATGGCCGCCGCGCCTATTATGGGCGTTGTCCCCGCTCTGCTCGACGACCAGACCGGCGAAGAACTGACGGCTACGGAAGCGCGCGGCGCTCTTGTCATCAAGAGACCCTGGCCCGGCATTACCCGCACTATTTTTGGCGATCACAGCCGTTATCAGGAAACATATTTTGAAGCCTATCCCGGTTACTATTTCTCCGGTGACGGCGCTCTCCGTGATAAAGACGGTTACTACAGGATTACAGGCCGTATCGACGACGTTATCAATGTTTCCGGTCACCGTATGGGCACCGCCGAAGTTGAGGCTACATTGAACTCTCACGAAAAAGTCGCGGAATCCGCCGTTGTCGGTTATCCGCATGACATCAAAGGTCAGTCTATTTATGCTTATGTAACTTTGAATAGCGGAATTGAGCCGTCGGAAGAGTTGAAAAAAGAACTGATCGCTTTCGTCAGAAAGGAAATCGGTCCTATTGCTACTCCGGAAAAGATTCAGTGGGCACCCGGTCTTCCCAAGACAAGAAGCGGCAAGATCATGCGGCGTATTTTGAAGAAAGTTGCGGCAAATGAAATCGACGACTTGGGTGATACCAGCACGCTGGCTGATCCCTCGGTAGTAGAAGATATCGTAAAGAATAGATTGTAGTAGAGAATTAGTCTGATCCGCCTGAACGAAGGCGGGTCAGACTTTTTTAATCATTCTGCAATCGAAGAAATTACATTCAGGCGCCGGTTCAAACGCAAAAAAAATTAACAAAGGTAGTCTGAATGCACAGATTAATAAGGAGGGTTTGAGACTGTGAACATTATTGCATGCGTAAAACAGGTCCCGGATACTGAAGCCCAGATTAAGGTAAAAGCCGATGGGTCAGGTATTGAAGAAGGCCAGATCAAATGGGTTATGAATCCTTATGATGAGTTTGGCGTGGAAGAAGCATTGAAAATGAAGGAAAAGAATGGCGGCGACGTAACGATCATTTGTGTCGGTCCCGCAAGAGCAATGGAAACCATTCGTACGGCCCTAGCCATGGGTGCGGATAAAGGCATACACATTTGTGATCCCGTTTTTGACAACGCCGATGCATTTGTTATTGCCAATGCTCTGGCAGCGGCTATTAAAGCCTTGCCCCATGATATTATCTTCTGCGGGCAGCGCGCTATTGATGACGACGCCGGTCAGGTCGGAGCCATGCTGGCGGAAGCTCTGGGATTGCCGCAGTTGACGGTAGTCACCAAACTGGATTTTGCCGGTTCTTCAGTTAAAGTTGTTCGTCCGGTTGAAGGCGCACAGATGGTTATCGAGACGCCTTTGCCTTGTGTCGTTACAGCTCAGAAGGGCCTCAATGAACCGCGTTATGCATCTTTGCCCGGTATTATGAAAGCAAAGAAAAAACCGGTTGACGTAAAGAAAGCTGCTGACCTTGGTATCGCCACGGAAGCGAAAGCTAAAGTAGCCAAAGTCGTTCCACCTCCGGCCAGACCTCCCGGAAAGATTGTCGGCGGAGATGATCCCGCGCAGAAGGCGGCAGAATTAGGCCGGTTACTCAGGGAAGAAGCAAAAGCTATTTAATTAAGAAGCGGAGGAATTTAAAATGGCAAAAGGAGTCATGATAGTAGCAGAACAGCGAGATGGCGCGCTGAGAAAAATCAGTCTGGAACTGGCATCAACAGCCCGCAAGCTGGCCGACCAGACCGGTGATGAAGTAAGTGCCATTCTGCTTGGTTCAGGTATAGAAGGTCTGGCTGCCGAATTAGGTAAGTACGGTGTGGATAAAGTTTTCGTAGGCGACAATGCTGCATTGGAGCCCTACATTACGGAAGCACATGCCGATGTGGTCGCCAAAATTGTTAAAGAAAATGATCCGGCAATCCTGCTTTTGGGCGCATCAGCTCAGGGTAAGGATCTGTCTGCCCGCGTGGCGGCAAAACTGGCCACCGGTCTGGCCACGGATTGTACCGATGTTAAGATTGACGGCGGTAAGTTCGTAGCAATCAGACCGCTGTACGCAGGAAAATGCGTCGGCGAAATAGAATTCACCAGCACTCCGGCAATGGCTTCATTGCGTCCCAATGTGTTTGCGGCGGAAGAAAATGCCAAAGCCGGCGCGGTTGTAAAAGTGGATGCGGCAGTTGATGCAGCGGCAATTAAGAGCAAGGTTGTGGAAGTACAGAAAGACACCAGCGGCAAAGTCGATTTGACTGAAGCCAACGTAATTGTATCCGGCGGCCGTGGTATGAAAGACGCCGACGGCTTTGCGGTTCTGGAAGCCTTGGCCGATGTGCTCAAAGCCAATGTCGGTGCATCCCGCGCGGCGGTAGATGCCGGTTGGCGTCTGCAGAAGGATCAGGTCGGGCAGACTGGTAAAGTCGTTTCTCCCAACCTTTACATCGCCTGTGGTATTTCCGGTGCTATTCAGCATCTGGCTGGTATGAGCTCATCCAAGTGTATCGTAGCGATCAATAAGGATCCGGAAGCCCCCATTTTCACAAAGGCGGATTACGGCATAGTTGATGATCTTTTCAAGGTCGTTCCCGAGTTAACGGCTGTTTGTAAAAAAATTATTGGTTAAATAAATCAACTGTGAGGTCTTTGCCCTGAAAAAGGGCAGGGACCTCACGTCTTTGAATCGATCATTATAAAAGTATTCACCCCTCAATATTTCGGAGGATCAATGGAACACGCAAGCCCAATAGGAATAGGAAACGAAGGTCGCGAAGTATTCTGGAATGCTCAACACTTTGAGCCGATTTTATTTCTGCTGACTGCCGTGGCATTGGCCATATTTGCTTATGGCGTTTACCGGCGCTGGCAAATGTGGAAGGCTATAGGTAAACCAGAAGTTCGCTGGGACGAAGTTCCGGTAAGAATAAAAGCTCTCTTTATGAACGGATTTTTACAACTCAAAACATGGAGAGATCTTTATCCGGGAATTATGCATGGCTGTATATTTTTCGGTTTCTTTGTATTAATTTTCGGTGCCGCTTTTGACGCCGGCGAATTTCACATAACGGAGCCATTGTTTAACTGGTCGTTTTTGCGCGGTGGTTTTTATCTTGGATTTTCCTTTATCATGGAAGTATTCGGTCTGGTGGTGCTCATTGGAGCAATCATGGCAATTATACGCAGATATGTTATTGTGCCGGATCGTCTTGGTTATAAAGGTAAACCGGATAACACTCCCGATGACGCCATAGTCCTTGCGCTGATCGCCGGTATCATCGTCACCGGATTTATCATTGAAGCTCTGCGTATTTATGCCACGAAAGATGTTTCACCGTGGGAAACGTGGTCATTTATTGGCTGGGCTATCTCTTCAGTATTTGCAGGGATGGATGTTGGAACTGCTGAAGCATGGCACAAAATATTTTGGTGGGTTCATACTTTTATCGCTCTTGGTTTCATTGCCTACATTCCGTATTCGAAGATGCTGCACATAATCACAACTTCATCCAATTACTATTTTGCCTCTCTGAAACCGACCGGCTATCAGGAACCGATCCGCGATTTTGAAAATGCAGAGTCGTTCGGTGTGGGCACATTGGAAGAATTCACCTGGAAGCAGATTTTTGATTCCGACGCCTGTACACGATGCGGACGGTGTCAGGATGGATGCCCGGCGTATCTTTCCGGCAAACCGCTGTCACCAAAGAAGTTAGTTCAGGATATTAAGACGCATTGGCTGGAAAAAGCACCTGCAGCAGTTAAAGCCAAAGCTCTCCCCGTAGCGGAAGGCGCGGAAGAAGCTGCCGCAGCGGAAGGCGAAGTTCAGGGTAAAGCGCTGGTCGGTGAGGTCATAGATCTGCATGAATTATGGGCATGTACAAACTGTATGTACTGTATGGAGCATTGTTCGGCGGCGATCGAACATGTACCGAAGATTATCAACATGCGCCAGTACAAAGTCCTTACAGAGGCGGATTTCAGTCCGGAATTGCAGCTGACCTATCGTAACATGGAAAATAATTCCAACCCGTGGGGTATTGGCGCTCATTTACGCGCTGATTGGGCCGGTGAACTAGGTATCAAAACCCTGGCGGAAGATCCGAACGTGGAATATCTGTTCTATGTAGGTTGCGCCGGTTCATTTGATGATAGAGGCAAAAAGATCTCCATCGCCTTTGCGAAAATTTTGCAGGCTGCCGGCGTCAGCTTCGGAATTTTAGGGACTGAAGAAGGATGCTGCGGTGACTCAGCTATGCGTGGTGGAAATGAGTATCTTTTCCAGGCTCAGGCACAGGCTAACATCGAAATCATGAACGGCTATGGTGTGAAAAAGATCATCGCCACCTGTCCCCATGGTTATAATTGCCTGAAAAAAGATTACCCGAATTTTGGTGGAAATTATGAAGTTTACCACCACACCGAAATTATCGCCGATCTGCTTGCTCAGGGCAAAATTAGACTGTCGAAAGCTGTGGAAGGAGTCTTCACATATCACGATTCCTGCTTCCTCGGTCGTTACAACAATATATACACCGAGCCGCGCAGTATTTTGAACGCTGTCCCAGGAATGAAGCTTGCTGAAATGGATAGAAATTTGAGCAAGAGCTTCTGCTGCGGTGCCGGCGGCGCCAGAATGTGGATGGAAGAGGATATCGGAGATCGCATCAACAATATGCGTACCGATCAGGCTGTAGCAACAGGCGCTGAGACGATCGCAGTTGCTTGTCCCTTCTGTCTGACGATGATTTCCGACGGTGTGAAAGACAGACAGTTGTCAGAGAAAGTGACCGCGTTGGATATTTCCGAAATCATTGTCAAGGCAATGGGATTGGAAGAATCGAAGCCTGCAGAAGAAACCAGTGCAACCTGATGATTTTCTTTGCTGCAGAGAATTCAATTTAAATAAAAAAGCCCAATCTTCCAGAAGAAAGGGCTTTTTTATAGCTGAATGATTGAGTTCCTGAAGGAAGACATAATATCGAGAGGTTACGCAGGGACATAATGCCTTGCGTAACCTCCTTTCCAATGTAGATTTATGCTTTAAATGTGAAAGACGAATTGCTTATAGTTCCGGCACGCAAGCGAATTTCTTTAACTCATACTAAAAAGGGAATAGTTTGGCAATTTCAGTTAGTTATTTGGAAAAACCGTGGCTGAAATTTTATCAAAAAGGCGTCGCGGAGCACATTAACTATGAAGAAATATGCCTGCCGGATGTTCTCGTTCGTACCGCATTAAGATACCCGGATAGGCCGGCGCTGATATACATGGGCAAAGAGATTAATTTTGCCCGGCTAAAAGAAATGGTAGACAGATTCGCCGCCTGTCTATATGATTTCGGTATCAGGAAGGGCGATTCGGTGGCAATATTGCTGCCCAACATGATTCCCTGTGTTGTGGCATATTACGCCATTTTAAAAATCGGCGCGATTGCAGTAATGAACAACCCGGTTTATTCAGACCCGGAACTGGAGCATCAGTTCAATGATTCTGATGCCAAAGCATTGATAGCACTCGATCTGCTTGGCGACAGAATGATTGATCTGCGTGAGCGGACAAAAATTAGACAAATCGTCATTGCTTCCATCGGCGACTACTTGCCCTTTCCGAAGAATTTATTTTTTTCTCTCATCGCCAGGAGGAAGAAACTGGCAGCCGACGTGAAAGCAGCCCCGGACGTATACCGGTGGAAAGATTGCCTTGCTAAATATTTGCCGCAGCCGCCAAAGGTGGAAATATCGCTTAGCGACGTGGCCATGTATCAATACACCGGTGGAACGACGGGAGCCGTCAAAGCCGTGGAATTAACTCATTCCAATTTAAGCAAGCAGACGCAGCAGCTGTCTCATTGGTTTCCTGATTTTAAGAGCGGGGAAGAACGAATGCTGGGTGCGCTTCCTTATTTTCACGTGTTCGGTCTGACTTGCGCGATGAATTTTTCGGTTTACATGGCCTGGGCCCAGATTCTTGTTCCAAAACCTCAGTCGGGCCCTTTGCTGGAGGCCATTCGCCGCTTTAAACCATCGTTTGTACCGCTGGTTCCGACAATGTATATTGGTTTGCTCAGGCATCCGGATTTTAAGAAATCAGATATGAGTTATATTCGAGGCGCTTTTTCCGGCAGCGCTCCCTTACCGGTAGAGGTTTTTCATGAATTTGAAAAGATCACGGGAGCCGTAATAGTCGAGGGATTCGGTATGACGGAAACAACGCCGGTTACTCATGTCAATCCTTTTGCCGATGCAGCCCGCAAAGTCGGTTCGGTGGGACTTCCTATTTCCGATACTCTATGCCGGCTTGTTGATTTGGAAAACGGCATCAAGGATGTTCCGATTGGCGAACCCGGTGAGTTAATCGTCAAAGGCCCGCAAGTGATGAAAGGATATAAGAATAAACCGCAGGAAACAGCCAATGCAATCAAGGACGGCTGGCTTTATACCGGCGACATCGCGACAATGGATGAAGACGGCTATTTTTACATTGTGGATCGTAAAAAAGACATGATCATCACCAGCGGCTACAATGTTTATCCTCGCGATATTGAGGAAGTATTTTACATGAATCATAAAGTTAAGGAAGCTTGCGCCATCGGTGTTCCCGATGCAAAACGCGGTGAATGCGTCAAAGTCTTTATAGTTCTAAAAGAAGGAGAGACATCAAACCGGGAGGAAATGATTGCCTTTGCCGGAAAGAGCCTCGCTGTGTACAAGCTACCGACAGAAATAGAGTTCCGTAGTGAACTGCCCAAGACCAACGTCGGCAAGGTATTGCGCAAAGAACTGAGAGCTGAAGAACTGGAAAAAAGAAAGCATGCATTGAACAGTTAGAGAAAAATCCTTTAGAAAAAAAATTTTTATAATAAAGTATATCGTTATAGAGCCCGTTTACTTGTAATATTAAAAAATTAATGTTATCTAGCATACGATAAAAAATATTGATTGGCTGCGGGGATTTTTCTTCAAAAACCCGACAAACATTTTTAAAATAAATTTTTAAGTGATTGCAATAATTAATAGAAAGGAGGAGAAGACGAGAAAACAAAGCGGGGGGAGCAAATAGTGCCTCAAAAGAGGTAAAGTTGATTCTATTTTAAGGCGTCGCGGCTATACCGCAGGCTTATTTCATTTTGACTAAGGAGGGAAAGCAACGTGGAATTTAAAAATCTTTTGTTCGATGTCGAGGAAGGGGTAGCCACAATAACTTTTAACCGGCCTAAAGCAATGAATGCCATGAACACCGAGACAATGAACGAGCTCATGGACGCAATTCTCATTTGTAAAAAGGATGACAGCATTAAATCACTTATTTTAACCGGAGCCGGCGGCAAGTCGTTTATTGCCGGTGGCGATATTGCCGAGATGCTGAATAAGACAGCTCCTGAGGCTCTTGAATTTTTCGAACTGGGCCAGGAAACTTATCGTGCGTTAGAGGTTCTGCCCAAGCCCTCAATTGCCGCCATCGACGGTTTTGCACTGGGCGGTGGTGTCGAATGCGCAATGGCCTGTGATATTCGTTTTTGCTCGGCAAAAACAGTTTTCGGCCAGCCGGAAATAACAATCGGACTTATTCCCGGATGGGGAGGTTCGCAGCGCCTCGCACGTCTGGTGGGTTTTGGTATCGCTAAAGAAATTATTATGGGTGGCGGTCAAACGAAAGCACAGCGTGCTTATGAACTTGGTCTGGTGAATCGAGTTTATGAAACAAGCGAAGAGTTGATGACCGAAACCAAAAAATTTGCCAAAAAGCTTGCAACCTTTCCCGGATTTGCTTTAAAGATGGCCAAACATTGCATCAATTATGGTTATGATATATCTCTGGACCATGCCCAGCGGATCGAAGCGGAATGCTGTGCCCAGTGTTTCAGCACTCATGACCGCAGAGAAGGTATGACCGCATTTATGGAAAAGAGAAAACCGGTATATATTGGTAAATAAGAAAAGTGCGTGATAAGACGCAAGAATAAATATAACAATAAAAATAGAGGAGGAAATAAACCGTGAATTTTGCACCAACAGACGAACAAAAAATGCTAAGAGATATGGTCAGGAAGTTCTGTGAAGCTGAACTCAAACCGATAGCAGCACACTTGGACGAAACACATACGCAGCCGGAAGAAATTTGCCGCAAGCTCGGCGCAATGGGCGTTATGGGTGTCTCTGTTGATCCGGAGTACGGTGGAGCAGGAATGGATAATGTGGGTTATGTCTGGGCGGTCATCGAAGTTGCCAAAGCCTGTGGCGGCACCGGTATTATCGTATCCGTCAATAATTCACTGTATGGCCATCCGGTGAAGACCTTTGGAACACACGAACAGAAGTTGAAATATCTGACCCCCGTGGCGGGCGGCTCATACGAAGGTTGCTACGGTTTGACAGAAGCGAGTGCCGGTTGCGATGCGGCCTCCTTAAAATGCCGGGCAGTCTTGAAGGGCGATAAATACATTGTTAACGGCGCTAAGATGTTCATCACCAACGGTCCTACTGCCCGTTATTGTGTTCTGGCGGCAACAACCGATCCGTCCAAAGGTTACAAGGGCGTCATCAATCTGGTCGTCGATTTACATAACACCCCCGGTTTTAAAGTCGGCAAAATTGAAGATAAAATGGGTATTCGCGCCTCCGGTACTTGCGAACTGGTATTCGAGGATGCAGAAATTCCCGCAGAATGTTTACTGGGCAAAGAGGGACAGGGATTCCAGCAGATGATGGCTGGATTGAATGCCGGCCGTATCGGCGTTGGTTCGCAGGCTTGCGGTATCGGCCGCTCTGCTTTGGAAGATGCGTTGGCTTATGCTAAAGAGAGAGTGCAGTTCGGTCAGCCGATCACCTCTTTCCAGGCAATTCAGTTTAAACTGGCCGAAATGGCAACAGAACTCGATGCAGCAGAATTGTTGCTGCTGAGAGCCGCCTGGTTGGAAGACAATCATCTTAATTTTGAAATGGAAGCAGCCATGGGCAAATACTATGCTTCCGACGTGGCGATGAGAGCCGCAATTGAAGGCGTGCAGATTTTCGGCGGCTACGGCTACGTGAACGAATATCCGGCGGAACGTCATATGCGCGATGCCAAGATTTGCCAGATTTATGAAGGCACAAACGAAATTCAGAGAGTAGTTATTGCTCGTAAACTGATCGGTATGAGATAATTATTGTGAGGTAAAAGAAGGCGAGGCGGCCCATGGTTGTCTCGCCTTTTTTATTTTATTCCAATGCTAAATCAAGCGCTATCTTTGTTGGCGTCGTCGTCGGCTTCCTCAACGTATGTACAATACGCCTCGTCGCCTCCTTCTAGCCGCCGCGATATCATCATTGATTTAGAAATGGAATTAGAAATATTAATGGGTGATTTATGGATTCGGAATTTGTTGACCGACTGATTGTTAAAAACGACAAAAAAATAATATTTCTTATTATGGATGGTTTGGGTGGTTTGCCGCAGAGCCCCGGGGGACAGACGGAACTCGAAACGGCGCTTACACCCAATCTGGATCAACTGGCGTCTTCAGGAACATGCGGCCTGCTGGATCCTGTAGGCTACGGCATTACGCCGGGTAGCGGGCCCGCTCACTTCGCCCTTTTTGGCTACGATCCGGTAAAGTATAATGTTGGCCGCGGTCTGCTGTCGGCAGCGGGGCTTGAATTCCCGATGGCGGAAGGCGATCTTTATATGCGGGCGAATTTTGCCACTGCCGACGCTCAAGGTTTGATTACCGATAGAAGAGCGGGCCGGCTGGCCACGGGAAAAAACGAAGCAATCTGCCGCAAATTACAGGAAAAAATTGTTTTAAGCTCCGGCGTGCAGGCATTTTTCAGAACGGAAAAAGAGCATCGTGCGCTGGTGGCGTTGCGTGGCGGAGACTTCAGTGAAGAAATCGCGGAAACTGATCCGCAAAAAACAGGATTGTTCCCGCTGGAACCGGTTGCCTTAACTGCCAGGGCACAAAATACTGCGGCCGTTATGCAGGAACTGACGGTAAAAATAAAAGAGGTTCTGAAAGACGAAGAGACAGCCAACGCCATGCTATTGCGAGGCTATGCCCGTTATCGACGCTTTCCCTCCATGACTGAACGTTTTGGACTTTCGCCGCTGGCTATCGCCAGTTATCCCATGTACCGGGGAATTGCCCGACTTTTGGGGATGCAGCTTGCTGCTGAAACAAATACTGTCGAAGAAGAGATCCAATCGTTGAAAGAAAACTACAATAATTACAACTTCTTCTTTGTTCACATCAAATACACCGATTCATGCGGTGAAGATGGTAAGTTTGCGGAAAAAGTGAAAGTGATTGAACAGGTAGATTCGCTGATCCCGGATATTTGCGCATTGAAGCCGGATGTTCTCGTGGTCACAGGTGATCATTCCACACCGGCGGTTATGGCCGGTCATAGCTGGCATCCGGTTCCCGTTTTGTTGTCTGCGGCCAACTGCCGCCGGGACTTGGCGACGACCTTCGGCGAACGCGCCTGCATTACCGGCGGACTGGGCAGAATGCCCATGAAATACATAATGAGCATCGCCCTGGCCCATGCGGGAAAACTGCAAAAATTCGGCGCGTGATGAACTTCGATTGGTGAAATAATCGAAAAAAAAAAGAGCGGGAATGATCCCGCTCTTTCCGTTTAATATCTAAAGTTATGTTGCAATGTGGTGCGCGTCATTTACAACTATAATTCTTAAGCTCTTTCCAGAACAAGCGACATACCCATACCGCCGCCGATGCACAGAGAAGCCAGACCTAATTTCAGATTGTTTCTCTTCATCTGCAGAGCCAGTGAATAGGTGATGCGGGCGCCGGTGCAGCCGATCGGATGGCCCAGGGAAACGCCGCCGCCGAAGAGATTGCACTTGGCTTGATCTACGCCGAGTTCTCTCATGCAGGCCAGCGCCTGAACGGAGAAGGCCTCGTTCAATTCTATCAACTCGATGTCCTTCATGGTCAGATTCAACTTCTTGAAGAGTTTACGGGTTGCCGGGATCGGTCCTAAGCCCATGTACGCAGGATCGACGCCGCCGCTGGCATATCCCTTAATCTTGGCGATGGGTTCCAAACCCAGTTCTTTAGCTTTATCCGCGCTCATAACAACCACGGCGCAGGCCGCGTCGTTAATTCCGGAAGCGTTGGCTGCCGTTATACATCCGCCGTCTTTCTTGAAGATCGTGGGGAGTTTAGCCATCTTTTCCATGCTGGTTTCCATCGGGCCTTCGTCAGTATCAAAAGCAACCGGTCCCTTCTTTCCGGGAATCATTACCGGGACGATTTCTTCTTTGAAGCTGCCATTGGCGATGGCGGCCAGCGCTCTATTCTGACTTACCAGAGAAAATGCATCCTGTTCTTCACGGGAAATCTTATAAAGGGCGGCGAGGTTTTCTGCGGTCATGCCCATATGATAGCCGTTGAAAATTTCATAAAGACCATCATGAACCATGCAGTCGATAATCTGGCCAAAAGGCATAGCCATGCGGTATCCCCAGCGTGCTCCCGGTACGGCGAAAGGTGCGTTGCTCATGTTTTCCATACCGCCCGCGACAACGATTTCGGAATCGCCCGCCAGAATTGTCTGGGCAGCCACGGCGATTGCTTTCATACCCGAAGCACAAACCTTGTTGATTGTATAAGCAGGGGTTTCTTCCGGAAGGCCGGCATAAATTGTTGACTGTCTGGCGACGTTCTGTCCCTGAGCAGCCATGACAACATTACCCATGATTACTTCATCGACATAAACCGGCTTCAAAGATGAATCATAGTCATAGTACTTCTTGTTAATGGCTGTCTTGTCAAAATCACCAAAGGCGTCCGGACGGCAGCCCTTCAATTCGTCGGTAATTTCCGGTCTTAAACCTGCGCGCTTCAAGGCTTCTTTAATTACCAGTGCTCCCATGTCAACTACTTTAACGCCTTTGAGGCCTCCGCCAAACTTACCAACTGCTGTTCTTGCTCCGCTAACTATTACTGCTTCTTTCATGTTTTTTCTCTCCTTAAATGAAGTGATTTGTTTATTCCACTACCGGTTAATCGCCAGTTACTGGTATAGAACAGGCGCTATGTTCATATCATTCGCCGTATTTAATAACAAGTATATAAATCAACGATACTTGTGGAAAATAAGCGTTTGAAGATTATAGCGTCCGGTTTCGTTCCCCCGTTTAGTCCTGACGACCTCGTAAAAAGGCCGGATGCTGCGTTGCGCTTCATCATTCGTCACTGCGGCGTACGCTGAGTACGCCTCTTTCCTCATGATTCGCACGCCTTGCCTGCGGTCTTTTTACGAGGTCGTCTGAAAATTGTTAGTTTTGTGACTTTTTACGAGTCCATCAGTCCTGATACTCTAGTTTAGTGACGAATTCCACTTTCCGCGGTACTTTGTAGGCGGAAAGATAA
>OFEK01001177.1_pt1 | contig 19081 bp, 18 predicted proteins | sample 1521131 | NCBI WGS metagenome assembly OFEK01 (sample SAMN05720209, study PRJEB24109) | activated sludge metagenome | isolation source: Anaerobic digester | place: China | collected 2015-12-16
CTCATTCATTTCTTCTGGTGAATTATAGCCTGCTTTTTGTGCTTCTCCTGCCATTCTGTCCTGTATCCTATTAAACGCTAATAATGCAGCATTTTCAAAATATATCCTACCGTCTTGCTCTAAAAATATTATCTTATCGCCTTCTTTTAGATTAAGCTTTTTTCTGATTTCAATTGGTATCGTTATTTGGCCTTTTGTTGTAATTCTTGCGACTTCCATATTCAAAACTCCCTTCTTACTTTTCTCTTTGTCCTTACATTCCTTACTCAATTATATTATATCCTCAATACACGAAAATATCAATATCAAATATAGTATGTATGCACCAAATACCAAATGGCCATATTTTTTATATAATACTGAACCTTGCAGCCTCGCAGGATAACTGAGCCGGATAAGTTGAAACCCATCAAAGCCGTGCAATATAAGGGGTTAGAATCGAATTCTAACCCCTGTGATTAGTAGATTTAAGAATATTAAATAAAAATGTCATCCTTGTTATGCTTTAACATTATTAATTATTCTTTGAACCTCAGAATCAAACAGGAAGCCTTTTATGCCTGAAAACTTTGAATAGAAATAAAGAATGGCACATAATATTTTTTTGGGTCATAAGTGGGCATATTTTCTATTTCCAAAACAACCTTAATACCCTATAATAAAAATATATATTATTTTGAAGGGAGAAACAAAATTGGGTCAGGTCATAATTAAGAGATGCAGCAATTATAATGATGATAATGTTCTGAAAACCTTAAAAGACATTTTTAACAGTCTTGGAGGTATTGATAAATATATAAAGCCAGGGATGAAAGTTGCATTAAAGCCCAATCTGGTAAAGAAAAAGAGACCGGAAGAAGCTGCCACAACTCATCCTTCAATAGTTAAGGCTATCTCTGTTCTTATAAAAGAAGCTGGAGGGATAGTCTCTATTGTGGAAAGCCCGGGTGGCCTGTTTACAACATCCTCACTAAAAGCCATCTATTCCGCATGCGGCATCGAGAGAGCAGCAGTTGAAGCAGGAGCAGCCCTAAATTATGATTTGAGTGAGGTTGAACTTGAAAATCCGGAAGGTAAATATCTGAAAAGGGTTGCAATTGTAAAAGCTCTTGCTGATGCAGACCTGATTATCAACCTTCCAAAGCTAAAAACTCACGGGCAAATGGTATATACCGGAGCAGTTAAAAATATGTTCGGTGCAGTGCCCGGCGAACTAAAAGCTGAGTATCATTTTAGAATGTCCGAATATGATGATTTCGCTGATGCATTGATTGATATTTTTCTTAGTATAAAGCCTGCTCTTAATATAATGGATGCAATTACAGGTATGGATGGTGAAGGACCTACTGCAGGGGAACCTAAAGATATCGGACTGATTATTGCAGGTGAGGATGCTTTTGAAGTGGATTATACAGCGCTGAGAATAATAAATACGGATCCCGTTAAGGTTCCGATTATTAAACAGGGTGTTAAAAGAGGATTATGCCCTGATAACATGAATCTAATAAATATCTGTGGAGAAAAGATTCAAAACATAAAAATTTTAGATTTTAATATACCACAGCTAGATACTCTTAATTCAATCATGTTTCTAAATAAAGGTTTTTTAAAATATTTTATGAAAAAACTAAAACCAAAACCTGTATTTCATTATGAAAGCTGCATAGGTTGTGGTGAGTGTGAAAGAGTGTGTCCCGCAGGTGTTATAACCATGAAAGATAAAAAGCCAGAATTAGATATTACAGGTTGTATACGCTGCTTTTGCTGTCAAGAGTTATGCCCCCGAAAAGCTGTTTTAATTAAAAGGCCTGCAATTCTTGATGCTTATATAAAGCACAGGAAAAAGAGAAGAATGGTGACAAAGTAAAAAGTGAGTAGTGAGTAGTGGGTAGTGGGCAGTGGGCAGTGGGCAGTGGGCAGAAGTAAAGGTTAATAACCGATAAACAGAAACGAAAGCTGGAAAATGAATAGTTGCAGCAAAGAGGCGGGAGGTTTATTTCCCCTTCCCGCTTTCCAATTTTGATTTTAAACAAGATATCTTACTTCTTACTTTGAACAAGATCATTTTCTTGAACAAGATCATTCTTTTGAACAAGTTTTTTTGAGCAGGATCTATCACCTTTTGCTTTTTGCCTTGGGTTTAAATGCTACTGAAACAAGATAACCAAAGAATACGGCTGCTGCAATGCCTGCAGCTGTAGCCCGTATACCTCCTGTAAAGGCTCCCAGCAGCCCATATTTATCAACATCTCTGAAAGCTCCTTTTGTAAGGTTATATCCAAAACCTGTGAGAGGGATTGTAGCACCTGCCCCTCCAAAGTCTACGATTTTTTGATAAATGCCGAGGGCACCGAGAATGGCTCCGGTAGTAACAAAAAGTACTAATATTCTTGCAGATGTCATTTTTGTCTTATCAATAAGTAATTGACCAACAACACAAATTATTCCTCCTGTAATAAAAGCATATAAATAATTCCAAAACATTATTTGTCTCCTCCCACCCTCTATTCAAGAGTATTACTTATGGTTACTGCATGGGCTATTGAAGGTATGGATTCATTTTGCTGTGAACTTGTAGGGCTTAAGAGTGCACCGGTAGATACCAGCAGCACTTTTCTAAAGGTGCCTTTCATTATTTCTTTATAAATATAACCAGCAAACACTACTGCAGAGCATCCACACCCACTTGCGCCTGCATGTACATCCTGTCTTTTCTTATCGAATATCATTAAACCACAATCATTAAACCTGTCGCTAATAGAAAAACCCTGTTCGTTAACCATTTCTTCGCAGATGGTTTTGCCTATTATTCCCAGATCACCAGTTACAATAAGGTCATAATATTCAGGTGCAAATCCTGTATCCTTAAAATGACACAATATTGTATCTGCTGCTGCAGGCGCCATTGCTCCTCCCATATTATTAGCATCAGTTATTCCCATATCTACTATTTTTCCTGTTGTTACATGGGTAATATACGGTCCTGCTCCTTTATTTGACAATAGTGCTCCTCCACTTCCTATAACTGTCCACTGGGAAGTAGGCGGCCTCTGGTTTCCCAGTTCAAGTGGAAATCTAAATTGTTTTTCTGCTGAACAAAAATGGCTGGATGTTATACATAATACATTATCTGCAAAACCTCCATCAATGAGCATTGCTCCTATATTCATTGACTCTGACATTGTTGAGCATGCTCCATAGATTCCAAAATGTGATACGCTGGATCCCCTTAATCCGAAAGTTGAAGCTATGCATTGGTTTAAAAGGTCTCCAGCCACTATATAATTTACATCAAAAGGTGTAGCAGAAGCTTTATTCAATATTCTCAAATAAGTCTCTTTCACAATTTTGCTTTCAGCTTTCTCCCAGGTCTTTTCACCCCACAGTTCATCATCAATTACCATGTCAAAGTATTCTCCAAGAGGCCCTGCGCCTTCTTTAGGACCAACAATGCATGCTGTAGATACAATTGAAGGAGGATTTTGGAGTTTTACTGTTTGTTTTCCCAACCTTTTATCTGCCATAAAATCACCTCTCACTTTAGAAGATAGTACAGTATCCCGGCTACAATAGATGCTGAAATACCATATACAAGAACCGGCCCTGCTACAACAAACATTTTTGCTCCAACTCCCATAATATATCCCTCACTTTTAAATTCCAACGCCGGTGATACTATGGAGTTGGCAAATCCTGTTATAGGAACAGCAGAACCTGCTCCCCCATATTTTCCAATTTCATCATAAATGTTCAGACCTGTAAGCAAAGCTCCAATGAAAATCATTATTACTGATGTGAGGGCACCTACAGTATCACTATCATAGCCTCTTGACTTAAGTGCATTAGTTATAAACTGTCCCACTACACAAATTAGTCCGCCAATCAAAAAAGCCCTGAATACATTAGTTAATAGTTTGGATTTTGGTGATTTGCTTTCAACATAATTACGGTATTCCGCAGGTTTCAAGTCTTTTAGCATTTTTTTAGCCATAACCCTGTTCCAACTCCTTCCGCCACCTTCTCCCCATATTTTTTCTGGAAATTAGTTTCATCTACGAATACTCCTCTCAAGGGGATTTTGGTTGTATTTCTTCCTGATAAAAAAATAATAAAGGCAATAACAGCCGCTATTAATGTAAAACCCAATATTATAAACACTGACTTATATTTTCTTAAAACTTCAGTCATGCTTATCTCACTCCTATCAAAAATAATATGAGTACCGATATAAGTTCCATAAACTTCGGTCTTTTAAATACAATCTGACCCAAATATAAAACATGAAACGGAATACTATTATTAAAGGTAACATAAGCGCAAAAAATTTATAATGTATTATTTTTTGTGCGTTATCTATAGTATGATTAAAAGATAAGCTCAATATTCAAGAATTTATTGCGGTAATATATAGATGCATTTACTAAAAGTTAATAAGCATTTAATTATGATTTGAAGTTAATTTTATTCTTTAATTCCTTTAGAATTTTCTTTTCCAGCCTTGATACCTGAACCTGGGAAATACCCAGCATTTTAGCTATTTGAGTTTGCGTTTTCTCTTTAAAATATCTGAGAACAATTATTTGTTTTTCTCTTGGATTTAAGGTATTAAGAACCTGTCTCAATGTAATTCTATCTATAAGGTCAGTTTCAGGGAGGCTTGACTCAGCATCCAGTCTATCAATTAATAAAATTGGAGAACTGTCCCCTTCAGCTACATTACTATATAAATATTCAGGAGTATAAGTTGCTTCAAGCGCCATAACAATTTCTTCAGGTGAAATGTCCAGTGATTCTGCAATTTCATTGACAGTAGGTTCTCTACCCAGTTCCTTTATCATTGTTTCCTTTATTATTCTTACCTTGCTTGATGTTTCTTTTAATGAGCGGCTGACTTTAATAAGTCCATCATCGCGTAAAAACCTTTTTATTTCGCCTATTATCATAGGTACGGCATAAGTTGAAAACTTAACACCATAAGAGCTGTCAAACTTTTTTATAGCCTTCATAAGCCCTATACAGCCTATCTGAAAAAGGTCTTCAGCTTCGTAACCCCTGTTCTGAAATCTTTTTACTATGTTCCACACCAATCCCATATTTTTCTCAATCAACAAAGATTGAGCATATTTGTCCCCTTCTTTAGCTTTTTCGATGAACTCAAAAGTATTAACATCAGAAAAATTACTCATTGTATTCTCCTTGATTCCAGACATTTTACAGTTCATAAACACTACATTTTCAGCAGTCGGTATTAATTTAAGGTAATAGATAACGCACAAAAGAAACTGTATTATAAAAGTTTTGTGCGCTTATGTTACCTTAATTAATGCGCAAAAATCCAGTTTGTTCCTTGTAAAATTACTTTTGCATTATATATAGTAATTATTTTAACCAAAATTTACCTAATCAATAATAAATTATAACCATATAAGTGTTATTTTATACATATACAACTATTTAATTACTATTTCCCAATTGATTTGAAGCGTTTGCACATTGCTACTTTTGTTCCTTTTCCCACTTCCGATTCAACGTTAACTTTATCCATAAAGGTTTCCATAACGGTAAACCCCATTCCTGAGCGCTCCATTTCAGGTTTGGAGGTATATAAGGGTTGCATGGCAAGTTCTATATTCTCTATCCCATTACCCTCATCAATTATTTCTATTTCAATGGAATCCTGGTAAAGGCTGCATACCATTTTTATATTTCCTGTCTGGTTTTCATATCCATGTATTATTGAGTTGGTGACCGCCTCAGAAACCGCTGTTTTCACATCAGCCAGCTCTTCAACAGTCGGGTCCAGCTGTGAAACAAAAGAAGCTGCCACAACTCTTGCAAAAGACTCATTACATGACTTTGCCGGGAATATTAATGTCATTTCATTTATTGGCTTTCCTTTATATGAAGCCATTGTTTCATCATTTTGCATCATATTCTGCCACCTCCAGAGCTTTTTTTACAGCCTTGTCTACGTTGTCGAATATTGGTATGATCTTTGGTATACCCGACATTTCCAGTAATTTAACAATATGTGGATTTGAACATACGATCATAATCTTACCATTTGTTTTATATATATTTTTATATCTTCCCATAATAACTCCAATACCTGAACTATCCATGAAAATTAGCTTTGATAAATCAAAAACTATATTTTTGCAAGCCGGTTTTATCATTTCATTATCAATCTTTCTCTTCACATCATCTGCCGCATGGTGGTCCAATTCTCCGTTAAGTCGTACAATTAAAGTATTACCTCTGTTAGAAAACTTTATCTGCAACATTCTCCCCCCTCCGGTTGTTTATTTATAGATAATGCAAAAATGATTTAACATTGAATCATTTTCGCTATTTATATATATTTCTTCATCCATATGAGAAATTCCTTCAAAGAAAAATGTTACATTTTGTAATAATAAAAGTTTCTTTCGTCATTATATGACAATACTGCCGGGTGCATTTACCATGGATGCCGTTACAGCGCTTAGAGCCTTCACGTATGCCCCTTGCCAATAATTTTTCAAATAAATTAAATGCACTTCTGACTGCCTGACTGACTTGCCATGGACTCAGCTATTTCCTCCAGTTTACGCAACCTGTGATTTACACCTGATTTACCTAAAGGAGGATTAAGCATTTCTCCAAGTTCCTTAAGGCTTGCATCGCTGTATTTAAGCCTTAACTCGGCAATTTCTCTGAGATTCTCAGGCAAATTTCCGAAGCCCATATTATCTCTTATATATTCAATATTCCTAACCTGTCTTACCGAAGCGTTTACAGTCTTTTCAAGATTAGCGGTTTCACAATTAACAATTCTGTTTACATTATTTCTCATATCTTTTAGTATTCTTATATTTTCCAATTCAAGCAATGCAGCATGAGCACCAATAATATTTAGAAAGTCAACTATATGGTCACCTTCTTTAAGGTAAACAACATAATAACCCTTCCTTTTTATGATTTTTGCATTAAGGTTATAGCTGTTAATAGTGTCTCTTAACTGGCGTGCAAGAGTGGAATAACGGGTGGCAATCTCAAGATGATATGTCTTTTCAGGGTCGCTGATTGAACCTCCTGCTAAAAAAGCCCCTCTTAAGTAAGCACGTTTACAACATGCATCTTTTACAGGTATATCCAGTTCCTTCTTTATAGATGAAGTGTCAGGAATTGCAAGTATAAAAACAGTATGCTTTTTAAGTTTTCTGCTTTTTCTGCATATAACCTCCGGGCAAACCTCATACAATTCCTTTATCAATGAGTAGCTCCTTCTTGCAAATGCAGCATTTTCAGTAATTATTCCGATTTTAAGGCCTTCAGGCTCTCTAATCTCCATTTGACCACCTACGGCTATAATTGAAGCCAATTCAGCTTTCAAGCAGCATTTATCATCCACATGAATCCTGCTTAACTCATTTTTTACAACAGAAGAAAATGACAATTTTATCACCTCACAAGTTCGCTGTAAGCTCTTAAAACTTCACCTACACTCCAGGCCTGAGCAAAACATCCACGGGGTATCCCCGTATCATCTCCGTCAAATATTTCTGAAATAGAACCTATACAACCATCCCTTATGTGATCTTTGAAAGGCCATATTAACAGCTTGGCTTTTTCAAGGATTTCACTGCTCCCCTCGTAAGCATTAATCATTGCTGTTATAAACTGTCCTGACAGCCATGACCACGCGGTACCCTGATGATAAGCACTATCCCTTTCATACGGATTTCCAATGTATATACCTTTATACTCTTTTGATTTTGGAGACAGACTCCTAATGCCATATGCAGTATACAACTCTTCCAACACCTTTTTGACAATTTTTACAGCCATATCCCTTTCAACAACCGGATATGAAAGACTTACCGCCATTATCTGATTGGGACGTATCTTATCATCCATAAAATCTTCATTGACCACATCATAAAGACATTGTCCCGCTTCATTCCAGAATTTTGCCACAAAACTGGCTCGAATTCTATCAGCTTGATTTTCATAATATTCTTTTTCTTTTTCATTTCCAAATTCCGCTGCCAGGTTTGACATGATCTTAAATGCATTATACCACAGTGCGTTTATCTCAACAGGTTTTCCGTACCTTGGAGTTACTGCCCGCCCGCCTGCCATTGCATCCATCCAGGTAAGCTGCGTGTATGGATTTCCTGCATTCAAAAGGCAGTCAGCATCCATTTTTATAAGGTGTGTGCCATTAATATATGAATTAATAATATCTTTCAATGTTTTGTAAAGCTTGTCTTTAACAAAAGCATAGTCCTCTGTGTATTCAATAAATTTATTTACTGCTTCAAAATACCAAAGAGAAGCATCTACTGTATTATATGCCGGAGGCTGTCCTCCGTCGGGGAACATATTCGGTATAATTCCGTCTTTCGCGTATTCAGCAAAAGTACCCAGGATTTCCCTTGCATCATCAAAACGTCCTGTTGCCAGTGTAATCCCGGGAAGTGCTATCATTGTATCCCTGCCCCAGTCAGTAAACCAGGGGTATCCGGCAATTATTGTTTTGGAATTTGTGGATTTCCTGCTGACAATAAACTGGTCGGCAGCAATAACCAGGCTTTTTCTGAATTCATCCTTATATCCCGCCCTGGCTACCAATCTGTCAATACGGCCTTTTTCCCTCTCTATAAGAGTTAACGCATTTCTTTCTTTTATATCTTTTATATATTTTGCTTCTTTTTCTACTGTAGCTATTATGGTTACATATTTTTCCTCTCCCGGCTGGGCTTCAACATAAAAATATCCCGGTATAAAATGATCTTCTCCAGCAGAAAGTCCCCTCTCCTCCTCAACAGGGTAATACATATTTAAAAACCAGCAGTCATCCATGGTTTTAAATATTCCTTTATCTGATACCAGTGATAACTTTGTTTCTAAATTATAAGGTGTAATTATAGCTCCATTTTCAATGACATTTGTTTTAAAATTCATGTGCCATCTGGAAGAATTATGATGATAGTCTCTGAAATTTACCAGCGGAGCAAATCTAAGCTTAAGGGGCCGGCAGCCATTGATAATCCTATACACAATAGCGGTAGTATTTTCTCCATACACCATTGTTACTTTCTTTTCAATTATTACATCTTCAACACTGTAGATAAACTCTGGAAGAGGACTTGATATAAATCTTTGCTGGTGCTTATAGCCTTTCATTATATAACCGTTTGATGTCTTAAAAGAATATAAGTTATAATCTCTATTTTCTCCTATTGTAATGCTTTCATCTATCTTTGCCAGAGCAAGATGCCTCTCCACAGGAGGATTTAAAGCTGCTACCAAAAGCCCATGGTATCTTCTGGTATTGGCACCGATTATTGTAGAAGAAGCATACCCTCCTATTCCATTAGTTAAGAGCCATTCCTTCTCAATGCCTCTTTCGAAGCTTCTCCAGTCTCCCTTACCGAATTCCATACCTTATTACACCTCAACTTTTCTCATAATTTTGCTGTTTTTCTCAAACTATCCTTTGCAAAAAAGTAATCAATTATACTTTTTTTGTTTGGAGCTGCGGTTTGGTTAATAAGGTCAATAGCGGTTTCTGCCAGTTTGGCGGGATCATGTCTTAAAAAATTATTGCTGATGCTTACCAGTTCCTCATAGATTATCCTTGTACTGGTTTCTTTAAGCCGGTCATAGTCAATTTTCACCATCCCGGCTCCTTCCTCCAGATACTTTGTTCTTACTTTGGCAGGAATTTGTGCTGTATTTACAATACAACAATCAATAATTCCATTATAAGTATGTTTTTCTATTGCTCTTATATGATCAAATACTGTATACCCATCAGTTTCACCCGGCTGGGTCATTATATTGCAAACATATATTTTGGTTGCAATGGATTTTTTCAGCGCTTCGCTTATTCCATTTACTACAAGGTTTGGAAGTACACTGGTGTACAGACTTCCCGGTCCTAATATTATTGCATCTGCATCATAAATAGCTTCTAAAACATCATTTAAAGGTGCTGCATTCCGGGGTTCAAGATATACTTTTTCTATTGTCCCCTTTTCAAAATAATTATGCTTTCCGATATTGGATTCACCGGTAATTATATGACCATTTTCCAGTTGTGCACAAAGATGTACATTGCCAAGGGTAACAGGCAAAACTTTACCGGTAACTGCAAGGACATCACTCATACGCTTCACAGCTTCTTCAAATCCATTTGATATGCCGTTCATTGCAGCCAGAAAAAGGTTGCCAAAACTTTGACCTTTTAGCATTCCATCCTCAAATCTGTATTGAAGTAGTTGTTCCATTAGCGGTTCAGTATCAGCAAGAGCAAGAATGCAGTTTCTGATATCACCCGGTGGAATAATTCCCAGATCTTTTCGAAGTATTCCGGATCCCCCGCCATCATCTGCTACCGTTACAACAGCAGTTAAGTTTGAGGTATATAATTTCAATCCTCTCAACATTGTTGATAGTCCGGTACCACCACCTATAGTAACTATTTTAGGACCTTTTGACAAAGACTTCCTGCCATTTGTCAGTCCTCTGCAATTTTTTTGTTTACATAAAGTCCCGGATTTCATGCCAAGTATACCGTAAAATAACTTGTTGAATATTTCGCCTATCATAAATTTCACCTATTACCTGCTCTCTATCCACTATTCACTACCCACTACCAACTATCTATTATACACTACCTATTATCCTTATCTATATCCCTGTGGTCAATAATAACACTATTTTGTTTTTCAACCAAATACCGGTATATTGATTCCGCAATAGCCACTGAACGATGTCTTCCGCCTGTACAGCCAATTCCGATTATCAGCTGTGATTTTCCTTCTTTTATGTAATTTGGTATAAGGAAGTCCAGTAAATTATTAATTTTATCAAGAAATATCTTCGTTAGTTCATTTCCAATAACAAAGTCCCGCACTGCTTCATTTTTCCCTGAAAGCTTTTTCAAGGCTTTAACATAAAATGGATTTGGTATAAACCTTACATCAAAAACCAGGTCGCATTCTATTGGGACACCATATTTAAATCCAAAGGATATAATATTAATAATAATTCCTTTAAACTCCCTGCCTTCAAAAAACATGTTATGCATCTCTTCTTTTAGCTGAGAAGGCAAAAGATTTGAAGTATCCATTACATGATCTGCATTGTCTCTTATTTTCTGAAGAACTTTTCTTTCCTCGTTAATGCCATCAATCAGTCTTCCTGAAGGTGCCAAAGGGTGGCTTCTCCTGCTCTCTTTGTATCTTTTAACCAAAACCATATTTGATGCTTCCAGGAACAATATTTTATATGTAAATCCCAACTGTTTTAATGCATTGAGACCCGGGAAAATATCATTTAGAAGTTCACCACCTCTTACATCAATTACCAGTGCTATCTTCTGAACTTTTCCGTTATTTTGAGAAATGATTTCAGCAAATTTAGGTATTAGTGCCGGAGGTAAATTATCGACACAAAAATAGCCTAAATCTTCCATGTATTTTGCAACTAAACTTTTACCAGCCCCTGACATCCCTGTTATTACTAAAAATTCCATTTGTATCTATTCTTCTCCTATGATTTTAACTTCTGTTTCCAGTTCCACTCCAAATTGTTTTTTAACCGTATCCTGGACAAATTTAATCAGCCCTATTACATCCTCAGCAGCAGCATCCCCTGTATTAACGATAAAGCCGCAATGTTTATTTGAAACCTGTGCTCCACCAATTGAATATCCTTTAAGCCCGCATTGTTCTATTAAAGGTCCCGTATAATGCCCTTTAGGTCTTTTAAATACACTACCTGCACTGGGCATATCCAAAGGTTGTGATTTTTCCCTCTTATCTTTTAAAACCTGCATCTCCTCCTCAATAAGCCTCTTTTCTCCTCTTTTAAGTCTAAGCCAAGATTTGAGAATAACTCCATTTTCTTTTTGGATAAGACTTGTTCTGTATCCAAAAAGATGCTGTTGACCTTCCAGGACTTTAATATCACCTTCGGAATCAAGATATTGGGTTTTTATTACTACATCCCTCATCTCTCCACCATAGGCTCCCGCATTCATTATTACAGCCCCTCCCAGTGTGCCGGGTATTCCGGATGCAAACTCCAGCCCTGACAATTCATAATTACAAGCAATTTTTGAAAGTACGGAAAGCAATATTCCTGATTCCGCCTCAATTATATTATTATTTACAGAGCATTTGCCCAATTTATCTCCAGTCTTAATAACAACGCCCCTTATACCCTTGTCCCTTACAATTAAATTTGTACCATTTCCTATGATATAGTAAGGTATATTCTGTATTTTACATAGTTTCAAAAGCTCAACAAAAGCAGAGATACCATCAGGCATAACAAATATATCTGCAGGACCGCCTATTTTGAATGATGTATGGTATTTTAAAGGTTCATTAAACTTAATATTTTCTTTACCTGCTATTTCAATAATTTTATCTGCTATTCTGACAATATTGCATATATCATTCATTAGTGCCATTTACTCCTTTTCACTCTTCTTAAATATACTCGCGACTATAATATATAGCTACTGCTACTATTAATTGCTGCCAACTGCAATTAGAACCACCGGCTGCAGTTTAGAGTGCATATTTTATTTTTGTAGAAATTCCTGTAAGAAGCATTAGTGAATGCTCTAAGTACCGTAACGATAGCTTCTGGAATATATTTCTTCAAAAATTTTAAATGTACCCTGCAGTATATTATTATATGAAGTATGCCATAAATCCGTTCACGGCATACTTCACAGTTTTTTGTTTTATCCTTATTTCCTTTACTATCTTTCCTTTTTTCTTCTGCTGATTTCACCCATCATCCTGGAATTTATCCTCTCATTGAGTACTTTAGCAGCATTATAGCCCATACTCTTCTGTCTGTTATTCATAGCAGCCAGTTCAACAATAATTGCCAGGTTTCTTCCGGGTCTTACGGGTATTGTCAATGACGGAATCTTTATTCCCAGTATATCTGTATACTCATCGTCAATGCCCAGTCTGTCGTAACTTTTGTTTTTATCCCATAACTCCAGATGAATGATAAGATTGACGGTTTCCTGAACTTTTACAGAACCCATACCATATAGATTCTTAACATCAAGTATTCCTATACCTCTTATTTCAACAAAATGCCTTATTATATCGGGAGCTGTACCCAACAATGTTGTATCGGATACTCTTCTAATTTCTACAACATCATCTGCAATCAGTCTGTGTCCCCTCTTTACCAGTTCCATGGCAGTTTCGCTTTTGCCTACACCGCTCTCACCCAAAATCAGAATACCCTCTCCATAAACTTCTATCATAACTCCATGTCTTACTATTCTGGGAGCAAGCTGTACATTTAGGTACTTTATAATACCACTAACAAAATTAGATGTTATATCCCTGGTCCTTACAATTGGTATTTGATATTTATTGGATATTTCTATCATTTCCTCAAATACATCCAAACCTCTGGTTACAATAACACATGGGAACCCCAGTTTAAAGTATGCATCAAGCCTTTTATACCTTTCATCAGACGTCATTCCGGAAATATAGCTGGTTTCAACCATACCAACTATCTGCATACGTTCGCTTCCGAAATTTTCCATGTAGCCTGTTAGTTGAAGCCCCGGCCTATTAATATCGGAAGTTGTAATCTTTACATCATAAATTCTGTTATGTCCGCTGATTATTTCAAGCTGAAAATCATCAACTATTTCTTTTAATGTTACTGAATATTCTTCAGACATAGTTTTACCCCCAGGCTCATATTTTTTCGCTATATATATTGACATTTTGTTGGAACATGACTTTCTGCATTGAAATCAACATTTAGCGCTCACTTAAATATTTATCGATAGCTGCCGCAGCTTTCTTGCCTGCTCCCATGGCCAGTATTACAGTAGCCGCTCCTGTTACGGCATCACCGCCGGCGTAAACACCTTCAATGCTGGTAGCTCCTGTTTCTTCATCAGTTATAATTCCACCCCATTTTTGTGTCTCCAAATCTGGTGTAGTAGATTTTATTAATGGGTTAGGACTTTGCCCTATAGCAATAATAACTGTTTCAAGGTCAAGGATATGCTCAGAACCTGCTTTGGGCACAGGTCTTCTCCTTCCAGAACTATCAGGCTCACCCAATTCCATACTGATACACTCCATACCTTTAACCCATCCATCTTCTGTCCCGATAATCTTTGTAGGATTTGTAAGCAGTTTGAATATGATACCCTCTTCTTTAGCATGATGAACTTCTTCAAGCCGGGCAGGCATTTCCTCTTCAGATCTTCTATACACTATATAAACATTTTCAGCTCCAAGGCGCTTGGCACTTCTTGCAGCATCCATGGCAACATTTCCGCCTCCTACTACTGCAACATTCCTGCCAACCTTAACCGGAGTATCACAATCAGGGAACTTGTAAGCCTTCATAAGGTTAATTCTTGTTAAGAATTCATTTGCCGAGTATACTCCATTCAAGTTCTCTCCCGATATACCCATAAAACTGGGGAGACCTGCTCCAGTTCCAATAAATACAGCTTCAAACCCCTCTTTTTTAAGCTCATCCAGAGTTAATACTCTGCCAATAACCATATTGGTTTTTATGTCAACACCTAGATTTCGTATGGTATCGATTTCCTTATTAACTAATTCTTTTGGAAGACGGAACTCCGGTATTCCATATACCAGAACTCCTCCTGGAGTATGAAAAGCCTCAAAAACCGTTACATCATATCCCATTTTAGCTAAATCCCCTGCGCAGGTCAAACCTGCAGGGCCTGAACCAACAACAGCTACTTTCCTATTTTTCCTCTCAACTTGAGTTTGCTCAATTTTTCTGTTTGCCATATACCAATCAGCAACAAATCTCTCAAGTCTGCCTATTCCTACAGGCTCACCCTTTTTTCCTCTTACGCAGAATTTTTCGCACTGAGATTCCTGTGGACATACTCTGCCACATATAGCAGGTAAGCTGTTTGTTTCATTAATTTTTAAATACGCTTCTTCAAACTTTCCTTCAGCTACAAGGGTTATGAATTCAGGTATCTTAACATTTACAGGGCAGCCCTTAGTGCATGGTTTATGTTTGCAGTTAAGGCATCTTTTTGCCTCTTCCACTGCCATTTCTTCAGTATATCCTAACGCCACTTCCAGGAAATTTTTAACCCTCTTTTCAGGCTCCTGTTCTGGCATTTGCATCTTTTTTAGTGACATATTAGGCATTCTTTATACCCTCCAATCTGCATCTGTGTCCCTCCATGGAATGTCTTTCTTCTTTCTTATACATCAACTGCCGTCTCATAGCTTCATCAAAATCAACTTCGTGCCCATCAAAATCAGGCCCGTCTACACAGGCAAACTTAACCTTTCCTCCTACTGTAACGCGACATCCGCCGCACATACCTGTACCATCCACCATAATAGGATTCATGCTTACAATTGTTTTAATTCCATATTCTTTTGTAATACCGCTTACAACCTTCATCATTATCAACGGTCCTATAACAACCACAAGATCGTATTTGTTTCCTTCTTCTATAAGCCTTTTTAAAACATCGGATACAAACCCTTTGTTTCCATTGGAACCATCATCCGTCGTAATAAATGTTCTACTGCTTACAGCCTTCATTTCTTCTTCAAGTATTATCAAATCCTTATTCCTGAAACCAGCAATTACATCAACATCTGCTCCCATACTGTGCAGTTTTTTAGCCTGGGGATAGGCTATAGCAGTACCCAGGCCTCCGCCTATTACTGCAGCTTTTTTAACTTCACCATAGTGAGTCGGCATGCCTAAAGGGCCTGCAAAATCAAGTATAGACTCGCCTTCATTCAAAGCCCCCAGTAATTGAGTAGTCTTACCTACTTCCTGAAATATTATAGTTACAGTACCTTTTTCACGGTTAAAATCAGCAATAGTAAGAGGGATCCTCTCTCCTTCCTCATTAACCCTTAATATAATAAATTGTCCGGGTTCAGCTTTTCTTGCTATATATGGAGCTTCTACCTCCAATAATTTTACAGCAGGATTCAGAACCCCTTTTTTTACTATCTTAAACATATATAAACCCCTTTCTCTAACTTTACCTGATCAATTCAGTTCTCATGCTTTGTAAAAGTTTTTACTCTTTCATAATTATTTCTATAATAATTTCTGCATCTTCTCATGCATTTGTTTAAAATTTTGCATTATATACATCATCTTAATTCTATATTTTATATTTAATTTCGTCAACATTATGAATGTTTAAAAGGTGTATTTACTAAAAGTGAAGAAATATTTACCAGGAGCTGTCGTTACGCTGCTTACCAATATTTTCTTCACTTAAATTAAATGCACCCAAAGTTTAAATCTGAAACAGGCTGGAAAAAACTTTTCCAGCCTGTTCAATAACATTGGTATATTTGTATTCGCTCAATTTGACCTCTTCACACTTTAGCCTGCGTTAGGATAGAAATATATGTCACCTTTATAATTCCTCATTACTACTCTCTCATCATCCATAGAAACTACATATTCCGGATTAATGGGAATTTTCCCTCCTCCGTTTGGAGCATCAATAACAAATGTTGGAACTGCATATCCTGATATATAGCCCCTTAAATTCTTCATGATTTCCATGCCTTCCTCCACTTTTGTTCTAAAGTGTCCAATTCCCTGAGCAATATCGCACTGATAAAGGTAGTAAGGCCTTACCCTGGCTTTTACAAGTTTAAGGAGCAATTCTTTCAGAGTCTCCACATTATCGTTCACACCTTTTAAAAGCACACTCTGATTGCCCAGGGGTATACCTGCATCGACAATTTTTGCGCATGCCTTAACTGATGCTTCCGTAATTTCCATAGGGTGGTTGAAGTGAGTATTTATCCATATAGGATGATACTTCTTAAGCATATTTATTAGGCTATCTGTAATTCTCATAGGTAAAACAACAGGTGTACGCGTGCCTATTCTGATTATTTCAACGTGAGGTATCTCCCTCAATCGCTGTATTATATGCTCAAGATAGCTATCACTCATAATAAATGGGTCACCACCCGATAAAAGGACGTCCCTGATTTTACTGTTACTTTTAATATAATCAACTGCTTTATCAAGGGTTTCTTCATTTACGGAAAAATCTTCTTCTCCTACTACACGCCTTCTGGTACAATGCCTGCAGTACATGGAACATTTATGCGTAAGAAGAAACAACACTCTATCCGGATACCTGTGTACAATATTTTCTACAGGAGAATAAAATTCTTCACCCAGAGGGTCCGATAAATCATCCGATCTTATATTTAATTCCTTTATAGATGGGATCGCCTGAGCTTTTATTGGACAATTATCATCGTCAGGGTTAATAAGCATGGAGTAGTATGGAGTTATAGCCATTCTGAACATTTTTAGGCAAAGATTTATATCATCCATTTCCTTTTCAGATAAACTTATTACCTTGCCCAGTTGTTCAGCAGTTACAATCCTGTTCTTTAACTGCCACTTCCAGTCTTCCCATTGTTCTATATCAACATCTTTCCATATATCAACAGTCTTATAATCTCTCATATTCATCCTCCCCATCATTTTACAGTATTCATACCATATCTTCTAAGAGCACTGTTCAGCACCATTTTGATGGTATTGTCATAGCTTTCCCCGTTAAATTCCATTATCATTGGAAAATCACTGTATCCCGGTGCAAGACCCGGCAAAGGATTAATCTCGATAAAATGCACTTCCCCCTCATCGGAAACTCGGAAGTCTATCCTTGAGAAATCTCTACAATCCAGGCATTCATATACTTTTCGTGCCGTTTCTACCATTTTCTGCAGTATATTTTCATCTATCATGGGTGGACAAATATATTCTATATATTCCTTATAATTTTTCTTCACATTGTAACTGTAAATGCTATATTGTTCCTCCTGCCTTTTAAACCTTATTTCCATAGGAGGAAATACTTTTGCATCATCGCTGTTTCCAATAACAGCTACTGTGAATTCCCTTCCTTTAATATACTCTTCAACCAGCATTGGCTGTTTATACATTTCATAATTTTTCTCAATTAAACCTTTTAGCTGTTCCATGTTTTTAACTATTGCCATATCTGAAATACCCTTGCTTGAACCTTCAGCATTTGGTTTGACTATTACTGGAAATTTCATATTTACCGGCAGCTTTTCAGATGGATTTTTAATAAGGCAATACATAGGGGTATTGATCCCATATGTTGATAATATTCTTTTTGTTAAGGTCTTATCAAGGGCAATACATAGAGTAGTCTCATCAGAACCTGTAAAAGGTATTCCAAGAAAATTCAACAAGGCAGGTATGTGGGCTTCTCTACCTCTTCCGTTTAAGCCTTCAGCAATATTAAAAACCATATCAGGTCTGGCTTTAAGCAGATTTGGTATAACGCTTTCATCAGCTTCAAGAAGTGTAACATTACACTTTAGTTTCTCTAATGCTTCTTTTATAGCATTTACTGTATCAAAACTATCCAACTCGGCCTCAATATCCTCTACATCGGATTTGAGACCCTTCTTAAGATTATAGGTCAACCCTACATTGTAGCGGTGACCACCAGGTAAAGGGTCAACTGCTTCCATTTCCAATTTAATCATCCTCCTGTGGGCCTGATTTCTGAACCTTAAAATCCATTATCCCGTACACTTGCCCGGTACAGTATATACTAAAGTCAATTAATTGGTTCGCACCAGGCTGAATTTTTGGTTTACATGTTTTTAATACAAAAATAAAGCTTATTTTTATACCAAAATTCTCAGTAATTAATGTCCAATTCCTGATTTTCAACAGCCGGAAAATGTAGCTGTCTTGTCAAGACTCATGTAGTTTCCGTAAATCCCGGAGTCTTCTTCCCACAGAATTGAATTGTTAATACTTCTTTTAAATTATAGCAGAATTGAATATAAATGAAATGGCAAAATTGCATTGTTTTACACTATTTATAATTGATTATACCAGTTTTTAAAGATTATGACCGTGTATTATTTCATATTGAAATTTCTTGCAGTTTCTATTGATTTTGGTTGTTTATGTAAACTGAAAGCACTAAAAAAAAGAGCCTGTATTTTAGACTCTTATTCAAATATTCTTGATGTTA
>OFEK01001182.1_pt1 | contig 19006 bp, 13 predicted proteins | sample 1521131 | NCBI WGS metagenome assembly OFEK01 (sample SAMN05720209, study PRJEB24109) | activated sludge metagenome | isolation source: Anaerobic digester | place: China | collected 2015-12-16
ATCGATCTGAACAGCGCCGTGACGAGGAAGAAGTAATACAGGCTGAGGAGCCAGTCGGCGATCATGAAGGGGAAGGCGACGCATCCGACGACGGGCGAACCCTCGGCCATGGCGTTGAGCAACAATTGCGGCGTGCTGAGAACCAGGGAGGCGGCGACATAGAGCCCCACGACGGCCACGACGCGTTGCCACTGGAGCCGCAGGACGCGGAGGTGGTCCCTGACGGCCTGGGCGAACGAGGGGGCTGGGCTGTGGAGGATGAAGAGGCCGATCAGGAGGGTGACCGCCTGAAGAGCGCCCGTGACCAGGTCGCCGCCGGCGACGAGCAGGAGTCCCAGGCCGGCATGGCCCGCGGAGCCGCCGAGCCACGGAATGCCTTTGCCCTGAGCGAGAAACGAGAAGACGAATTGTCCGACGGTCAGAATCATGGCCACGACGGAGAACAGGGCCGCATAGCGGATCATCGGCCACCGCCAGGGGGAGACGAAGCCTCGGAGGATGACGCTCCAGGAGATGGGGTGACCGTCGTAGGTTTTCAGGATCGCCCAGCGAAGGCCTTCGTGGAAAACCGTGGTCAGCATCTGGAAGAGCCACAGCGCCGGCGTGCCGAAGACGACGACGGCCAGGATGATGGCGTTGCCCTCGTCCATGTCGGCGCCGGTGGTGAGGATCTGGTAGCAGATCATGCCGAAGACCAGGGCAACCAATCCGATGCCGATGACCATGGCGATGGTGACCAGCCCGACGAGCAGGCTGTACCCGGTGGCGGACGAGAAACTGGCGGTGAAGCGTGCCCAGGCCAGTTGCATGATCTGTGAGAATCGGTATTCGGCGCCTGGGCCGGGTGTGGCGGCGGGGTCGGGCACTGCGTGCATCTGGGTCATGAGGGCGTCTCCTGGGATGGGGGCTCAGCGGCGTGGTTGTCGTCGGGCCAGTCGTCGGGCGACCAGCGGGCCGGCCGCACGTCGTCGACGGGGAGCGCCTTCAGGACGGGCATGATGGGCGTTGGCGTCGGGTCGTCGGGTCGTTCGAGGGTGTATCCTGCGGCGGTGCGGAAGAGGGCGGCCTTGAGGAAGGTGAAGGCGACGTATCCTGCGCCCCAGAGGAGGGCGGCGAACAGAGCCGCGAGGCCCATGGTGAGCATGAAGGCGACCGGTGCGGCCGAACTAGCGCCTGGGCCGGCGGAGGCGGTTTGGGCGAGTGCGGCGAAACCTGCGGCCATGACGGCCGACGCCAGGACGGCCAGGACGACGGCGGCGACGCCGGGCAGGGCGTAGATGAAGAGGAACTGCCGGGGCCGGTTCCGCAGGACGCGCCAGTTGCAGCGGACGCAGTCGCGCCAGGTGAGGTCGGGGTTGGTGAAGGCAAACAGCGGCGCGAGGAAGAACGCCGCGTGAATGACGTAGGCGAAGACGGCCGGGAGAAGGATCAGACCGAGGATGACGGCGAGGGGACCGAAGGACGCCATGCCGCCTGGGCCGAAGGATCCGCCGCTTCGGACGAGAATGATCACGCCGAGGACGATCGACAGGACGGCGGGGATAGCGGCTGCGGCGGTCTCGACCAGGGCCAAGAGCAGGAGGGTGGTGTAGCGGGTGCGGAACGGGAAGAAGAGGTCGTCGGCCCGCATGCGACGGTCGTCGAAGGTGCAGACGGCGGACCAGCTGTAGCCGGCCATGATGTGAATGCCGGCCAGGACGTAGAGGACGGCGAACAGGGCCGGGCCGAAGATCAGGCCGAAGCAAGAGCATCCGAGCGTGACGACGCCCACGGGGAGCCAGACGATGAGGCCGACCAGGAGCATGCAGCCGACGGCGGGCCAGAAGTTGCGGCGGCAGGCGCGCAGGGCCTCGCGGACGAGTTGCCGCGTGGTGTAGTCCTGGCCGACGCGAAGCGTGAGATCGGAAGGCAGGTGCGACACGCGAATGTCCCTCGGTCGAAAGCTCGGCGGTGCTGCGAATACAGGAATCTGCGTCACATCGAAAGGCAAGCCACCCAATGATGGACCATGATAGGACGGCGCGGCACAGGAATCAAACCGATTTCGGGCGGGGGGGGGTCGAGGGCGTTCGACCCTCACCGCCCCTCGGCTGCGCTCGGGGCACCTCTCCCTGCAAGCAGGGCGAGGGGTGGAGGAGCGTGCTTCGCACGCGGCGATTGGCGGGGGACGCGTGGGTCCGGGGGACCCACCCTACGCGCTGGGACGCACGGGCAGGATGCCCGTGCCACGGGGCGGACGGCGTTCGGCGCGTGGGTCCGGGGGACCCACCCTACAGGCTGAGTCTCAGTCAGAGGCGACATCGGTGAAGATCACGGTTATCTGCACGGGCGGGACCATCGACAAGGACTACTCGTGCGACCTGGGCGGGTACAACTTTGAGGTTGGTGAGCCCGCGGTGAAGCGTGTGCTGGACCGGCTGCGGAGCGTGAATTTTCAGTACGAGGTGCATTCGGTGGTGCGCAAGGACAGCCTGGACATGACGCCGGAGGATCGGCAGGCGATTGCGCAGGCGTGCCGGGAATGCGTGGACGACCGGATTCTGGTGACGCACGGGACGGACACGATGCTGGAGACGGCGGCGGTGCTGAGCGCGATCGGGGGCAAGACGATCGTGATGACGGGGGCGATGCGTCCGGAGAAGTTCGCCGACAGCGACGCGCAATTCAACTTCGGTCTGGCGGTGGGGGCGCTGAACGTTCTGCCTCCGGGGGTCTACGTGGCGATGAGCGGTCGGGTGTACCCGTGGAATCGGTGCCGCAAGGACCGGCGGACGGAGATGTTCGTCGAGTCGCAGGGATGAGGGTGGGGCGTGCGTTGCGCGCGGGGGAGCCACACGGAAGGGCACGGAGACTTGCCCATGCCTGACGGGGCAGGCATGGCACCCAACGTCGACCCTCACCGCCTCTCGCTGATGCTCGGGGCACCTCTCCCTGCAAGCAGGGAGAGGGGTTGAGACGCTCGCTTCGCGTGCGGTGGTTGACGGGAAACCGTGCGGTGGCCGGTGCGACCGCCCCACGGGCTCACGCCTGATGCTGCACGATCTGTGCGGCGATGTCTTGCAGGAACCATGCCGAGTCACTGTCCAAGGCGTAACAGGGGTCGCCCTTGTCGTTGCGCACGGCGTCCAGCTCGTGCGGCAGGCCGCGCGGATCCTGCGCGGTGAGTTTCGCGGCGAAGACGCAGGCGGCCAGGTAGCTGCCCTTGTCGTTGGGGTGGAGCTGGTCCTCGTGATGGAGGACGAGGCCGGGCCGTGCGGCGAAGGCGGCGGCCCACGCGTCGCCGACCGGGGCGAGAGCGGCGCCGAGTTCGGCGGCCAGGCGACGGTAGGCGTCGCTGATGGCGGGCTGGTCGTCGGGACGCGTCTGGTGGGCGAAGGTCTGATAGAGCATGGTGCGTGCGCCGTTGGTCGCGGCGGCGTCGTGCAGGCGGCGGCCGTAGGCGGCGAAGTCCTCGGGCGTGAGCAGCGGATCGCGGCTGTGTCCCTGGAGGACGACCCAGTCCCAGCGTCGCTCGGCCAGGGCGTCGTCGAGCCCGCCCTTGCGCTCGGGCGCGGGTTCGAGGCAGAACATGTGCCTGCCTTCGGCGATGCCGAGGTTGTCGAGCCAGTGGGTCTCGAGGCCGGCGCCGCCGCGGATGTATCGGCCGACGTGGACGCTGACCCCGCGCGACTCGCACAGGGCGGCGACGGCGGCGGGCAGGTCGTTGAAGTAGGTGAAGCTGTTGCCGATGAACAGGATGTTCATGGTGCGGGGTCTCCTTGGGGGGCAGGGTCGGGCAGAGGCGCGGCGCCGGCGGCCGGCCGCGTCAGGAGCCAGTAGACGACGGCTCCGGCGGCAACGATGACGGCGGCCAGGAGGATCGAGAGCAGGTAGTTGCCGGTGTGGTCCCTGATCCATCCGCCGATGCCGGGTCCGGTGATGCCGGCGAAGCCGTAGGCGAGGTACATGACGGGATAGACGCTGCCGACGCGGTCGTGCCCCCAGACGGCGGCAACATCGGAGGCGTAGAGGACCATGGTGGCTCCGAAGGAGGCGCCGAGCCATGCGGCAGTGACGAGAAAGAGCGGCAGCGAGGCGGCGGCCAGCAGGGTGAGGATGCCGGCGAGCAGGGCAGCCAGGGAGAGCAGGACGGCGGGTCGTCCGAGGCGGTCGTAGACGGCGCCCCAGCCGAGTCGTCCTGCGGCGTTGCCTGCGGCGTAGACGGCGACGGCGAGGGCGGCGGCCTGGTCGGTCTGGCCAGCGCCGAGGCCGATGGTCTTGAGGTGGCCCATGACGATGAGGGCGCCGAAGGTGCTTCCGAACAGGGCGCAGGTGAGGGCCCAGAAGTGGCGTGTGGCGAGCAACCGCGCCAGGGGCACTTTGGGTCTTGCGACCGCGGCGCCGCCGGGGGGGGCCACGAGCAGGGCGGCGCAACAGAACATGACCGAGCCGAAGAGCAGTCCGAGCGACCGGAAGACGACGAGGACGTCGTAGCCTTGGGCGAGCATGTGCTGGGCAATGGCCGTGAGGAGGATGGCTCCGGCGCCGGTGCCGACGACGGCGGCGCCGGTGGCGCGGCCGGGGGAGGCGGGGAACCAACGGACACAGGCGACGAGGGTGCCGATGTAGGCGAAGCCGTTGCCGAGGCCGGTCATGACGCCGATGCCGGCGGCCAGGACGGGGAACGAGCCGCCGGACGCGGCGGCGACGAGCCAGCCGCCGCCTGCCAGAAGGCTGCCGAGCAGGGCGGTCTGTCGCGGACCGCGGGCTTCCTGGAGGCGGCCGCCGATCAGGCTGCCGAGAGTGAACACGGCGATGTAGAGTCCGAAGATGAAACCGGACTGGCCGCCGTTCAGGCCATAGGACGCTTCGAGCGAGGGGCCGAGGACGCTCCAGCCGAGGATGCTCCCGAGCGCCAATTGCAGCAGTACGGCCGCGGCGACCACGAGCCATTTCATGATGTCGATTCTCCACAGGCCGCGCCGTCGTCACGGGGTTGCGGCGTCACAGTCGGGTGCGGCCGATCTTCCGCGGCACGAGCGTCTCGGTCGCAGCCGAAGGCTCACGGCGCCAGGGGCAGGATGCCCCTGGGACTCACGGGCAAGATGACCGTGCCACGGTACGGCGGGCGGCCGCGGCGGCGAGGCTCGGCCTGTCATCACGGGTGCTCGAACGCGGCCTTGAGGCCTCGGAAGAACAGGTCGTGGCCGAGGTCCACCGGGTGATTGATGCAGGTGCCCAGGAACACGGCGTAGTTGTATCCACGTCGCGGCAGGTCTTCCCACGCCTTAAAGTTGTCGACGAGGCAGGCCTTCCTGTCGGCGGCCACCCGGCGCGCCGTGGCGGCGTACTCGTCGAGATTGCCGGCGGTGCCTTCCCACGGGAGCATTTTCATGCTGGTGGTCATCAGGACGGTCTCGGCTCCGGCGCTGCGGACTTTCTCGACGATGGCCGTCAGGTTCTTTCCGTATTGCTCGGGCGGCACGTTGTTCCTGGCGGTGCGCCCCTTGTTCTCGTCGTTGACGCCGAACATGACTATCACGGCGTGAGGCCGGTGCGCGAGCACGTCGGTGTCCAATCGCTTGAGGCCCTGGCCGCTGTCATTGCCGCCGATGCCGGCCTTGACGATGACGATCTGCCCGTCCTTGGGCTCGACGACAGTCGCCTTGTCGGTGACCGTGACCTCGCGGTCGGCGTAGAGTTCCTTGAGATAGGCGGTGAAGCGGTCCACGAACGAGCCTTTGCCGTCGCGGAAATCCTTGGGCTGCTGCGCGGTGATGCTGTCGCCGAGGAAGACGATGGTGACGGCCTTGCCCTCGCGGAGCCTGGCTCGCGTGGCCGCCAGGTGCTCGGCGCCGATGACGGGCGGCACGCCGTCGTAGTCCGGGTCGATGAGGTTGATGTTGGCCATGGTGAGCGTCGTGGTGTTGGGGGCGAGGTAGACGCTTGCCAGCGGGAGACATCCGGGCGTGACGTCGGGCAGCAGGGGGCGGCCGCGATCGGGTGTGCCCTGCTTCACGGTCACCTTGCCGTCGGCCGTGCGTTCGATCAGGTCGATCCGCGACAGGGTGTAGGTGTACTTACACTGGACCTTGGCGCCGGCGGGAGATCTGCCGCCCTCGATGCCGGTGACGGCGCCCCAGTTGTAGTTGACCTTGTAGTCCTTGCCTTCGGTCAGCACGGTGCTGGGGTCGTCGGCCAGAGTGACCACGAGGCTGCCGGGAGTCATCGCGCCGCAGATCCACGCCACGCCGGGCAGCAGCGGGGTGGTGCGCCACGACGGTTCGCCGGCGGCAAGCGCCATGACGTGTTCCTGGGTCTTCACCTCCAGGGGAGCAATGTCCACGGTCTGGCCGGCCGGGACGATCGTGACCTTCATGCCGCTCAGTTTGACCTGGGCGGGCGTCAGCGGCTTGGCCGCGGCACTTGCGACAACGCACGCGACCATCGCCATGGACCACAACGCGGTTCTGTTCATCGGTTGGCTCCTTGTTGCCTGTCGGTTTTCAGTGGCCTGCCGCACGCTCGGCGGCGGGCAGCAGCATAGCATATACGCAGAGGGCGCTCAACAGCGTGGGCGTCTCCCACCAGGTGAAACACCGGTTGCGGCGGTTGGGGGTCGGTCGTGCGGCGCCTTGGTCCGCGTGCAGTCTGCCGCGGTGTGCCTGATTTTCCTGGTAGCACGACAGAGATGGTCTTGCCGCGGCAGGTGACGAGCCGAACAGCGGTTGTCGAGCGTGAGGATCGCCTGCGTTTTGCCGAACTCTGCACATGGATCGAAAACCCAGGCCCGACAGGGCCGGCAGGAGTGTAGCCGGAGGCGCTGGGCCGGCCGTCGTTGGCCGGACCGAGCCTCCGGTATCCGAGTCCCACCTCTCCTTTAAGCCCCGAAGGGGCGCGACCTGTTTGGCCACAGAACAGGTTGCGCCCCTTCGGGGCTTGGGGTTCTGAAGGAGGCCGCCACCGGGGGCTGCAGCTCGACAATACGGCCGTCGAGCCTCCGCCCCCGGCTAAGCTCTCGTCGGCCCTTCGGGCCTCAGGTGCCGGCGTACGAGGGGCTGACTTTGACAGCCTGAGGCCCAGGGCCGTCCACTCCAACGAACGACCGCCACGCGCTCTCTGGCGAACGACCGCCGCACATGCCAGAAGGGCACACCCGTCTGCCGGTGCGGCAACGTCTGCTTGAGTTCGGCGTTGCGGCGTGATACCATTGACGTTCCGTGAGTTTCGGTGGCTCTGTTCTGGAGATGCGCTATGGCCAAGAGGGCGGTGACGTACAAGGCGGCAGGGGTGGACATTGACAAGGCGGAGCGCCTGATTCGCAAGCTGATTCCGATGATTCACACGACGAACCGGCCGGGCACGGTGGGCAAGATCGGCGGTTTCGGCGGCCTGTTCGCCGCGCCGACGCGGGGGATGAAGCGGCCGTTGCTGGTGTCGGGAACCGATGGCGTGGGCACCAAGCTGCTGGTGGCGGTGGCCGTCGGGCGGCACGACACGGTGGGCATCGATCTGGTGGCGATGAGCGTCAACGACATCGTCTGTTCGGGGGCGGAGCCGCTGTTCTTCCTGGACTACTTCGCCACGGGGGGGATCGAGGACCGGGTCTACTGCGACGTGCTCAAGGGCGTGGTCAAGGGCTGCAAGCAGGCCGGCTGCGCGCTGCTGGGCGGCGAGACGGCGGAGATGCCGGGGATGTACAAGCGCGGCGAGTACGATCTGGCGGGCTTCGCGGTGGGCGTGGTGGACGAGTCGAAGGTGATCGACGGGCGTCGCATCCGGCCCGGAGATGCCGTGATCGGGCTGAAATCGTCGGGGCTGCACAGCAACGGGTTCTCGCTGGCCCGGAAGGTGTTCACGCGGAAGGAACTGGGCGGCGCGTGGGGGCGCAAACTCCTGACGCCGACGATCATCTATGTCCAGCCGCTGCTGAAGCTCATTGCGGCCGTGGACGTGCTGGGCGTCGCGAATATCACGGGCGGCGGGTTCTACGACAACATTCCGCGGTGCCTGCCCAAGGGGGTCGGCGTCCGCATCGACCGGTCGTCGTGGCGTGTGCCGGCGCTGTTCGAGGAGATACAGCGTCGCGGGCGCATCGACGACCACGAGATGTTCCGGACGCTGAACATGGGCATCGGCATGGTGGTGGTGGTGCGGGCGGCGCAGGCCGACAAGGCCCGGCGGCTGCTGGAGGCGGCCAAGGTCCGGACGTGCCTGCTCGGCGAGGTCGTCCGCGGCGACGGGGACGTGGAGGTTTGACGCACCACGGCCGAACGGCCCAGCGGTGACGGGACGTTATCCGAGGGACTCCAGGTACCGTGTGGCCTCGATGGCGGCGGCGCAGCCCGTGCCGGCGGCGGTGATGGCCTGGCGGAAATGGGGGTCGGCGACGTCGCCCGCGGCGAAGACGCCCTCGATGTTGGTGCGGGTCCGCTTGTCGGTGACGATGTAGCCCTGTTCGTCGAGTTGCAGGGCCGGTCCGGGCGCACCGGCTGCCGGCTTGAACAACTCGGTGTTGGGTGTGTGGCCGATGGCGACGAAGAGGCCTTGCACGTCGAGCGTTCGCGTCGTTCCGTCGCGTGTATCCTTGAGCACCACCTGCCTGAGGCCGGCCTGGTCGCCCTTGAGGTTGGCGACGACGGCGTTCCACGCAAAGTCGATCTTCGGATTCTCGCGAGCCCGCTGCTGGAGCACCGGACCGCCGCGCAGGGCGTCGCGGCGGTGGATGACGGTGACCTTGGAGGCCATGCGGGCCAGGTAGACGGCTTCCTCGAGCGCGCTGTCGCCTCCGCCGACGACGGCGACGGGCTTGCCCTCGAAGAAGCGGCCGTCGCAGGTGGCGCAGGTGCTGACGCCGCGATGCTCGAACTCCTTTTCGGCGGGAATGCCCATCCTCCGCGGCGACGAGCCGGTGGCGATAATCAGTGCCTTGGCGGCCAAATCGTCCTGCTGCATTTTCATCCTGAATGGCCACGCGGACAGGTCCACGGACTCGACGATGTCGAACAGGAACTCGGCCCCGAACCTGCGGGCCTGCTGTTCGACAAGCATGCCCATCTTGGGCCCCTCGACGCCTTCGGGGAAGCCCGGAAAATTCTCGATGAGGTGGGTGGTGCTGGGCAGCCCGCCCGGGACGGGCCCTGTGACGAGGGCGGTGGTCAGGTGCGCGCGGGCTGCGTAGATGGCGGCAGTGCCGCCGGCGGGGCCCGAGCCCAGGATCACGACGTCGTAGGTCTTCATCGTTGGGGCATTCCCTTCTGTTTCGCCGCGAACGGCTATCGGTGCATGGGGCACGCGCCGCCGGAGCAGCACGAGCCCTGTGGGCATCCTTCGCCGCACGGTGGGGCCGAGGAGGCGCCGACGACCGCGCTGAAGGCCGACAGCTTCTTCTGCACGTCGGTGCTGTCGCACTTCGGACACGACACTTTCTGTTCGGCCGTTCGCAGCAGTTCCTCGAACTCATGGCCGCACTGGCGGCAGGCGTATTCGTGAATAGGCATCGGGCGTCCTTTCAGAAACTGTACCGCATGGCGGCATAGACGTTGGAGTTGTCCTCGAACTGGCCGTAGAACGTGTAGTCGCGGCTGCCGACGAAGAAGTTGGCGCCGGCCTCGACCAGCCAGTTGTCGGTGATCTTGTAGCTCAGGGTCGGTCGCAGGTACGTGTCGTCGTCCGACGGCGAGTAGAACGCGACGAGCGACAACGTGAGGTTCTGGTTCATCGCCAGTCGCGTGACTCGCGTGGAGAGGACGTGGCGGTTCTGTTCGGCCGTGGCCATGCCGCGCGGCAGGCCGGCGCGGTAGTTGCCGTAATCGGTCATGTGCTCCAGGTAGTACTGAAAGCCCAGGCTGAGGTCGCGGGCGAGTTCGAACGTGTACCCGGCGAGTCCGCGGAACTCGCTGTTGCGGACCAGGGGGTCGTCGCCGTCGCGGTCGTCGCGGGAATCGTAGTAGGACATTTCGACGTTGGCGATACCTTTGCCAAGCGGACCGCGCACGCTCCAGCCGTAGGCCGACAGGGGCGGAAAGGTGGCCTTGCCGCCGAAGGATTCGTATCCGGCCGGACTCTTCCAGAAACCGTAGTAGCCGTAGAGGGCCGCCTCGTACCCCTTGATCGTCCTGGACAGTCGCCACGCGGTTTCGCTGTCGCTGAACCAGTTGTCGGGCCGGTCCACGTGGACATAGTGATGGCGGCCGGTGCGGCGACCGTACTGGGCGTTCCAGAACGAGACGCGGTCGCCGTCGATGTAGCGGTCAGCGTCGAACCGCGGGGTGAAGACGACGTCGAGGTTCGCCAGGTCGCTGTAGAGGCTCGTCTTGACGGCGTCGGACGGGGCCTTCAGGTACTCGACGTTGCGGCCGAGGAGGAACGAGTTCCAGTCTTTCGGAAACAGGTCGTTCAGGAAGACCAGGTCGCCGGTGCCCCAGGTGAGAATCTGGCGTCCGAGCTTCAGGTCCATCCACCGGGTCGGGCTGAGGGCGACGTTGGCCTCGCGGAGGTCGAGCCACCCGTGGCCGTCCTCCAGGTCGAAGCGGTCGGCCCCGCGGCTGGTGACGGGATCGAAGACGAAGTCGGGTCGCAGCTTGAGGATGGCTCCGCCGGCAAACTCCTTCTCGACGTCCAGCTCCAGCCGGGTTTCGGCCAACGACATGCGCCGCTGTGTGCTGTCGCGCTGGGTGCGGAGGCCGCTGCGGATGTCGATGAAGCCGCCGGCGTACAGGTCGTGCTCGTCCTGAAGGCGTTCTTTCCACTCTTTCCAGCTCGTGCCGGGCTGCGGCTGGTCGGGTTGGTGGCGATCCGGCGGTGGGGGAGTCCCGGCGGCGTCGCCTGTCGGCGCGCCCTGGGACGGAGCGTCGTCGGCTGGGGTCGAAGCGGCGTCGTCGGCCGCCTGGGCGCAGGCGCACAGCAATGCAGCCGAGACGAGCCACCCCAGGGCGGCCGTGACGGTGCGTCGGGCGATGGCGGGCGTCATTTGCGGGCCTCTCTGGGCGGGCGCCTCAAGGAACGTTCCTCGAACACGTCGTCCTTCAGGTCGATATTGTAGCGGATGTCGCTGAATTCGGACACGGTTTCTCCGCCGCCGAGGGCGTCGCGGGCCACGCTGCGCACGACCGTCGGGAACCCGTCGATGGTCTTGACCTCGAGGGCCTCGACGACGCGGTAGACCTTGCCCTGGTCGTTGAGGTACTCGGCCTTCATCGGCAGGAACGTCGTGCGGTCGATCCAGACGGTGTACGAGGCGAACTCGACCGCCTTGGGGTCCTTCGGCACGTTCTTCAGGACGTAGTGCTTGTCGGTGGTTTCGGCGAGCGTGTGGGTGTCGTCATTGACATCGCGGCCGGAAATGTCCTCGTAGAGGAAATGCGATCCGACGAAGCTGGTGCGTTTGTCGCCGGCGGCGATGCGCTTGACGAGGTCCAGCGCCGGCATGTAGAGCCACCGGTCGTCGTCCTGGTCGCCGACGTGTTTCCAGACCAGGTAGGTCATGCGTCGCACGTCGGAGGGCTGGTGGAAATGGACGAAGAACTTCTGGTCGCCGCCTTCCTTGACGGTCTTGCGCAGGACGGTGAACTCGCGTTCGCGGGTGGAGCCGCCGGCGTCCTTGATGGTCATTTTGACGTTGCTGCGGCCGTCGGCGCCCTGATAGTAGGCGGCCAGGTTGGCCTTGTGGACGATTTCGTCCACGGTCAGTTCCTTTTTGTCCGCGCCCGGCGCTTCGCCGTCGGCCAGGACGGGCAGCGTCAGGGTTGCCAGGGCTGCGACAGCCCATAGGGCGATCTTCGGCAGATCATTCATGGGATTCCTCCTTCTCGCTTGCCTTGGCGGCCCGCGCGGCGCACGACTGCCGCCGCGACATCGCGCAACAGACGCCCCACAGCACCGGGACCAGGACCAGGCTGACCCAGGTCATTGTAGTGATACCGACGTTCAGGTAGTGCCAGACATTCACGACGACCACGGCAATAGCCGTGAGGCCGGCGACGACGCATGTGCCGCAATAGCAGGCCAGGGGATGCCGGCGGTCGGCGAAGAGCCGTTTCCGGAGCAAGCTGATGAGGGCCGGCAGAATGATCAGGGTGCCGACGCCGGAGACCAGGAGGATGGTGGCCAGGAAGATGCCGACGGTCTTGTACGGCATGAGCGGCGCGGCCAGCAGCGGCAGGAAGCCGACGGCGATGACGATGATGTTGCGGGTGATGGCCCTGGCGGGTTCGCCGAAGACGGGTTCGGCGGCGGCGTCCCAGGAGCCCAGCTCGGCGACCATCTGGCGGCTTCGGGCGAGGAAGTGGATGGCGAAGTCCACGGCCATGCCCAGCGTCAGGGACGAGAGCACGGCGATGGGCATGTCGTAGTCGATGCCGAGGAAGCCCACCATGCCGTAGATCAGGGCGATGGTCACGGTCAGGGGGATCATCGACAGCAGGCCCCACAGCGCCGAGCGGAACAGGACGATCATCATCAGGAAGACGACCAGGAAGGAGCCGAGGAACGACATCATCATGCCGCTGACCATCCGGTCCTGCCAGACGACGTTGATGTAGGTGAGGCCGAACCATCCGGCGTGCTGCTCGGGCGGCGGCTCGGAGGCGTCGAGGGGGGCCTCGGCCTGGAAGCGGATCGGCATCGGGGCCGGCTCGTCGCCATACTCGAAGAAGGTCTCCACGGCTCGGACCACCTGGGCCATGTCGCGGTTGTCGCCGGTCTTCAACTGCACCCAGAGGGCGCATCGTTTGTAGTCGCGGGTGACCATGTGGAACAAGTCGTGCGGGCGGTGGCCGCTCTGGAACTGCATGAGGACGTTGCCGACCGCGCGGCGGGAGTCGGGAATGCGGTACTGGGCCACGTCGCCTTCGTACATGTCGCGATGGACGGTTTTGACGATGTCGGCGACGGAGGTGGATTTGCCGACGAGGCCGCCGGCGGCCAACGCCTCCTGGAGCCGCTCGACGTAGCGCAGCAGGGCCGGATCCATCATCGGCTTGGTGATCAGAAGCTGTTCCTCGGTGACCCAATCGCGAACCTGGCTCCAGGCGTCATACGCATCGTCGTCGGCGTCGTTGTTGGCCTTGTCCTGGCGGGTCTGGGCGAAGGCCTGCAACTCGGCCAGCAGGGCATCGGCCCGCAGATCGCCGTCGGCAGCCAGCCGTTGGGCCTCGGCGACCAGTTCGGCCGTCGCCTGGCGGCCCTTCGGCAGGCGCTCAGGGTCGATCCGGCCGACCTCCTGCTCAAGACGTGGGAGGAACGTGGCAACGAATTCCGCGGCCGGCGGGTTCGGGGGTTGCGGTTCCAGGACGAGGTACGCCAGGTACGTTCCGGCGAAATGCTCGTTCAGCACGTGGTCGGCCACGCGGATCGGGTGCGACGGGGTGAACCACTTGACGGGGTTGTCGTTGATGTTGATGCGGCTGATGCCGTAGGCGGCGACGACGGCGAGCAGGGCCGTCAGGGCCACGATCGGTTTGGCGCGATCGTGCGTCAGTCGCCCCAGACGGCCCAGCAGCCGCGACAGGCGCGACGTGGGCTCGCCTTCGTGATGGTGCATCGACCCGAAGTTCCTGAAACGGGCCTCGTTGAGCAGCATGACGTAGGCCGGAATGAACGTGACCGTGAGCACCCAGGCCAGCATGACGCCGACGGCGACGAAGAGGCCGAAGGTCTGGACCGGCGGTATGGGCGTGAGGGCGAGGCTGCCGAAGCCGGCGGCCGAGGTCAGCGACGTGTAGAGCATCGGCATGAAGAGCTCGTCCATGACGGTGACGAGGGTTGCGCGGCGGTCGCGCGTCGCCTGGTAGCGGTCGAAGAACTCCGACAGGATGTGGATCGAATCGAGCACGGCGATGGGCATGATGAAGATCGGGATCATGCTGCTCATGATGTGGACGGTGTGGCCGGTGCCGATGAGCAGCCCCATGGTGCAGATGACCGAGACCATGGCGAGGATCATCGGTGAGACGATGAGCAGGAGCTTGCGGAAGAACACGAGCATGAGCAGGAAGATGACGCCCATGGCCATCGGGGCCGACACGGCCATCTGCTTGAACATTTCGACGCCGAAGGTGTCCTCGGCCACGGGCAGCCCGGTGATGTAGTACCGCTCGTCGCCGCTGAAGGTGGCGATCTTCTTCAGCAGGCCCTGGTAGACGCTGTGGCTCAGACGCTTCGAGACCAGCGGCAGGTAGATGCAGATGGCCTTGCCGTCCTCGCTGACCATCGTTCCGAAGAGAATCGGGTTGCGTGCGGGGGCGTCCGGTTCCTCGGCCTTCGGGACGATCCGGTCGCGGATGGCGCGTGCCTCGTCGCGCGTGGTCGGCGGCTCCTTCATCAGCCGCTCCATCCGCACCTCGCCCGGCGATCCGGGCTCGACGTTGTCGACCACCGACGGCGAGATGATGTTGCGCTCGACCAGGGCGGGCTCGGTCTGTGGCGCGGGCGGCTCATCGCCGAACAGTTCCCGAATCCGCCCGTACCGCTCGGCCAGCAGTTGCAAGACGCCGCGGTGCGCGTCGGACGGGGGCTGGACGTTCAGCTCCATCCTGGCGTACCGGGTCAGCTCGTGAATCCGCGCCAGACTCTGCGGATTGAAGACGCCGTCGGGATCGGTTTCGTTGACCACACCGAGGACGACCATGTCGTTGAGGTCGAACAGGGTCTTCATGCGGTCGTGGAAGGCGCGGACGGCCTCGTCTTCGCTGAGCATGTTCTCGGGGTCGGTATCGACCTTGACGGCGGGGATGAGGGCGCCCAGGATTGTCGTCAAGGCGACCATGGCCACGACGATCAGCCGCGGATGGTTGATGCCGAACTCGACCAGCCAATGCTTGCTGTGCATACGCGGTTCCTTGTGCCGAATCAGCCCGGGCGGGTGCGCACGTCCGTCGCCGCATATCCGCCCCGTGCGTGAATCGTACACGCATCTCCGTCGGCGGGAAAGGCCGCTTCTCGGGAGGATCCGGGGTTTCCTGCGAGGATCGACGGCATGCGACGGGCGATCGCGCCGGCCACGGGCGCCTACGGCGACTGGGGACCTGTGCGTGCCTCAACGTTCTAAAGACGCAGGGGCAGGATGCCCCTGCCACTCACGGGCAAGATGCCCGTGCCACGGTACGGCCTCAGCACGTCAATGTACCCACGGCTCCGTCACGGCTCTGTCGAGGGCTTGACCGGGGGAAGAATCCCTGGATAATGGCCGGTTCGCATGGTGCGACCGGAGCCGCGGACGGCGCAGGACCGCGGCACGGGGGACCGGCCCAGGCTGCCTGCGAACTGAGGATGCCTTGTCATGAGCCGTTACGAAATCGTTTACAGCAAGCAACCGCCGAAACTCGACCCGTGCGACGGCGCGGCCTGGGCCGCGGCCGACTCCGGCACGATCGAGCACTTTCCGTGGTACAAGCAGGGCGACCGGCAGGCGACGACGTTCCGGGCGCTGTGGTCCGACGACGGCCTGTATCTGCGGTACGAGTGCCAGGACCGGCACATCTCGGCCGTCACGACCGAGACCAACGGTCCGGTCTGGGTGGACTCGTGCGTGGAGTTTTTCGTGGCGCCGAATCCGAAGAAGCCGCTCAACTACTACAACTTCGAGATGAATTGCGTGGGCGCCTTCCTGATGGGTACCCACTGCGACTGGGGCGAGGGCTACGCCGACCGCTCGCGCGACCTGGGCATCCAGGTGGCGACGACTGTGCCGGGACCGACCAAGGACGAGTCGCCGCAGGACAACGGGTGGACCCTGGTGGCCCGGATTCCGTGGGCGCATTTCGAGAAGGACGCGCCGCACCTGCCGCCGAAACCGGGGGACGTGTGGCGGGCGAACTTCTACCGCCTTGGCGGCAAGACCGATCCGCAATGTGCCTGCTGGGCGCCGATTGATTACTTCAAGCCGCAGTTCCATCTGCCGCAATTCTTCGGACAGATCGTTTTCGTGAAGCGGCCTTGAGTCGGTTTCTGCGAACGGGTATCATGGCGGCCATGAGACACGGTATCCTTGTGGCAGCGGCGCTGGCGGTATTCCTGGCGGGGCAGGGCGGTTGTGCCAGAAAGTCCGCTGCGCCGCTCATCGAGCGGCGGGAGATCACCGCCGAGAGCGTCAGCGGCGCCCTGACGGCCGGCAACCTCCGGCGCATCTACGGCGTGGACGTGTTCGTCTATGCCGACGGCCGGGGCGGCATCGTTGCCTCCGACGGCAAGCCCGCCGACACGCTGCCGCTGGACGACGGGCGCGTGATCGTCCTGGTGGAGGGGTCCGGGGACTCGTTCGAGGGGTTCCTGTTCACGGCGCGGCTCCTGGCGGCAAGCGACTCCGTGGTCCGGTCGGGCGGCGCGGTGCTGCTGCTGCCGGTTCACTGGTCGGAGTCGTCGAATCCCGTCATGGAGCACATCAACACGGCCGGCCAGAAGAGGGGGGCGGCGGTCCTCCAGGACCTGGTGCGCGTGTGGCATCTGCGGCGCGGCGACGACCACCACCACCCGTGGCTCTCGATCCTGGGATTCTCGGCCGGTTCGCGCGTGGTTCAACTGGCCTTCGGCTGCGAGGTGCAGCCCGGCAAGACCACGGCCCTGGATACGGGAGTCCGCCCCGAGGGCATGGACGCGGTTCGCCACGTGGTGTTCGTCGGCAGCAGCCTGTCGCGTCACGACGTGCTGCCGTTCGAACACATTCGCGGCCGGTTCCTTAACTTCGTGAATCCCCGCGACACGCACTTCGGCGATCGGGCGGCCTATGCTTCGCCGCCGGGGGCCGGGCCGGTCATCAGTCACATGTTCACCGCCAAGTCGCTGGAGCGGTCCCCGCGGTTCGGCGCTTCGGCCAACGGCTTCTTTGCCATCCCGACGCTCACCGCGGCCCGCCAGTTCGACGTGGCCGACGACACCAGCGACTCCCGCGACGCCTTCCGCAAGGTCAACGTCCACGTGCCCGAGGAACTGGTGGTCTACGGCCTGCTGGGCGAGCAGTTTCCGAACGACGACCTCGACGACTTCGTAAACCTCGCGCCGAACCACTACATCATGGTCGGCCGCGGCCCCGGCGGGGCTACCGGAGGACTCCAGTTCGGCGTCTATCGCGAGCTGGCCGCGGAGTTCGTGCAGCGGTTTGTCGCGGCGGCCCTGCTGACCGGCCGCACGCCCGATCCGGTGCTCCGCAGCCAGCCGCAGAAGCGCAGCCCGCTGAAACTCTTCACGAAGGGCAAGTCTGACAAAGCGGAAGAGCCCGCCGACGAACCGGTCGACGACCCCGGGGCCGCGCCCGACACGGAGACGCCCCGCACCGAACCCGAGGCGGCGCCGGCCATGGCCCCGGTCGCCCAGTAGCCGTAGGGTGGGTCCACCGGACCCACGCGGACTCCGGCGTTCGACCCTCACCGCCCCTCGCTGTGGCTCGGGGCACCTCTCCCTGCAAGCAGGGAGAGGAGTTGTGGACTCCTCTCCCTTGAGGGGTGGCAGCACACGTTGCACCCAGGCGTTGATTCCGGCGCACCGCATCATGCGCCGCCGCGCTCCAGAACCGCCCTGACCGCCTCGAAGGTGGTGAAGCCTCCCGTCATGTTATAGGCGTCGTACCCGCGCTGGCAGAGCAGGCGCTGGGCCACGTAGCCGCGAAGGCCGACCTTGCAGTATGCGTGGATCGGCCTGTCGCGAGGCAGTTCGTCCAGCCTCTGGCGCAGCTCGTCCAAGGGAATGAGGACAGCGTTGTGAATGTGGCCGTTGTCGTATTCCTGTCGCGTGCGCACATCCAGCACGAGGGCGTCGGGCACGCTGCCGCGGGCCACGGTTTCGGCCTGGACCAGGCGATGGTCGCCGCGGAGCACGTTGGCGGCGATGAATCCGGCCATGTTGACGGGGTCCTTGGCTGAGCCGAACGGCGGGGCGTAGCACAGCTCGAGGCGCTCCAGGTCGTAGACGGTCATGCCGGCGCGCAGGGCGGTGGCCAGGACGTCGATCCGCTTGTCGACGCCTCGCGTGCCGACGACCTGGGCCCCGAGCAGACGGCCGTCGTCGGGGTCGAACAGGAGCTTCATGGCCATGGGGGCCGCGCCGGGATAGTACCCCGCGTGGCTGCCGGGGTGCAGGTAGACCTTCTCGCACCGGCGTCCGGCACGGCGCAGCGTCTTCTCGTTGGCGCCGGTCATGCCCGCGACGAGGGAGAAGATCTTGACGATGCCGGTTCCGAGGGTGCCGCCGTAGCGGCTGTCGCGGCCGCAGAGGTTGTCGGCGGCGATGCGTCCCTGGCGGTTCGCGGGACCGGCCAGCGGTACCAGGGCCGCCCGTCCGGTCACCGGATCGGTCACCTCGACGGCGTCGCCGGCGGCGTAGATGTCGGGGTCGCTCGTCCGCATGCGGTCGTCCACGGCGATGCCTCCGGTGGCGCCGAGTTCCAGGCCGGCCTCCTTCGCCAGTCGCACTTCCGGACGCACGCCGACGCCGACCAGGACCAGGTCGGCCTCGACCGTGGAGCCGTCGGACAGCGTGGCGGTGATGCCGGCGGGCGACCCGGCGAACGCCTTGGCGGCGCTGCCCAGTCGGACCGTGACGCCGTTGGCCTTCAACTCGCGCAGGAGCAGTTCGGCCATCTCGGCATCCAGCGGCGGCATGACCTGATCGGCCATCTCGACGACGGTCACGTCGAGCCCGCGATGGCGCAGCGCCTCGACCATCTCGAGGCCGATGTACCCGCCGCCGATGACCAGGGCCCGCCGCGCGCCGGCATCGACCAGGGCCTTGATGCGGTCGGTGTCGGCGAGGTTCCGCAGGGTGAGGATGCGGCGGTCGTCGATGCCTGGAATCGGCGGGCGCACGGGTTCGGCGCCGGGGGCCAGCAGGAGCTTGTCGTAGGGCTCTTGCCGCTCGGTGCCGTCGGGGCCGCGCACCCGCACCTGGCGGGCCTTGCGGTCGATGGCCAGCACCTCGGTCCGCGTGCGGACGTCGATGCGGAACCTCTGGCGGAGCCCCTCGGCCGTCTGGACGAGGAGCCGGTTGCGCTCGGTGATGTCGCCACCGATGTAGTACGGAAGGCCGCAGTTGGCGA
>OFEK01001191.1_pt1 | contig 18856 bp, 13 predicted proteins | sample 1521131 | NCBI WGS metagenome assembly OFEK01 (sample SAMN05720209, study PRJEB24109) | activated sludge metagenome | isolation source: Anaerobic digester | place: China | collected 2015-12-16
TTAATCTGGCACATCTCTGGTGTTGCGCCTTAACATCAGCGAGATAATGCGAGTAATCCCCGTTCAGCACATACCAGACCCATTCCCTCAATCCTGTCGACGGGTTTTTTGTTGTACACAGCGTCTTGTTGTCGGAGTTGATGCCGATAGTACGGATGCCTTTTCGAACGTAGTAAAGCCTTTCGTGAGTTAAACGGAGGTCGTTTCTATCGATATTCTGAAAGTTCAAAGGGATCTCGTAGTCCCCCCACGTTTCATAATAGGGCTGAAGATCCAGGTAATTTCTCAAGAGCCAGTAGGACTCGATTCCATCCCGGGCGTACTTCTCCTCCCGTTCCTGAAGTTCCTCCTGGCTGATCTTACTGAGCTGGATCTCAAACACCACGCTCCGTTCTCCCCTCGTTGCGTAGACATCTGCCCGCCAGTCGCCGGCCGGCGACTGGTATTCGGGTTGAGCATCCCATCCTTCTGCTTTGCAGATCTGGTAAATCTGGTTCTTGAGTCTTAAGTGGTCGAGCGATTCCGGCTCTCTCCCACACTCATCAGATCTGTGAGCATGGTAGAAGTGTTTGAGGCCGCACTTCGATATTCTGGCATGCCCGCTCATCCCGCAGCAGGGCATTGTTATAGTGAGGCCTTTTCTATGCTGAGCCTTGAGTTCGCTCCATTCGCTATCAGATAGATCGGGGGCGATAACCCTTTCACCGTTGATGATTGCTGAAAGCGGAATGCCATCACATCCTTACTCTCGATGAAATCTCACGGCACTCCTGCGCCGGATCTCCAGGGCATCGACCCCTGCACCGCACAACCCCCTCCACAACCGCCACCTCATCCCCTGTCAGCCAGTGGTCGACGCCGAGCAGGCGCTCGAGCGGGCGGTTGATCCATGCCACCCGACTCTCGTGGTCGACCATGAGTACACCCTTGATGAGCGCATCGAGAATGGCTGATTTTAAAAGCAGTTCGGGTGGAACGGGGTGGGGCTGACTCACGTTGTCGATACTCCTGCTGGTTCAAATTCAATTTTTATTGGAGAATAGTGCATAAAAGTATTCGCCGGATGAGGAGAAGGGTTCGATCTCTCTGGAACCCGCGCGGTCTGGTTCCAGGGTCCGGTCGGGCATCAGAGAGTCATTCGTTCACAGGAATAAAAGGGTTTGCTTTCATACCCCCGCCGGCGGGGGCCTGGCGGAACTGTCGGGCGGGATAAGGGTGTGCCCTCTTCTGGCACAGGCGAACGCCTGTCACACCGGCCATGGCCGGTGGGGGACCTGCAGCCGGGTCCAGGGATGGAGGGTCTTTTGCCGGGGGGCGTTCATGGAACTGGCCCGGCAGGCGAGTCCGGGGTGACGACGGTCTTGGTGTTGCTTCCCCGGGCCTCAAACTCCCCGCCCCTTGCGTGTCGGTAGAAACAGCAATATATCTCCTCCTTCTATTCCTCCACGTGTACAGAACTCGCATGCCCCTGATCCAGACTCTCACCGCAGCCGGATGTATGGGCGAACGAACAGCATACGCTGTAGGTGAAGAATGTAACAGGTTGAGAAATTCCCAGCATGATGGCATAAACGGCTATTTCTCGTCGCGTTGTTTACAGCCAACCCGGTACTCTACCGGTTCTGGTTGTGGAGGTGACTTTCATTGACGCGAATTTTTCCCAGACCCTCACATATGACAAAAGAAGAGTACGAGGGCAGAATGGCGTTAGCCGCGCTGGTCGTGTTCATCATCTTGTTTATATTGTGGTCGATCGATGTTACTTTCTTCGGGGGGTAAGTATAGGCAAGTAACCCTGCAGGCCATCCGGCGTCATTGAATTTTTTTTGCCTTCAACTCTCCTTGAGTACAAGCCCAGCACCAAGAACGTCGAGTTCAAGAATTACAACAACTTTGAGGCGCTCAAGCATCTCATATCGAGCGGCATATAAGCGGATTTTTAAGAATCTCTATGGGTAGACCAACTTACGTAAATGATGGCAATCTTCCAGAGGCTGACTCAGACCGATTATAACAAAGTAGTATCGGGGTCCTGAGGCAGAACAATGGTGTCAAAAGAGACTCTGGACGAGACCTCGATGATGGATACTGAATTGTGTGGCACTGTTTTCTGCCTGAGAGAGTCGATAAATCAGGTAACATCCGTGGGTAAAAAAGGGAGATTAACCGGGTTTAGGGGCAATAAAATTGCTTTAGAGGCTATTCATGCCCCTTCTCCGAATTAAATAACAATTGGTTCCTGTCGCCGTCCAATACAGCAGTTGAAGGTATACCGGATGTATTCGCAAAGCAATTCGATATCCGTTCCCTTAAACTGCCCGGGCCTTCGAAGTTCAGATATCTCCCGCCACCCCTCGGGATCCTGACCCGGTATATCGATAGTTTTGGCTGCTTCCTCCGGGATATACTTCTTATAATAGTCCCCCACGCTTTTAATCATAAAGAACGGGGTGGTACCATCTACAAAGAACGTCATGACATTACGGAGATAGGTTGGGGCACAATCTGAGCGAGTGAGTGTGATACTGACCGCATGGTCGGGTTCAGATAGGTTCAGAGTAGATGCTGCGATCTCCCTAACCTCTCCCATGTAAGAGCGCTCATAATTTCGACCTGATTGATGCGGATAACTGAATCTCTCGTCGATAATCTCTAACTTTTCTTCAGGAGTTCTCACCACGATTAACTCACTCCTCTCTGAAGGTTCCATCAAAACAAATTCCTCCTGAGTCATACTTTCCCGGGGGAGATACAGGGCCGTGCATGTCCCGGTTGTCGCGATGCCATGTCGCTATCGGACTCTGGCAGGTGGTGGAGAAAATTAACAGAGAACTCACTGTGGGAGATAATCGTGCATACGCTACCTGGAGAGTTGTGTGCGTTTGAGCCTATACTGTTTTGATTGAAAGAACACCCCTCGCATGCCCCTCGAGATACAGCCCAATTACCACGGCTACCATATAAATGCCCCGCTCACTCCCTGCAATCGCTCCACCCTTCAAGATGGGCTACCTGTCTTGACAGACCGTGACTCGGAGCCCTTCTCCTGCCGGTAGAGCCAGTGCGTTCCCCAAAATTGATTAAAAAGCCGTTAGCATACTCAGCGGGGTCGCCGGGGACGGGAGGACTACTTCAGCATCCCGTCCCGCCAGAAGAAGGTCTTGCCGGGATCGCGCTCGTATTTTTCAAAGACGCTCGGGAAGATCTCCGGATATTTTGCATCGTTGAGGGGAATACAGAACATCGTTGCCGGGTTGTTCGGGCTGCCCCCGACACCGACCACCACGAAGACAGGGATGTGGTTTGACCGGGAGTAGGCATTGTATCTCTTGATCTGGTCGGGGGCCGCCCATTTGACGACGGGCCCATTGATCTTCTGGCTCCTGTAAAATCCGGAGCGGTACTTGCATTCGACGGCAAACTTCTCGTTCGTCGGCTTGTAGCGAATAACGAGATCCGGGTTGGTGTTGGACTCCACATAGATGCCCTTGCTCTTGTCGTGATTGTCTCGCGTCCAGTCGCTGATGGCGAAGTAGTCGGATCTCCGGGTGAAAAGGCCTGCGACATATTTCTCGAAGTCCGTCCCTTTTTGGTAGTTGACGTCTTCCGCTTCTTCGTCCGCCAGCCAGAGGTCGAGCGTCTTTGCTAGTTTATCGAGAAAGCCCATACGAAAGAAGGATACGAGGTGGATTAATTTAGAGTTTTGGATTTTATCGGGTTTCAGGCGTCCGAATCGAGTGTTCCGATCAGCTGACTCATATTTCCGGGTTTTAATGGAATTGGGTGTCGGGAATGCTTTCCCGACACTCATCCAGGCCAAACCGCTTTTTCAATCCGCCCTCCCATCCCCCGGGACCGGGATTGTCTTCTTCTCCCGGACTCCAGCGTACGGCGTGTCGTTGCAGGTGGCAACGACAACCTGGCAATGGTTCGTTGCAACCTCCTCAAGGATCTGGCAGAGGCGCCGCATCCGGATCGGATCAGCGTTCACCAGCCGGTCGTCGATGACGACAAGGTTACGCTCACTGTTGCTCAAGTGGACACCAATTGCAAGGCGCAGGAGGACAATGACCTGTTCGTGGGTTCCGTAACTCAAGCATTTCAGGGGTAATGCCTCGTCATACTGTGGGTTAAAGATTCCCACCGGGAAGAGGTTTTCATCTATCTGAACAGAATCATACGACCCGCTGGTGAGCGTCAAGAGCCAGCGATTTATCAATTCAGCCACCGGGCCGGAGAGTGCTGTGGATTGCTCTTTCTTGAATGCTTGCACCATATCACGCAGGAGTTTTACGGCTTCGGCCTGCCTGGTGACCTGATTGAGTCTGCGTCTCTTGAGATCGAGTAATGCTTCCAGATCTCCGGTGCTGGAGTAGAAGTCCTTGGATACAGCCTCCTCGATCCGGGCATTTCTATCTACGATCTCCCTCTCGACGGACTGCATCTGCTCTTTGAGACCCTTGAGAGTCTCCTGGGCCTCCTCATATTGCGCTTTCGGTTCTTCGACCCGGATTCTGTACTCAGTAAGTAGACGTGCAAAATCCTCTTCTGCTTGCTTGAGTGCTTCAGTCTCTTTCGCAAGCGCCGCTTGCAGGTTCTCGTATGTACTGTATGATCTCAGCGTCTCATCGTTCGCCCGCACAAGCCCTCGAATCTCTGTTTTGAGTTCGACCAGGCGGCTGGATGCTTCCTCTGCTTTCCGGGATGTCTCGGCAAAGGCGGTTCGGACTTCAGTCTCGTTGTCCTGCTCATGCTGGATCTTTTTATCGAGTTCCACTTTCTTCCGGGTGAGATCTTCAGACATCTCCCTGATAACATCGCCTGAAAGTTCCTGCCATCCAGGAGGGGCTGCACTGAGCTTGCTCCTCTCGTCTGTAATCTTCTGCCGGGTCCGGGCAACATCTTCTTTGAGTTGGTCAAGTCCTTTTTTGGAGGTGAGATCCTCAAGGGTCATCTTGAGACGCTTGATCTCCTGCTCAAGATCCTGGCGGCGCTGCTGGAGGTCAGAGAGTTCCTGCTCATCCGCCACGCCAAAACGTTCAAAGATTGACGTAATTTCGGCGGAGAGAGATTCTGCCTTCGCCTGCAGTTCTTCAAGCGATGAACCACCGCCCCTGACAGTGATCGTTCCGAGATCGCCGATCCTAAACTTCGTCGGCCCGAGAACCAGATACTCGCCATCCTCGGTGAGACGTTCCACATCAGGCTCTGCTGTGATAGATATGTCTTCTGCCTGTAGATCAAACCCAATACGAATGGCAGCCTGTTCTATCTGGCCGTTGACGGTGGCAAGTTCCAGTTTCTGATCCTGGTATCTTTTGAGGTCTTTTTTCTTAGGGAGTGGGGTTGTAGAGAGTTCTTGCTGCCGTTTCCGGAATTCGGATTCAGTGGTCTCGATACGGCCGATCTCTGCCAGAACTCTCGTCACCTCCTCTTCGAACCGCCTTATCCGTTCTATTGCCTGGAGGATACCGAACTCCTTCTCCACCTGCCGCAGTTCGGGCTCATGGACCGTCTTCCAGGTTTTATGGTGAGCGTCAGCCATCCTCTGCTCAATGCGTGCATCAGCCTGGAGGACGTCTACCTCACGCTGTTTCTCTTCGAGATCCCTTTTTAGCTCATCGATCTGGGTTATGCGCTTATCTATCGCCGCAAAGTCTCCCGCGAGTTTCTCCCGGGTCTCCCTTGCCTGCCGCAGAGTTTCTTCCTTCTGGTTCTTCTTCTCCTCGAGGGCGGCCCCCTCTTTGAGTTTCTGTTTAAGGTCGGCAACCTCGGCGTTGGCGGCTTTGAGGGCAGCGTCCTTCATTTGCTGCTGTTCGGCGAAACTCTCCAGTTCCAGGCGGAGATCTTCCACGCGCCGGGCACGCTCATGGAGAGTCTGTAGTTCTCCCTCGAGAGCCTGGATCTCCTTCTGGAGGAGAGCAAGATCGCTTTTGGAACTGACTTCGCCGGATTTTGGAGTGTAGATCGCGCTGTACATGCCCTCAATCTTCTTGAGAGTTCGGTCCTCTTCAGGGGACTTGGCAGCCAGCGAGACAATACCCGAAAGTCCTTCATTCACTCCCTCTGCCCATGCCCCTTCTGGGAGAGGGGCGTCGCCCTGGAGGTACCAGAGCGCCTGGCAGAGCCCCCGGTGTTCTGGTTTTGCTGACGTTCGGGGTGATACTTCACCACGGAGGATGTCTCGCACTGCTTTATCCGCCGCATCTCCTTCGTGATCACGATCCCAATCGTTGCCCCGCCAGGTGAAGAACTCGGCAGTAGGGTTTTGCAGGAAACGTTTCCGAACTCTATATCGATCGCCGTTCACCCGGAAGACGATCGTCGCCTCCGGTCCGAGCGAGCTTCCCAGCGGCTGGATCTGCCGGATCTCTTCGGTCCGTGATGTGTGCCGATCGAAGAGAACCCGTGTGAAAGCCTCAAACAGGGTCGATTTCCCGGCCTCGTTGCGGCCGACAAGGAGGTTGAATCTCTCGCCGAACCGGAAGGTGTGCGGCTCGCGGTAACTGCGCCAGTTCCGGATCATGATCTCTTCGACGATCATGCCGATCGCCCCCCGGCAAGGCGGTGCAGGAGCATCCGCGCGGCCTGGACAACCTCCGGGTCCTGGTCTGCGAACTGGTGCCCGGGTCCTTCGGGGATGCGGCCGTCAAGGATGGTGGCGAGAGCTTCGTCTACCTCATAGAGTATCCCGTCCGGGATCCGGTCCACTCCTTCGCTGATGATGGGCTGATGCGCGGGGTCAATCCACTCCAGGAAGAAGGCGCTCTCGCGGAGTTCCTCCCGGAGCGTCTCAAGGCGCTGTAGAGCTCTGCTATCGGTGCATCCGCTGAGATCCGGCGAGATCTTGAGGAGGGTTGAGGTCAGTGGCCCCAGGGCCTGTATCGTTCTATCGAGGCTCTCGACATCGTCCACCGTCTGGATCGCCGGTTCGAACTCGGTCCACGTCAAGGAGTTGACACGGCAGGCTTCGATCCGGGGTTTGGCGCTGGCTTCATCGATATCGACGACGAGCACATTCCCGGAGTCCTTTTCGCCGAAGCGGGTAGGCTCCATCGTGCCCGGGTATACTGCGCGCCCAAAGATCCGGTGGCTGTGCCAGTCCCCGAGCGCGAGATAGTCAAGCCCGCTCCGCTCCGGGCGATCTGCAGCTATGGGGAAGTTCACGCGATCCGGGAGATTATTGAGCGAGCCGTGCGCGACGCCGATCCGGATGCGATCGTCTCCGTCCTCGCGGTCCGGGATCCACGCTGTCGGGTCAAGGCCGCTCTGCTTCTGGATGAGCGGGCATGCATAGAGGGCGACGTCGTCACCGTGATAGTAATCCCGTTGTTCTCGAAGCAGGGCAACATGCGACCCTACCCGCTGCCAGCTGTCAAGATCCCAGATGCCTCCCGGCACCATGGGGTCATGATTGCCCGGCAGGACGTAGACCGGGATAGGGTCGAGCCGGTTGAGGATGTCGACCGTCCGCTTCACGGCGACATCGCCCACGTTGTGATCCTCAAACGTATCGCCGGCAAGGAGCACGAAATCGACGTCCTCCTCCTCGGCGAGTTCAACGATACGGCCGGCCGCATCAAACCTCTTTTGCCTGACAGCTTTTGCTTTCTCGCCGGTATGAGATGCTTTCATGCCGATCTGCCAATCGGCCGTGTGCAGGAACCTGACCATCTAACCGCCTCTCCGTATTGGTTTTTATTCCTGCAGGGGGGTTTAAAGGCGTCGGTTTGGGTTTTGGGGGAGCATAGGATTCAACAGTATTGGAACCTGATCGAGGGTCCTGCCGAGACACCACCCAAGGACCCTGCTCACCATAGTTAACTACTGCGTACTTGAGGCCAAACAACTGCAATCCAACTTTACCCGTGTGAAACGACGATAAACTGTTCTAGTTTTAGATCGATTTTTAGATCGATTCACATTTGATGCCACAACAGAGGTTTATACGACCATTTCGTAGAATACATATAGTGCTTGGTAAATATTTTCAACAATTACGGTGGCTGGAGGGGTACATTGAAAATAATTGATAACATAAACGAAACCTTAAGAGACGATCTAAAGGCTACAATTAAAACAGATACCAAGGTTGCTATCGCTGCCTCCTACTTTTCCATATACGCTTTCCAGGAACTAAAAGACCAGTTGACAGATATCGCCGAATTACGCTTTATTTTCACATCACCCACTTTTTTAACGGAGAAAACCAAAAAAGAGAGAAGAGAGTTCGATATCCCCCAATTACAACGAGAAAGAAGTCTTTATGGGACTGAATATGAGATTAAACTCAGAAATGAACTGACACAAAAAGCGATTGCCAGAGAGTGTGCAGAGTGGGTTCGGAAAAAGGTAGTCTTTAAGTCCAATATCACCGATGAACACATGGGCGGCTTCATCAATGTTGAAAACGATGCAGGTTGTTTCACTTATCAGCCAGTGAACGGATTTACTACCGTTGATATCGGTTGCGAGAAAGGAAATAACGCCTATAATTTTGTAACTAAATTAGATGCCCCCTTTAGTAAGCAGTATCTCAGAACGTTTGATGAAATCTGGAACGATGAAACTAGATTACATGATGTAACCGAAGAGGTGATCGAGAATATATCAACAGTATATAAGGAGAATCCGCCCAGATTCATCTATTTTGTCATCCTCTATAACATCTTCAACGAGTTCCTTGACGATGTCTCCGAGGATGTGCTTCCTAACGAAGCTACCGGGTTTAAAGACAGCCAGATCTGGAACAAATTATATGACTTCCAAAAGGACGCTGCGCTCTCAATCATAAACAAACTTGAAACATATAATGGTTGCATTCTTGCTGACAGTGTGGGACTTGGAAAGACGTACACTGCCCTTTCGGTCATTAAATACTACGAGAATCGCAATAAGTCCGTCCTGGTGTTGTGCCCAAAGAAATTGTCAGATAACTGGAATACTTTTAAAATGAATCTTCTTAACAACCCTATTGCCGGAGATCGGCTGAGATATGATGTTCTTTACCATACCGATCTCTCGCGAACCAGCGGTTATACAAATGGCATTCCACTCGACAGAATAAACTGGAGCAATTATGATCTGGTTGTAATAGATGAGTCGCATAATTTCCGTAATGGGGGGGAGATAAATGATTATGGTGATGAAAACCGGAAAGAGAACAGGTATGAACGTCTGATGAATCAAGTTATCAGGAAAGGTGTGAAAACAAAAGTCCTGATGTTGTCTGCCACACCTGTAAACAACAGGTTTTCAGACCTTAAAAACCAGCTCGCACTTGCTTACGAAGGGAACAGTGATCTCATCAATAAAAAATTAAATGCCAAACAGGGCATTGAGGATATTTTCAGAAAGGCACAGCAGGCATACAATGCTTGGAGTAAATTTGATGCTGACGAGAGAACTACCGGAAAGCTTCTTGAGATGCTTGACTATGAATTCTTTGAAGTTCTTGACAGTGTTACTATAGCCAGATCGAGGAAGCATATCGAAAAATATTACAATACTGAAGAAATTGGCAAGTTCCCGGAGAGAAATAAACCGATTTCTATTCGGTGTCCTTTGACAAGAATTCCGGGTGCAATAGATTACGACGAGGTATATGACAAACTATCTCAGTTGAATTTAAGCGTCTATACTCCTTCCGCTTTCATCTACGAGAGCAAAATTCCAAGGTATGAGGAAAAATACAACACAAAAGTAAGAAATACTTCATTTAAGCAGATTGATCGTGAAAACAGCCTGCGTTTCCTTATGAGGACAAACCTTCTCAAGAGACTTGAGAGTTCTGTCCATGCTTTCCGGCTTACTGTCGGCAAGATTCTAGATAATATCTCCAGGACTATCGATCAGATTGAGAAGTTTAGATCAAAGGGATCTATCGAATATAATGGCAGGATCATCTCCGATGATTTTGATCTCGATGACCAGAACTATGATCTCTTCATGACGTCCGGAAAAGTCAGTATCGACCTTCGGGATATGGATTACAAGAGTTGGCTTGATGATCTCACTTATGATAAGGAAATTCTGGAGGAACTTCTTGACTCAGTATCAGTCATCACTCCTGAGGCTGATGAAAAACTACGGGTTCTGTGTAACGAGATCAGGAAGAAGGTTAATAACCCAATAAATCCTGGAAACAGGAAGATCCTGATATTTTCTGCATTCGCCGATACAGTCGAGTACTTGTATGGATATATCAGTAGGATGGCTAAATCGGAGTTCGGCCTTGATACTGCAATGATAACCGGATCTGTCGACGGCAGAACAACAGTCCCCGGCCTTAAGGCTGACTTTAACCAGGTTCTCACCTGTTTTTCCCCGATATCGAAAGAACGACACCTGCTTTCTTCTAAAGAACAGGCGGATATTGACATACTGATTGCAACAGATTGCATTTCAGAGGGGCAGAATCTTCAGGACTGTGATTGTGTTATAAACTATGATATTCACTGGAATCCTGTTCGTATTATCCAGAGGTTCGGGCGTATTGACCGTATCGGGAGCAAAAACGAGGTCATCCAGCTTATAAACTTCTGGCCGGACATTTCTCTTGATGATTACATCAACCTGAGATCACGGGTCGAGAGCCGAATGAGGATCTCGGTGATGACTTCAACCGGTGATGACGATCCTATCAATGAGGAGAAGGGAGACCTTGAGTACAGGAAACGGCAACTCGAAAGACTCCAGAACGAGGTTGTGGATATTGAGGATATGTCAGGCGGGATCTCGATTATGGATCTTGGGCTGAATGAGTTCAGGATTGACCTTCTAAGTTATATAAAAGAAAACCCCGACCTTGAAAGGACTCCTTTTGGTATGCATGCGGTTGCAAAGGGGTGCGGCGATGAGACACCCCCCGGCGTGATATTCATCCTGAAAAACGTCAACGAAGATGTAAATATTAACAAATCCAACCTGTTGCATCCATTTTACATCGCATATGTCAGTGATTCCGGGGAGGCTTTTTACAATCATCTCTCTCCCAAGAAGACTCTTGATACAATCAGGTATCTCTGCAGGGGCAAGGATGAACCGGATACGGTTCTCTGTAAGGCATTTAACCGTGAAACAAAGGACGGCAGGAATATGGAGAAGTATTCTGCTCTACTTGAGAATGCCATATCTTCAATTATCGATGTAAAAGACGAGAGTGATATCGGCAGTCTCTTTAAGCCGGGAGGGACGTCAGCTCTTTTGACAAATATATCTGGTATGGATGATTTTGAACTGATCTGCTTTTTGATCGTTAAATGATTGGGGAAAGAAGGCATTTGTATGCTGGGTTTGCCAAAGAGCACTGAATACAATAAGCGGATCCCAAAGACGCAATTCTATCGGAACCTGGATCTTCCGAACAAGGTTAAGCAGCAGTTTGTTGACGAGATTGATACCATTATCTGGCAGAACAAAATTTCACCGGATACGATGGCCGTCCCCAAGGGCGAGGAAGTCACCGAGATCGAGGTTATTGAGATTCGACTTCACCAGAGGGGTGTAAGCGATAATATTCTTGAGATCATGGATCGTGGCATTCCGTATCATATTGTTTTTGCCCTGACATTTAAAGAGGAGATACAGGTCGCAATCGGTTATAAGGAGAAAAGTCAAAAGAAAGATTCTAAATACCGGGTTGAAAGATATTATTTTTCAGAATGGGCCTCCACCGATGAGTTTGTCCTTGAACTGAAGGGTCTCAATCTGGACAGGATCTATGAAAATCTCCTGAGGCAGTTTATCCCTAAAGAAAGGCCGCAAGTAAGAGATCTCAGAGAGACCATTGCCATTCAGAAAGAGATAGAAAAACAGGCGGCACTGTGTGAATTAATTGAAAAACGAATGAAGAACGAGAGCCAGTTCAATGTGCAGGTGCAACTCAACCGCAAATTGCGAGAAGAGAGGACAAAACTTGACAAACTGCTGTCTCTGAATAATTTAGAGGAAACCCGTTGACGAAATTCAGAACCATTTCTGGTGAAATTCTATGAGCATATCAGAGCCTGAAAAATTGAAGATGGAAACTGCGGATATGACCGCTGCAAATATTGAAAGGATCGCCGGACTCTTCCCGAGCGTCATCACCGAGATCGAGGAAGAAGATGGGAATGTACGAAGGGGGATTGATTTTGATCTCCTCAGGCAGGAGTTGTCAGGCGATTATGTCGAGGGTAGAGAGGAGCGCTACGATTTCACCTGGGTTGGCAAGAGACAGGCAATAATCGAGGCGAACCGGCCGATACAGAAGACTCTGCGTCCCTGCATCGAGGAGAGCAAGGATTGGGAAAATACAGAGAATATCTATATCGAAGGGGACAACCTCGACGCCCTCAAACTCCTCCAGGAGAGTTATCTCAATAAAGTCAAGATGATCTATATCGATCCGCCGTATAACACCGGGAATGACTTCATCTATAATGATAATTTTGTGATGGATAGCGATGAGTATGATGAAGAAACCGGTGCAGTGGATGAATACGGCAACCGGAGGTTCAAGAACAACAAAGAACGGGGCAGGTATCATTCCGATTGGTGCTCGATGCTCTATCCGAGATTAAAACTTGCACACAACCTGCTCCGAGAAGACGGAGTAATCTTTGTCTCGATAGATGACAATGAGGTGCACAATCTCCGGAAGATGATGGATGAGATTTTCGGAGAAAATTGTACCGAATTGTATGTCTGGGATGTACGAGAGGAAGGCAATATGCCAAAAACAGCCAGACATACAGTAAGAAAAGAACACGAGTATATATTAACAGGAATAAAAAACAAAGATTTAGTCAACTACAATAAATATTCTGAGTACAAATATATCGACAATGAAGAGTGGGGTAATGCAGACAATGATCCTAGAGGGGATTGGATGTCTGGGAATATATCCCGGAACCAAATCAAATCAACAACAGGAGACAAATACTTCGAAATAAAAACGCCTGGGGGTTCAAGTTACAAACGGAATTGGAAAATTACTGAAGATGAATATCACGAATTATTGAAAGATAATAGACTTTATTTTGGGAAAGAGGGCAATGGAGTTCCAAGAATAAAAGTTTTTAAAAATGAACCTGTAGAATCAATTCAGTCATCAATTTTTTCCGATTTGCAATCCTCACAAACAGCGAGATCTCAAATTAATGGCCTGATAGGGAAAGTAGAGTTTGATCACCCAAAACCTGTGAGCCTTATCAACCGTTTGGCTACCATATGTACGAATAAAGATGATATAATTCTCGACTTCTTTGCCGGTTCTTCCACAACAGCCCATGCCGTAATGCAACTCAACGCAGAGGACGGCGGCAACCGCAAATTCATTATGGTGCAATTACCTGAGCCATGCGATGAGAAGAACGAGGCATACAAAGCCGGTTTCAAAAACATCTCTGAGATCGGAAAAGAGCGTATTCGCCGCGCCGGAGAGCAGATCAAGAAAGAGATCGAGGAGGGGAACAAACAGGCGAAACTTGGAGAAGAACCAAAGTCCGTCCCCGACATCGGCTTCAGGGTCTTTAAGATCGATGACACCAACATGAAGGATGTCTATTACTCGGTTGCTGAATACTCTCAGGAGACTATTGAAGGTCTGGTCGACAATGTGAAGGAAGACAGGACCGACCTAGACCTGCTCTACCAGGTGTTGATCAACTGGGGCCTTCCCCTCGATCTCAAGCACGAGATGGAAGAAATTGACGGCTATACTATCCATACTGTTGACACCGACGCCCTCATAGCCTGCTTTGAACCGAACATACCTGAAAGTGTGATGAGGAAGATTGCAGAGAAAAAGCCGCTCAGGGCCGTATTCAGGGATGGGTCGTTCAGGGATAGTCCCAGCAAACTCAACATCGAGGGGATCTTCAAAACAATTGCACCGGACACAAAGATTCGGGTAATCTAAAGGGTGGTCTTTCGGGATGAAGATAAAATTCAAGCACCAGGCATTCCAGGCCGAGGCTGCAAAGGCGGTATGCGACGTCTTTTCCGGGCAGCCGAAGATCACCCCCACATACCTTATCGACAGAGGTCTTATCGAGAAAAAAGACCGGCAGATAAAGTTCGGCGACGGAAATCTGGTCGATGAGGACTACATCGACACCACCGGATACAGAAACAGTAAAATTAGGATCGTCGACAGCGACATCCTGAAAAACCTCCAGACGATCCAGCGGAACTTACAGATAGAGCCTTCAAGAGAACTCGAAGGAACCTATAATCTCTCAGTCGAGATGGAGACCGGTGTCGGAAAGACCTACACCTACATCAAGACGATGTACGAACTCAACAAGAGGTATGGTTTTACCAAGTTCATCATTGTTGTCCCTTCAATCGCCATCCGTGAGGGTGTTTACAAATCATTTCAACTTACGGAAGACCACTTCGCGGAAGATTACGGCAAGAAGATCCGGTACTTCGTCTACAACTCAAAGCAACTCCATAAGATCGATCAATTTGCAAACGACAGCGGCATTAATGTGATGATCATCAATTCCCAGGCGTTCAATGCGAGGGGAAAGGATGCCCGGCGGATCTATATGGAGCTCGATTCATTCAGGAGCCGCCGCCCGATAGATGTCATAGCAAAGACAAACCCGATATTGATAATTGATGAACCGCAGTCAGTTGAAGGAAAAGCAACAAAGGAGGCGCTTAAAAAGTTCAACCCCTTAATCACCCTCCGTTATTCCGCAACTCTCAAGAAAAACGAAATCTACAACATGATCTACCGGCTCGACGCACTCGAAGCCTACAATAAACGTCTGGTAAAAAAGATCGCCGTAAAAGGGATATCAGTCACAGGCTCCACAGGAACGGAAGGCTATCTCTACCTCGAAGGCCTGAACTTCTCAACGTCCTCTGCTCCAACCGCCACGCTCGAGTTTGAAGTCAGGGGAAAGAACGGACTTCGCAAAGTCACCCGGAACGTCTCTGAAGGATACAACCTGTATGCACACTCCGGTGAACTGAATCAGTATAAAGGATACACCATCTCGGATATCAATGGCCTTACAAACACGGTCTCCTTCACAAACGGCGTTACCATTGCTGCCGGTGAGGTCCGCGGTCTCATAGATGAGGAGCAGATACGCCGGATACAGATACGCGAAACGATCAAATCCCATCTGGAGCGTGAGCGTGCTCTCTTCCATAAAGGAATCAAGGTATTATCTCTCTTCTTCATCGACGAAGTTGCCAGGTATCGGCAGTATGGTGACGCCGGGAATCAGATAAAGGGCGAGTATGCAAAAATATTTGAAGAGGAATACCGCTTTGAAGTTGAGAATCTAGAAAAGGAATTATCCTTTGGAGAGGACGATTACCTCAACTACCTGAAAGGGATTAATACAGAGGATACCCACCAGGGATACTTCTCCATTGACAAGAGAGGCAGATACATCAACAGTGAGGAGAAAGGGAAAGAGAAGAACTCTGATGATGTTGATGCCTACGACCTAATCATGAAGAACAAAGAGCGGCTTCTTGACCTCAAAGAACCGGTCAGATTCATATTTTCACACTCCGCCCTCAAGGAGGGGTGGGATAACCCGAATGTCTTCCAGATCTGCACACTTAAAATGAGCAGCTCTGATGTTCGCAGGAGGCAGGAAATAGGCAGGGGGCTCAGGTTGTGCGTAAACAACAACGGCGAGAGGATGGATGCAAACATCCTCGGCGGTGATGTCCACAACGTTAATGTCTTAACTGTCATCGCCAACGAAAGTTATGACAGATTTGTCAGAGGTCTGCAAAGCGAAATGGCAGACGCCGTTGCAGACAGGCCGCGTGCCGTCGATGCCAGGTTGTTTGAGGGCATGACTGTTAGAGGTGCAGATGGTATCGAGCGGATTATCGATCCAGACTTCGCAAGGGAAATCAACAACATCCTTGCCAAAAATGACTATATCGACAGCAAAGGTGTACTCACAGACAAGTATTATGGTGATATCGAGGCGAAGAATTTCAGCCTCCCTGGCGATTTAACGGAGTACTCGACCTCAATAGTCTCAATACTTTACAATGTTTATAACCCTGGTGCACTTAAACTCGAGGATGCAAGGAGTAAGAATGTCGAACTGCAAATAATAGATGATAACCTAGAAAAAGAGCAGTTCAAAAAACTCTGGGAAAAGATAAACTCCAAAACTGCATACATCGTCGACTTCGATTCCGAAGAGCTCGTAAAGAAATCTATCGCATACTTAGATGAAAAACTCAAAGTTCAGAAGATATTTTACAGGGTTGAATACGGCGCGCAAAAGGATACCATCGCCGATAAGAAATCTATTGTTGACGGTGAATCCTTTGAGATGGGTGTGAGTGAAAGCGCACCTGCAGAGGCAAAAGCAAATACAGGTGTAAAATATGACCTGATCGGGAAGATTGCGGAGTCTACGAAACTCACCCGGAAAGATGTTGCTGAGATATTAAGAGGAATTAAACAGAGCACGTTTGACCAGTTCAAGAGTAACCCTGAAGAATTTATCATCAAAGCTTCGAAACTCATCGATGAGCAGAAAGCAACTGTCATTGTGGAGCACATCGAGTACAACCTGCTTGAAGACAAGTACGACACCGGTGTATTTACCGAACCGTCTCTCAAGAGAGGAACACTTGGAAAGAACGCCATCCAAGCAAAAAAGAGCCTTTACAATTATACCATCACAGATTCGGATACCGAAAGGAAGTTTGCAGAGGGGCTCGACAACGATAAAAACGTTGCAGTGTATGTCAAACTGCCAGGTGGTTTCTATATCGATACCCCAGTTGGAAAATATAACCCCGATTGGGCAATCGCGTTTTATGAAGGAACTGTAAAGCACATCTATTTTGTTGCCGAGACAAAGGGAGATTTATCTTCAATGCAGTTGCGCGAAATAGAGTCCTTGAAAATTTATTGTGCCAGAGAGCATTTCAGGAGGATCAGTTCGGACGCGGTAAAATACGAGGTCGTTACGGACTACAATGGATTGTTAACCGAAGTTATGAAATAAAATCTACAATTTTTACACAACATGACCGCTAATTTACGAACACGCTCTTGCGATAAATCCTCATCTTGGTTAGCGTTATAATTTCTTCCCACTAGAATTCGATACCCAATACTTAATAAAAGAAGAGGAAAACTACTATCAATGACCCACTGGATCGCCTCCTCCAACCGGGACAACGCCAAGATCCTCGATGCGAAGCATATCTGGGGAGTTCCAAAGCGGAACAAAAACCTCACGCAACGTGTGAAGCCCGGCGACACTATCCTTGTATATGTCCGGCAGGAGAAAGAGGACGACACCATCCTCCCCTCCGCGATAACCGGCGCCTACGAAGTCGTCTCCGAACCCTACGAGGACCACTCCCGCCTCTTTGTCACCCCGCCGCAGATGGGCGACGAGGTCTTCCCCTACCGCATGAAGGTCCGGCCGGTTACGGTCTTCCCTGAACCACTTGAGTTCAAGCCGCTGATCGAGGATCTCAAATTCATCACGAACAAGACGATGTGGAGCGGCCACCTCAGGATAGCCATGCGCGAGATCCCGGAGGAGGACTACCGGCTCATCCTCAAGCGGGCCGGAGTGGAGGCGTAACCGATGCCCGAGATCACCGGCGTCACCTTCCCCGTCCCGAAACACCTCATGCCCAGGTTCTTCAAGGACAACAAGACCGTCTTCATCAAACCCGCCACCGTCTTCAAAGAACTCAAGCCGGGCATGAAGCTCGTCTTCTACCAATCCCATGAGGATACCGGCTACGCCGGGGAGGCGACGATCAGGCGGATCGTCATCGACGATAACCCCCTCGCGTTCTTCGAGACCTTCGGCGATGCGGTCTTCCTCACAAGGGAGGAGGCAAAAGCCTACGTCGAGAACTAGGAGCGGTGGCAGGGGGTCCGGGTCAGGAAGGAGGCGCCCCGAAAGCGGCCATGGATGGCTCTCGAGCTCGGGGATATCCAGAAGTACGATACGGTGATGAAGCCAGAGCGGTTCGTTCCGGTCGGGGGAAGGTATCTCCGGGAGTAAGTCCCATAAATTTTCAAGGATGAAACTCATCAATATCGTCGCTTCCGGCGACCTTCACCAGCCCGTCCCGTTTGAGCGGTTGCCGGAGCTCCCCGATACGAACTACCGATACAATCCCGAGAACTACCACGGGGCCTACATCCTCCTCTCCAGAGGGAAGGCCACCATCTACAAGAGCGGGAAATACATCATCTACGGCCTCACGTCCCTCGACGAGGTCGATGCCTCCTATCGGGAATTCCTCACGCTTATCTCACCCCTCATCGACCCTTCACTCGCGTCGCCGCCGGAGATCAGGAACATCGTCGGCATGGACGACTTCCAGCTCGAGGTCCCGCTATCGCGGCTCGTCGTCGCGCTCAAGATGGAGCAGGTCGAGTACGAGCCCGAACAGTTCCCGGGCCTGATCTACCGGGGCGACGCAGGGACCGCCCTCATCTTCTCGTCAGGGAAGGTGATCCTCGCCGGGTTCAAAGACCTGAGCTCAATGGAGACGTTCGCATCCAGGCTGAAGGCAAAGATCAAGAATGTTGCGTAGTCCCCGCGTCCCTCGCGTAGAAGGTTGCGAGCCGCGATGCTCCCTCCGGAGTGGAGCGTGAGCACCCGAAGGTGTGAGGGCAGGCCGGCCAGGTCATCAAGGGCCAGGTATCTGCCCTCGCAGAGGCGGAGAACTGTTGCCTCAACTACCTTCCTCGACGCTTTCCGCACAGATCCAACCGGTCTTGCGATCTCGTGCAATGTATCCAAATGTTCGGAGCTTGCGATCAAATGTTCGAAGCTTTCTGGCAAATGTTCGGAGCTCGGCTTCGAACAGATCCCAGGAGCTCCGAACATCCACC
>OFEK01001192.1_pt1 | contig 18804 bp, 11 predicted proteins | sample 1521131 | NCBI WGS metagenome assembly OFEK01 (sample SAMN05720209, study PRJEB24109) | activated sludge metagenome | isolation source: Anaerobic digester | place: China | collected 2015-12-16
TTTCTGCATCGGCGATGCGGCTATTGTATAGTGCTACGATGTCGCCGAACGCATCGAAGTGGTTGATGTAGTGGAACCGGGAGTCGATCGCGGGAATACCCGGTTGCGCTTTGCCGCGGTAACTCCAGAGCTGTGTGGCATCAATCTCCCCGGACCTGTATGCCCATCCGGGGTTCCAGGAGATCACCTTTTTGCCAAGCCCCCGGACGTGTGCCACCATTTCCGGGACAAAGGAGGGGTTGGTGAACTGCACTTCATCGGTTCCGATATGGATCCAGGGTGCATCGGGAAACACTTCGGTACAGATTTCCTCCATCAATCGCTTCAGTACTTTCATTCCCTCAGGCGATTGCATGTCGTGTCCGATGGCCCGCACAAAGGCAGCGCTGTGACCGGGCATATCGATCTCCGGAATCAGCAGCATGTTGTGTTGGCGACAATATTCGGCAATTTCGTGTGCCTGGGCTACAGTATAATATTGTGCGTGATGGCGTTCGTAATGGACAGGATCGTTAAGTTGCGGAAAAACGTTGCTCTCCAGCCGCCATCCCTGGTTTTCGGTCAGGTGCCAGTGGAAAACGTTGATCTTGAACTTTGACAACAAACGGATATGTTTTTTGATTTCATCAACCGATATGTAGCTGCGCCCCACATCGTGCATAAATCCCCGGATACGGAAAGCGGGCCAGTCGGTAATTTCGAGAGCAGGAACCGAGTTCCCATCGGATGATTCCACTATTTGCGCCAGCGTTTGCCACGCCCAATAGATACCTTTTTCGGTAGTGGCTTCGATCAGGATGCTGTCGGGCGTAATTCTGAGGCGATAGGCTTCATCGGGATTGATAGTTGCTTCGGGGATAGCATTCACCAATTTTTCGGAGACGAGGGAGGAATCGGGTACTCCCAGACGGAGGAGGTGCTGTCCGGAGAGGTCAATGGTGAGCATCTTCGGTTCCGGCAACAGCTGAAATGTTTCTTTCCTCTCTGTCGTGCTACAGGAGAGAAGCAATAGGGTGGTCAGCACGATGTATGTAAATATCTTCATGTACGGGGAAATAGTTATTTTTTGTCCTGAAATTCTGATGAGAAGGTGGAGGCGGGTAGTCCTGCCTCGTTGACCAGATTGCCTTCCGTGTAGGAATCCCAGCCATAGCGTACGAATGCGGGGCGGGACACTTTCTCGCAGGTCACCTCCAGACGGTTGGCCCTGATCATTGCTTTTGCCTGATAAAAAACCTTGTCTTCTCCTGCCAGTTCGATATTCCTTACAGCATTGTTATCCGACGTACGGAGAAGCTTTGTTTCACTAAAAGTGACAACCGCTTTTTCTTTCTCAAAGAATACCTCTCTGAAGAGCGGGCCACTTTTCAGAATGTTTTTTCCGTAGCTGTCGGCCAGTGCCCAGCGTGCCAGACGCTCTCCCACCTCCTTTTTTTGTCTGGGGTGGACATCGGTCCGGTTACCCAGATCAGAGGAGACTACCATTCCGGAGCGAGGAATCCGTTCCATCAGCCTGCGTTGACTGTCGCGGAAATGTCCCCAGGACTCACGCCCCGTCTCCATGCTCGAAAGCTGCACGTAGTAGAAAGGGAAGCGCTCTTCCCAGGCGTTGCGCCAACTTTCCACCAAGATAGGGAGTAGTTGTTCATGCAGTTCCACATTATTGGCGTTAGACTCACCCTGGTACCAGATAGCTCCGGCAACAGGATATTTGCTGATGGATGCCATTCCGGCTTCAAACAAGTAGGAGGGTTTGTAGGGATGTTGCTGGAGGGGATTCTCTTTCGCACGGGCAATGTTTTGCATCCCCCGCTCACGTACCCATCCGTCGATAAAATCATTACTGTTCCAGTTGGTGAAGAAATCGGCCATCAACGGATCCCGCTCCATCGTTCTGCGGTCAATCCACGCTTCGGTGGGAGACCCTCCGATAGCGTTCTGTATCAATCCTATCGGTACATTTAGCTCTTCCTGCAACATCCTGCCAAAATAGTAGGCAACAGCGGAGAACTGTCTTGCCGTGAGGCTGTCGGACAGCGCCCACGCTGCGGGACGGTAATAGCCCAGCCGGTTCACCTCTGCCAGCACGTTGTCGTTCCACTCTATGGCCACCGTGGGTGCAATCTCTTTCATGTCGAAAAAGCGAAGTTGCCTGTTGGCGGCACGAGGAATATCTTTCTGTGCTGTAGAGGCATCCTGTAGCCGAAAGGCCATGTTCGATTGTCCGGAGCAGATCCACACCTCGCCCACCAGGATATCGGTCAGGCGGATACTTCTTCCCTGGTTCTCTATGGTAGCGTTGTAAGGGCCACCTGCCTTCATCGGAGGAAATTCAACCGTCCATTTTCCGTTGTGGCCGGTTTGTGCAGTGCTTGTTTTTCCCGCAAAGCAGACGGTTACTTTCGTGGCTGCATCGGCGGTTCCCCAAAACTTTACCGGCCTGTTGCGCTGCATCACCATGTGGTCAGTGAATATCTCTGGCATCTGCAGGCCGCCGTAATCACCGGTGATGGCTCCGTAGACTGTCCGCGCAATGATGCCTGCTCCTTCGGTTGTGGGGTGGAGTGCGTCGGGAAAGAGGTCGGGCCGGTTGTACAAAGGCCTGTTCAGGTCGATCAGCGGCACACGGGTCACTGCTGCTACCCGTTCAATTTCCTGTTGTACTTGCTCGTACCACACCCGGGTGCTCGACTTGAAGCGGGGGTGCCAGCTAAAGATGGGTGTCATGCGACAGATCCACACCTTAGTAGCCGGATTTTTCTCTTGGAACGAACGGATCAGGTCTATGTAATCGCGGGTAAAGTCGTCCCGAAACTTTGGCCAGTTGCGGGGATCGGTGTCGTTCAACCCTAGGTGGATTACCACGATGTCGGGTTCGAAAGCGAGTGCTTGTTCAAATACCTTCAGCTTCCGGTAGGGATTGTGGCCTTTTTGTAACAGGGTGGCGCCGCTGTGTCCGAAATTCTCCACGCGGTACGTATTGCTTAGCAGTTGCTGCAGTTGGGCAGGGTAGGTGAATGCCCGGTCATCGATCTTGTAGCCGTAGGTGACGGAGTTTCCCACGCAGGCTACTTTCGTCCGTTCTGCAAAGAGCAGTGTCGGGATAAGAAACAAAACAAACAGTATACTTTTCTTTATCATGGGATATACTTACAGATAAGGTTTCAAAATCTCTACCCACTTCAGGTAACCTTCACCCATCAGGTGGAGACCATCATTGCTGTATCGGGGATCCAGCTTGTCACTCCCGGGTATTATGAAATGGCTGTAAAGGTCTACAAATATGATCGATTGGGATGTCGCTATCTCTTTCAAGCGCTCATTTAACGAAGCAATGGCTCTCCCGTGTCTGGTATGTCCTTCAAACATCCCGTAGCAGTCGTTCACGGGAAGTATGCTTTGCAGGTAGATTGCTGTTCTGGGTGACTCACACCTGATCCTGTTTACAATGTCGGCAGTCATTGACACAACCGTATCGGGGGAAGTGTTACGGGCCAGGTCGTTGATACCAATCAATAGGAATATTTTCGCCGGTTTGCCACGCAGCAAGGGGGCCAGTCTGTCCAGTATCCCTTGGCAGATATCTCCGCTGATTCCCCGGTTTTTTATGCGCGGATCGTTAAATAATTCTGCCCATTCACCGCCATTGGTGATGCTGTTGCCAACAAAAAGGATGTCTTTCTCTGTTACTGGCAGTTTCTCAAACAGGGAAGCACGTTGATGGTAGAAAGTGGAGTGGTTTCGTTGTTGGGCAATGGTTGTTGCCGTGGTACATGTAATGAAACACAATAACAGAATTTTTTTCATTCGGGTAAATGCTTGCGTCGTGCGCTGTATGTACAGAAAGTGAGAATAAACGCACTACTTCATTGAAAGGAAACCAAAGATAGCGATAAATAATTACCGCCATCTTTGGACCTGAGTTAATATATGAAAAGATTAGTATCCGGGTGTTTGCTCCAGGGCATCATCATTGTCGAGGAGACTCTTGTCTAGCGGCCACAATACTTTGTGTGTTTCTGTGGCTTCATTTAGAACCGGGTTGCCGTCGACACTTCCTTCCTGGGTGAAAACCAAGTGTTTTCCTCCTTTAGTGAGGGTCATTCTGCGTAAATCCCACCAGCGTTGACCTTCCTGTACGAATTCTTTGTCTTTCTCCCGCAGGATGGCTAATTCGTTTGTAGTGAAATCACTTGCCGTGAAGGTAAACTCACTACTCCAGTTTGCGCCGTATGCCCGCTGGCGTACTTTATTGATGTACTCTTCCACCTTTGTATTGTCTCCTTCCATATTGGCAATCTCTGCCAGGGACAGGTAAACCCAGGGGAGGCGGTAGAACACGAAATCGCCTACCCATTGACGGATGCCGTTCGAGTTGATGTATCCTATGTTCTTTTTCGTGGAAACTCCCCTATAAATAAGATTTCCATCGCTGTCTTTATTATAAGAGGGTAGGAAAGTAGCATTTCGTCGTGAGTCTTTTTTGTCGAATATCTCAAAAAACTGTTTGGTGTATTCGTAGCGTTGTTGGGAAGAGGAGGTTGCAATCTGTAAAGGGTCATCAAAAAGGGTGCCATCTTCCAGATAAGCATTTTTATTGGTTTGTCCGGTACCCACATTATAGATGTACTGGTTGACTGCGTTGGAAGCTTCTCCTTCTGCATACCGTATGGCAAAAATAATTTCGTCATTGGCTTTATTGGTAGCATCGAATACCCTCGGAAACTCCGTCAGCATTTTTAATCCGTAGTTATTGGCCACATTTTCCAGGTGTTGTTTTGCTACAGCCAGATCAGCCTGGTTCGCTGTGTTGTCTCCGGTTGTCACTTTCGCATTCCAGAGATAAACCTCCCCGATCAGCGATTCTGTGGCAGCCTTGTTCCAGTAAACTTTCTTGCCCATGCCGTACGGATTGAAATCATTCACACTGCCAAAATAATCGAGTGATTTCTGTAAATCGCTTTTGATTTGGGCCATTACTTCTGAAGCTTTTGCACGGGGCATATAGAGCTTGGTCGGATCCAGTTCCCCATCAACAACCTCTACTCCCAGTCTCAGAGGAACTCCTCCGTAGATGCGGTACAGATCAAAATAATAGAAAGCGCGTATCCCGTATACCATTCCCAGATAATAATTCTTCTTTGCTTCAGCGATATAGTCAGCATCGGTTACTCGTGCAATAAACAGGTTGCAATTGGTGATTCTGCCGTACAGGTCCCCAAATTTAGATACGCCGGTATTGTTAGCATCGAAATTTTGCTGAATAATGGAACCGTTGTACACCGAAGAGCCGTCTCCGCTGGTACCCGAAATATAATGTCCTCCTCTAAGTTCTCCAAAAGTAATTGTGTGTTGCCAGGCTGCATCCCTCAGATGCTTGTGAATGCCGTCAATGTATCCCGTAGCATGAGCTTCGGTTTTCCAGTAGGAACCGCTACCATAATAATCAATGGGAGCCAGATCCAGTGCGTCACTGCATGAAGTGTGGGTCGCTCCGATGATCAGAAGCATCACACCTGATATGATTGTTAATTTTGTAATCTTCATAATGTTGGATTTCTAAAGATGTTTAAAATGTTAAGTTAATACCAAATAACAGGGTCCGTGGTAGGCCGTAACCAGTTCCGCTTGCTACCCCTGCACCAATGGCTCGTTCGGGACTGGCAATGGGTGCTGCGGTTAGATAACCCAGGTTCTGGCCAGTAATGGATACATTCATCGCCTGCATATAGAGCTTTTTTGCTATGTTTTGCGGTAACGAATAAGCCAGGGAAATCTCTCGAAAAGCCAGGTAGTCACCTTTATAAGCGAAAAGAGTGGAAGGCCGGTTTACGTTACCTGTTCCAAGTTGATCGGCCCATACATAGCGTGGATATTTAGCGTTCGGGTTCTCCGGCGACCAAGTGTCAAATACATCTGTAGTTGTGTTGTACGTTCCCTGCATAGCTCCCAGGAACCAGGGAGTAGTGTTGTCATACGTATAGAAGCCCAAACCGAAATCAAAACGGCCATACAACATAAAGTTTTTATATTTAAAAGTGGTGTTAAATCCACCGGTCCAGCGTGGGGTTGTATTTCCGATTACAATCCGATCGAAGCTATCGATCACGCCGTCTCCATTGATGTCTTCCCATTTGGCATCTCCCGGTTCAATTAAAATGGCGTTTCTTTTTTGTGCTTCTGTCAAAGCAGCGTAAGCCGCAGGTCCGTACTGATATTTTCCCTGGTCGTTTCCAGTCTTTACCACGAGGTTTCCTGGAATTTCATCCACACTTTTGTAAATACCGTTAAATTGATAACCGACCAAGAGACCTGGTTCCTGTCCTTCCTGATAACCGCCAACGAAGATCTTTCCATCTTCCTCCAATCCTGTTTCCGGATTAATTACTTTTTTGCCGGTGTAGATCTCTATCCCGCCTTGTCGGTTTCTTTCCAAACCGTTGGCGGGCAGCGAGATAATTTTGTTTTTGTTGTAGGTGATATTTCCTTTCATCTCCCAGCTGAATTCCTCTGTCCGAATGATCCTGCCTGACAACTCCAATTCCAATCCCCTGTTTCTGAATTCGCCGTTATTATTGGTGATAGAAGAGAAACCCGTGGTCGAGGGTAAGGCAAAGGCTGCATATTTGTCCATGGTAAGACGGCTGTAGTAGGTTAGATTGGCGTTTAGTCTGTTTTCAAAGAAGCTAACGTCTGTTCCTACCTCAAAGGTGCGTGTTTTTTCCCATCTCAGTCCGGGATTTGGCAATGTTCCAATCAGAAAACCGGTGCGTCCGTTGTATGCCTGTGGGCTATAAGATCCTTGAAGAGTATAAGCTCCGATACCGCTTGCATTACCGTTTACACCAAAACTGGAACGTAATTTCCCAAAGGAGAGTACGGGCAGGTTCTCTTTTACAAAATCTTCATTGCCGAAAATCCATCCGGCAGATACGCCCGGAAAAAATCCCCACCGGTTATCACCTAACAGGGATGAGTAACCATCGTACCGGAATACGCCGGAAAGCAGGTATTTTCCTTGGTAGTCATAATTTGCACGGCCAAAATAGGAGAGAATACGGTATTGTGAATGCCAGGAATCTATGTTGCGTTTGCCTTCTCCAGTGTCGGTCAGTCCCAAATCCCAGAAGTCATCCGTGGGGGCTCCAGAACCGGAAGCATTGAATCCTTTGTTTCCTTTGTCGAAATATTCGGCTCCCAGTAGCGCATCAATGTTGTGCTTCCCTGCAAATAACCGGTTGTAGTTTAACGTGGCGTTGTATGTTTGAGAAAAATCACGATCGAATTCAGCAGATGTACTGCGGGTTCTGTTCCATTTACCCGGATTGGTCTCATAATCCCGGTTGAATGATTCGTAAAATCCTTCGCTGTAATACCATTGTGCAGAAGTCCTTAATGTCAGGTTCTTGAGTAGTTTTGCCTCTGCCGATTGGATCATGGTAAATTTATCGGTCTGATTGTCTCTCATGAACCTGTTTGCCTGGTATGACTGGTTTCCGTCGCCGGAGTTTGCACCCAGTAACATCTTGCCTTCTTCATCTTCATAACGTGCTGTAGGAGGGGTAGACTGAATACGTCCGAAATAGTTGGCTTCACTGGTCTGCGTGGGCGGCATGGATTGCCAGTTGGCGCGGTTGTAGTTAAAACTCGAGTTGGTTTTCAACCAGTCCGTTACCTTATAACTTCCATTTAGGATAAAGCTGTAGCGTTTGTAATACGAGGTGATCGGCAGTCCTTCCGAGTGATTGTAACCCAATCCTGCATAGTAATTTCCCCTGTCGTTACCTCCTGACATATTCAGGTTGTAGTCCTGGGTAAATGAGGGGTCCACAAAACTGTATTTAGCTATGTCGGTTTCACGGTAAATGAGCATATCTGTGGGATTGATTGGATCAGGCATTGACTTCCATCCTTTCTCCAGTAAAAACTTATTGTCATCCGTTTGTTTCATCAAATTCCAAAGCATATTTTCGCCGTACACGTTCCCTGTTCCTAGTGGGGTTGATCCTGTCAGATTTCCTTTTGATGCCCAGGGCGTATTTTGATAGGCTTTTCTCATGTAGGTGATATAATCTTCTGCGCCCAGGAAAGTATAGGGGTTATTCACATAGTTGAGGCCTAATTTGGCTTTGAAGTTAAGAGATCTTTGCCCGGCCTTCCCACTTTTGGTGGTAACAAGAATTACACCATTACTGGCCCGTGCCCCGTACAGGGCAGTTGCGCCCGCATCTTTCAGTACCTCCATGGACTCGATATCCTCCGGGTTGATGTCGTTTAGTCCGTCGCGCAGCTGTCCATCGACCATTACCAGCGGTGAGCCGGATCCATCAAGGTTGGTGCCTCCACGAAGTACTATTTGCGGGGTTGCACCCGGATTACCCGATGTCTGGATTACCCTCAGTCCCGATACCGCACCCGACAATGCTTGTGCGGGATTTGAAAATACCCCCACGGTGAGTGTTTCGTTCGAAACTTTGGCAATCGAGTTGGTTACCTTGCTCCTCAACTGTGTGCCGCCGTAACCGGTTACTACCACTTCTTCCAAAAGTTCCGTATCTTCCCGCAACGTTACATTTATTGAAGTTCGGTTGTTAACCGCAATAACTTGTGTTTGCATTCCCACATAAGAAAACTCCAGATTACCGGTTGACGGTACATTGGCCAATGTATAGTTGCCGCCGATATCGGTAACCGTCCCGTTTGAAGTTCCCTGTACAATGATCGTCACGCCTATAAGCGGCTCATTGAGCACATTGTCGGTAACTTTTCCACTCACTGTGATGTTTTGTGCCATCAGCGAGAAAGTGGAGAGGTACAGAAAGGAGAGGCTGACTATCCAACTCTTCATTGATTTAGCGATTTTAGAATTTTTCATACAATCTCCAATTAAAAAAATTAATACTTTTTTGATTTCTATTTAGTTTTTCCTGGGTTCATTTCATCTGTGTTCCGGAGAAGCCACTCGAGGGAAAAATTCAGGTAAACCAGGTTCATACCCGGCTCCCCTTCTTCCACGTAGGCTCCTATTGTTCCGTCTTCCAATACCGTAAGGGAGGAATAGGCAGAAGGTCCTGCGCAGATTGTTTTTCCAGCCGGCCACGTTTTTCCTTCGTCGTAACTTACGTAAACCGAAACATTCTTGCGGTCTTTTTCATCAAATGGGATGGAGTGCAGCAATATGTTCTTGTCTGCTCCATTCTTTTCCATCGAATAGCGGATCATATCGCCGTTGCAGCCTGGATCTTTCAAGTCTTTCCACAATTGTACGGATGTCCATGTGATACCGTTGTCGGTTGACCGGGTGTAATACCTGTTTCCTTTGTTTTTGTTGCGAATACTCATCAGGATAGACCCGTCGGCCAGCTCTACGACTTTTGCCTCATCGCCTCCTTCCATGGCTTTTTGCGAAACATTCCAGGTAATACCTTCGTCGTCTGAATAAAACAAATAGTTGTTGAGCGAGTAATCGCTACCCTCGCGAACGGCGGCAACCAGCATAACGCGTCCCGAGGATGTCTCAATGGCTTGTCCAGATGCACAAAACGAGGCCATCCATTTTTTTCTTACGGGATCCGGGCAATCTACGCCGTACAGTTGGGCTGTAATGTCGCGGACGGGAGTCCACGTGATACCATTATCGGCACTTTCGCTCACGTAGGTACGGATCAGCGAATCGGGTCTGGACTGCCACAATCCGTTCATCCCTGCATACACGCATAGGATTTTGCCATTATTGAGTTTGATGAGTGCGGGGTCTCCGTATCCTTTGGCCAATCCTTTACCTTCGGCAATGGTAAGCGGCTCGCTCCATGTTTTTCCGTTGTCGGTGCTGCGGCGGATAACCACGTCAATATCCTGCGGCAAATCCCAGATATTTTCTTTTCGTTTATCTGTGGCGGTAATAAGCGAACCGTCTTCTGCTGTAGTGATAGCCGGAATCCGGTAAAATTTGGAGTCGAAATCACCAGGAGAGAAAATCAACTTGCGTGCTAACAGGATTTCTCTTCCGTGAGAAGGTTCCGGCTGATGTTCGAATTTTTTGTTTTTATTGTATCCGACAGACGTGAGCGAAACGCCAATCTTATTTCCTTCGGTAGCGTTATCGGCAATATCGGCGGTTATCCACAAATGATTCATACCCGGCTGCAGGTCTCCCGACAACCGGATTTTGGTGCTCTTTTTAGATAACGGTGCTTTGCCTAGCAGGGTTGCTTGTTCAAGGGTTCTCGTGTTGAGCGTATCGAGTGAGCCAGTAGAGTAAATTTTTATTTCCTTCAGGTCGGAGGGCTGCGTAGCGGCGTTTTTGACGAGAACGATATTTTTCAGGGAGATGGTTTCGTTTTCCTTTACGTTAACCTTCAACGCAATTAATACCTCATTCTGGTTTCCTCTCCCGGTATATTCGGTGTTTTCAGTCATTTCCACACCTGTTATTTCCGTTGCAGGACCGGTAGAACTATTGCATCCGCTAAAGCTGTTCAGCAGGAATGGTGCGAACAGAAAGACGGATAATCTTACAGCGATTTTTTTTCTCATTGTTGTCTATTAATGGGTAATACGTTTAAAAAATTCAGATTTTATCAATCTTTTCCATCGTTTTCCATACCTGATATAAGCCCCGGGGAACATGAAAACAACCTTTCCATTTTCCGCCCTTCAAATCGAGAAGCACCTCACCCTGGCGATTGAGATAACCCCACCATTCAGGATGCTCCGGATCTCTGAAATGCTTCCAGGTGTAGTCGTGCACTTTTTCAAACCATGCCAGGCATTCTGGCGACCCCGTTAGCTGATAACCCTTGATGAGTGATATAAGTGTTTCAATATGCACCCACCAGAGTTTCTGGTCCCATTCCAGCTGTTGGGGAGGAAGTCCTTTACAGTCCATAAAATAAAAGATACCTCCGTATTGTTTGTCCCAACCGTAGTTAAGCATTCTTAAGGTTGTTTCTACTGCATGGTTGATGAGTTCGGGACGGTTGAGGCGTTCTCCCAAATCCATAATAAACCACATGGCTTCAATGCTGTGTCCAGGGTTGACAAGCCGTCCGTCAAATGTATCGGAAAGTGAGCCGTCTTCGTTTACGTTTTCCACGATCAGCCCTCCCAGTTCGGGGCGTAAAAAGACCTCCATAACCTCGTGAATGCACTCGTCTATGGTTTTTTTTAGAAATTCGGGATCGAGCAAATGTTCTATTTCGAGTGCAAGGTTGCAGAGAATCATTGGCAAAGAAAACGATTTCAGATTGCGTGTTCCGGCGTAAGCTTTGTTCCATTTTCCTTTGGGGTTACTGCGCCTGGAGAGTACAATATCGAATGTTCTTTTGGCTATTTCAGCATATTCTGCGTTTCCGGTTGCTTTGCTTAGCTGTCCGAAAGCCATCGTGGCGAAAGTGTACGAAAAAATATTGTAGGGCTCTGTCAACGGTTCTCCTTCGCGCGTGAGCGAGAAATACCAGTTGAGATTTCCGTCGTGTCCGTACTTTTTCAGAAATTCGCCGCCCTGTATGGCACAATCGAGCCATTCCTGCTTTTTTTCCACATTATTGTATAACATAGAAAACATCCAAACCTGGCGGCTCTGCAGCCATACAAATTTATCGGTATCGAACACATTTCCTTCCCGGTCGAAGCAAGTGAAGTATCCGCCGAACTCGTAATCTTGCGATTTACTCTGCCAGAAGGGAAGCACATTGTCCAACAGCTCGTTTTTGTACTGTAGTATTTTTTCTTCAATATTTATGACCGATATCTTAGTATCCATTTTTTCCATTTCTTACCCGTTATATAAGATTAATTAATTAATATATTGTGCAAAATAAATAAAAATAAATTGATAAAAAGAATATAATAATAAATTAATTTAATAAATATGTTGCAAAACATAATATGATCAAAATAATGATACTCTTTATGAAAATATTTATAAAATGGTTGAAATGTTGAACAGGAAGATTTGCTTGGGTCCTATCCCCGGTATCCCAGCTTACCCGCTTTCTTCAAGGAATCTATCTTGCCAACATCTATTATCTTTAGGCTGGCAGGGGTATATCCTGTTATAGGGAGAATATTACAGGCAAACAAATAGAAATCGATAATGGAAAATTTGTCCGGGAAATCTTGCATATAGCTAAGGATGGAAGGGTGTAGGATATGGATTCCCGAGAATGCAAGTTTCTTGTAGTGGTCAGCATTGAAATCAGAAAATGGTGATTTTGTTTCTCCTGACTTTTCATTTATCCATCCGGCTAAATGATTGTTTTTGTCGAAAAGGAGATACCGCGATGTTTTCCGTTCGCTCACGACAAGCGTAGCAACAGAATTGCTATTGGTGTGAAAATGGTAAAGGTTTTGTAAATCGATATCCGAAAGAATGTCCACGTTGTGAATTAAAAACGGCTTTTCATCGTCGAAAAACCACGAGGCCTTTTTGATGCCGCCTCCGGTATCGAGAAGCGCCTGGGTTTCATCGGAGAACTCGATACGAATGCCGAAACGGTTGTTATCCTGTATATATTGCCTGATTTGTCCTGCAAAATGATGCACATTAATGATGATTTCATCAAAGCCCGCTGCTTTCAATTTCTGTATCGTATGCCACAACAACGGTTTTCCCGCTACGGGAATCAACGCTTTGGGCATGGTGTCCGTCAGGGGCTTAAGCCTCGTGCCGAGTCCGGCAGCGAAAATCATTGCTTTCATTGAGAGGTCTCCGGGTTTTGGGATTTGAGGTTAAGGCTATTTCTTTCTAAACTCCTGTTCCAGGTTCTGCTCCCGGTGAACGAGAGACACTTTGATTCCGAATTTTTTTGAGATATGTTCCGCCATTCTCTGTGCGGCATAAACCGACCGGTGTTGTCCGCCTGTGCAGCCGAACGAGACCATGAGGCTAGTGAAGTTCCTTTCCATATATCGTTTCACGTGGCTGTCGACCAGCGGGTAAATGTTGTCTAAAAACAGTTCCATTTCGCCATCCTCCTCCAGAAACTTAATGACCTCTTCGTCCAGTCCCGTGAAATGGCTGAACCGTTCGTACTTCCCGGGATTGTTTATCGCACGGCAATCGAACACATACCCGCCGCCGTTTCCCGATACATCGTTGGGGATTCCTTTTTTGTATGCGAAGCTGAATACCCGTACCTCGAGTTCGCGTTTTTGAGTGTCGGCAAACTGTTTCAGGCCGACCATCTCGTTCAGCATTCCGGTCAGATAGGGATATTCGTTGAAACCACCCTTGAGTAGCTCCCGAAGGTTGTTGAGCGCGAACGGAATACTCTGGATAAAGTGTGGCTTCTTTTCGAAATACCCCCTGAATCCATAGGCGCCAAGGACCTGCAACGTGCGGAACAGTACGAACAGCCGGAGCTTTTCTATGAATTCGGCTTCGTCTACCTCCCTGTACTTTTTGAGTGAAGCGATGTATGTCTTGATGAGTTCATCGCGCAGGTCATCCGGGAAATTGGCTTTTGCCTGCCACAAAAACGAAGCCACATCATAGTGCACTGGACCTTTTCTCCCTCCCTGGTAGTCTATGAAGTAAGGCCGGCCGTCAACAAGCATCACGTTGCGCGACTGGAAGTCACGGTACAAAAACGTGTCCGACTCGTCCTGAAGCAGGTGTTGGGATAGTTTATCAAAATCGTTTTCCAGAAGATCTTCCTGGAATTCCATACCGGTGGTTTTTAGGAAGTTGTACTTGAAGTAATTTAAATCCCAGTGTACCGAACGGTGATTGAATTCGGCCTGGGGATAACACACGCTGAAATCGAGATCTTTAGCCCCCAGCACCTGAAAATCGGCCAACAGGGCAATGGTCTTGTGCAGTATCTCCTTTTCTTCCGTACTGAACACGCCCGTCAGTCGCCCGGCTTTCAGCGCATCGAAAAGTACGCTGTCTCCCAAATCTTCCTGGATGTAAAACATTTCATCACCGGAAACAGCGAGCACCCGGGGGGTATTTAGCCGCTGTTTGTGAAAATGGCGCGAGAGTTCGATAAAAGCGTGATTCTCCTCTTTGGATTGTCCGTATACCCCTACAACAGATACTTCGTCCTGCCTTAACCGGTAATACCTGCGGTTGGATCCTGACGAAGGCAGAGGGTCTATTTTGGGGGCCGACTTTCCGGTATAGTTCTTAAATAATTGTACTAATTCTTTCATGCGGATGGTCTTAATTCTCCAGTTCTTTTAACCATACATTTACCACGGCATCGCTAGGCATACGCCAGTCGCCGCGGGGAGAGAGATTGACGGAGCCCACTTTGGGGCCGTCGGGCATGCAGGAGCGCTTGAATTGCTGGGCAAAAAAACGTTTATAGAAAACTTTCAGCCATTTCAGGATCTCTTCCGGGGAATATTGATTGACGAATGCCTGTTGTGCGATGAAATAGATTCGTTTGGGGGAATCTCCGTAACGAAGCATCCGGTGCAGGAAAAAGTCGTGTAGTTCGTATGGGCCGATGAAATGCTCGGTCTTTTGGGCAATTTTCCCCTCTTTGTCTGCCGGAAGCAGTTCCGGACTGAAGGGCGTGTCGAGGATGTCATGAAGAATTTTCCGGGGTTGGTCGCCCATCTGCGTGTCGGCAATCCAGCGTACCAGCGTCTTAACCAATGTTTTTGGAACGCTTGCGTTTACTCCGTACATCGACATGTGGTCGCCGTTGTAGGTTGCCCAACCCAACGCCAGTTCCGATAAATTTCCGGTTCCCACCACCAAACCATTGATTTTATTGGCATAATCCATCAAAATTTGTGTTCGTTCGCGCGCCTGGGCATTTTCGTAGGTGATATCGTGAAGGTTGATATCGTGTTCAATATCTTTCAGGTGTTGGGTAACGGCATTGACAATCGGGATTTCTTTTACCGTTACTCCAACTGATTTCATTAATTCCACAGCATTATTATAAGTTCTGCCGGTTGTTCCAAATCCGGGCATGGTGATCCCGATTATATTTTCGCGTGGAAGTCCGAGAAAATCAAAGGTTTTTGTAGTAACCAGCAGTGCCAGCGTAGAATCCAGTCCGCCCGAAATACCCATAGTTACTGTCTTGATTCCTGTGTGTTGTAATCGTTTTGCTAGCCCCGCCGTTTGTATGTTGAAAACTTCGCTTAAATACTCATCTTCTTTTTCCGGTGACGGGATGAAGGGATACGGGTTGAACTTCCGGTGCCATTTTCCCGTAGAAACCGCTTCCAGCGCACATTCAATCTCTGAAACAGACTCCTCCTGTGGAGGGATGAAATTGCTGTTCTTTAGCCGGTCGCCTCGTAAAGCCACGACATCGATGTCGGAAATGATCATCTCGTTATCCAGGGAGAAACGTTTCCCTTCGGCAAGCAGCGTGGCGTTTTCGGCAAGGATTGCCGCACCGGAAAAAACCAGATCGGTGGACGACTCTCCGCATCCGGCAGAAGCATAGACATACGCGGCATTGCAACGCCCCGACTGCTGTAAAACCAATGATTTCCGGTACGCGTTTTTGCCTACCAGCTCGTTGCTGGCGGAAAGGTTGAAGATGATGTCGGCACCCTGCATCGCTAGTTTCGAAGAAGGGGGCACTGGCATCCAAAGGTCTTCACAGATCTCGATTCCGAAAGACGCGAACGGCGTGTGAAAAATTATCCCGTCGGAAGAGACAGGTATGCTTTCCCCATTGATCTCGACAAAAAAATCGTTCAGGTCACGGCTTCCCGCAAACCATCGTTTCTCGTAAAACTCGTTGTTGTTGGGAATATACGTTTTGGGGACAAAACCCAATACCCCTTCGTGTGAAATAACCGCAGCCACATTGTACAAGCTGTTTTTTAGCAGCAACGGAAGCCCCACAATGGCGATGAGCGAAGGCTTCTTCTTCATGAAGCCGGCCAGCTCGAGCAGTGCTTCAACGGCCTTTTGCTGCAAAGCGGCCTGAAAGAACAGGTCTCCGCATGTATACGAGGTTATGCTTAGTTCTGGAAAGCATACGATTTGGACGTTCTCTTTTTCGGCAACATCGATCATCGATTTGATTTCCGAAACATTGTAATCGCAGTCGGCCACTTTCACCTTGGGAGATGCCGCTGCCACCCTGACAAAACCGTACTCGTTGATTTTCATAATCGTTTCCCGTTTACGTTGTAAATTGCACAAATTTAGCTAATTTTCGCGAAATGGAATAAAACCGCTTCAGATTAAGGAGGTTATTTCCAGAATCTCGGGGAACTTGTTCAATAGTTCCTGCATGGAATGAAAAACCAAATTTGCTCCGGCATCTTTCAGGATGTTATCGTGGAGCGGCCCTGTATTGACCCCAATGGTGAAAATCCCGGCCTTGGTTGCAGCTTCCGTACCCAAAGGGGCATTCTCAACTACCAATGCCTGGTTGGGTATCAGGTTCCCCCCTTTCTGCAGCCCCATCAAGAAAGGTTCGGGGTGTGGTTTTCCGATTTTTACATCGAAAGCCGTGACCATTGTCTCAGGGGAGAAAATACCTGGAAAATCATGGTCCAGCCTGTCCAGCAACGAAGGTTGTCCCGATCCCGTCACCAGAATAGGTCTTAATCCGTTGGATTTTACGAAATCGAGAACTTCCCTGGCTTTGGGGATAGTCTCACCCGTATTGTATTTCACAAATAGCTCGCTTTTCCTTTCGTAGATTGCTTGAATTTCTTCCTCCGTTGCATCCCTGCCAAAATTACGTTGAAAAATAATGTGGATCGTGGATGCTCCGGTTCTGCCTTCGTGCAGGTAAAACTCTTCAGGATTGGTTTTCAGACCCAGCTCTTCCACTGTTTGCTGCCACGATTTTGCGTGAGCCGGCATGGAATTGTAGAGCACGCCGTCCATATCGAACAGGATAGCTTTCAGGTCAAACCGGATGTGGCTGTTCGCTTTTAAGTATTTTTGAAATTGTTCCTTCATATAATTAAAAAATCGCAAGACCGCCAAAAGCGGTCGAGCGATTTATCTGTTTTTGTCGTTTGATGTTTATAATCTCTCTTTTATCGCTTTGGTTTCTGCTTCGTACCCGGGTTTTTCCAGCAGTGCAAACATGTTTCGCTTGTAGGCTTCCACACCGGGTTGGTTAAATGGGTTTACATCAAGCATGTAGCCGCTGATCCCGCAGGCTTTTTCAAAGAAATAGATGAGCTGGCCGATGTAATATTCCGATAATTTTGGAATTTCGATGAGGATATTGGGGACGCCACCATCCACGTGGGCGATAAGCGTGCCCAGCTCGGCCATTTTATTCACTTCGTCCACCCGTTTTCCTTTCAGGAAGTTAAGCCCATCGAGGTTGGCTTCATCGTGTGGAATTTTGACATTTTCTTTGGGTTCCTTTACGGATAAAACCGTTTCGAAGATCGTGCGTTCACCTTCCTGGATCCATTGTCCCATCGAGTGTAAATCGGTAGTGAAATCCACTGCGGCCGGGAATATGCCTTTGCCTTCCTTGCCTTCACTCTCCCCATAAAGCTGTTTCCACCATTCGGCGAAATAGTGCAATTTCGGGTTGTAGTTTGCCAGGATCTCAATCTTCTTTTCTTTCCGGTAAAGTTCGTTGCGGATGGCTGCGTAAATGGCGGGCAGGTTAACTTCGTACGAGGTGTTGGCTCCGGTGGCTTCTTCCATATCTTTGGCGCCCCGAAGGAGTTCGCGGATGTTTATACCTGCGACGGCGATGGGCAGTAACCCAACGGGGGTAAGTACGGAGTAGCGTCCGCCCACATCATCGGGGATAACAAAAGTTTTATAGCCTTCGGTACCGGCCAACGTACGCAAGGCTCCTTTCGATGCATCGGTAATGGCCACTATTCTTCTGCATGCTTCCTCCTTACCCACTTTTCCGACAAGCAAATCCTTGAGTAGCCTGAATGCGATGGCTGGCTCTGTAGTCGTGCCCGACTTGGATATGTTGATAATCCCGAATTGTCTTTTTTTGAGGTACTCCGTAAGTTCGTGGAGATAATCTTCCCCGATGTTGTTTCCCGCGTACAGGATAACCGGATCTTTTCTTTCGTGTTGCAGCCAGTCAAAAGAATTGGAGAGTGCGTCGATAACGGCCTTGGCTCCCAGGTAACTTCCGCCGATACCCACCACCACTACCACATCGCACCGGGTGCGGAGCGCCGTTGCGGTATCTTCGATATCCCGGATGAAGTCTTCGGTAACTGATGAAGGGAGGTTTACCCAACCCAGAAAATCGTTTCCTGCACGTGTCCCGTCGTGCAACGCCTTATTGGCCGCAGTTGCATTATCTGCCTGTTGCAGGATTTCTTTTTCGGACACGAAATCATATACATGATTGATGACCAGTTTTATTGTATCCATGTTGTATCTGTTGTTAAAAATTTTTGATCAATTCGTTAATTGCGGCCTGAGGACGAAGCTTTTCGTACAGAATTTCGTAAACCGTTTGTGCAATAGGTATTTTCACTTTGAAGTGATTGTTCATCTCCTGAATGCATTTGGCGCCGTAATAACCTTCGGCAATCATTTCCATTTCCAGTTGCGCCGTTTTTACGGAATATCCTTTTCCGATCATCGTCCCCAACGTCCTGTTACGGCTGAACTGCGAATATCCCGTGACCAGCATATCTCCTAAATAATGCTGTTCACAAATGCACCTGTCCATGGGTACGATGGCATCGAGAAAGGTTTTCATCTCTTTGGCGCATTGGGTCATCAGCACCGCCTGAAAATTATCGCCGTATTGCAATCCGGAACAAACCCCCGAAATAATGGCATAAATATTTTTAAGGACGGCAGCCAGTTCAATTCCTACCACATCATCCGATATGGAGGTGTTCATAATGCGCGAACGT